>MDSV01028788.1_pt1 | contig 26119 bp, 9 predicted proteins | sample 810851 | NCBI WGS metagenome assembly MDSV01 (sample SAMN05326640, study PRJNA326480) | marine metagenome | isolation source: seawater | place: Atlantic Ocean: North East | collected 2012
CCCTGGAAGTCCAGCGTGTCGCCCACCTTCAGCGAGTGCATGTGCTGGCTCACCTTGCCGCCCTCGGGGAACCGCTCGTTGGGGAAGTACACCTTGACGACGAAGTCCACGACGCCCAGGTCGTGATCGGACGACGTGGGGGTGTACGGCCGACCCTGCACCTTGCCGTCCGCGTCCACGTACGACAGCGTGACGTGCTGGCCCACGGGCAGGCCGAGGCAGTGCTCCTTCGAAGGGAGGGCGAAGCGGAACAGGTGGGTGTCGTGGCTCAGCTCCTTGCGCTCGATGAGCGGCAGAGACACCTTCGCGTCGGGATCCACCAGCGTCTTCTTCGGCTTCAACGACTTGGAAAGCACGTCCAGCAGGACGACGAGACCGACGCACACCGCCGCGACGGTCAGCACGAGGGCCTCAACGTCCATGCCGTTCCCGTCGAGGAGCGCCGCGAACATCATCTGCGAAGAAGTTCGGATCCGGCCGGCGACGCGCGCGAGCGGATTGACCGTGCTCCGTCGAACCGTCCGCGGATCTCTCGCAATGACGTCGGTTTGAGCCGGCGGACGTTTTCCTGAGCCGAAACGAGCGGCGGGGAGAAATCCAGGCGCTGCGGCGTGGCACAAGGAAATCGGAAATCGACGACGAAAAAAGAAACAGGGCGCGCGTTCAAAGAACTTCCGGGACGACGTCGACCTGATGGCCATGCGCGACGCGCCGTGGACGACGCGTTCGTGTTTCACATTCCGCGGGTGGACATGGAGAGGCGCGCCGAGGCGGTGGGCGCGAAGGACGTCTCCCTGGCGCCTACAGCCCCAAAAAAAAAGGCGGATCGCGATTATGAACATATTCGATGGAATCAGCTTTCTGGACATGATCTCGTTACTACGTCGCACGATGAAAATCGTGTTTACACTGCCTGTTCTGTCAGGCACCGATGGTCTAGTTGGTTATGACGCTCGCCTCACACGCGAGAGGTCCCCGGTTCGAACCCGGGTTGGTGTACTTTTGTGTTTTGTTTTTTTGATTTTTTTCCATCATAAACGTAAAGTGCTGACTACGCTAAGCCTCGCCTACGCCGCGCCGCCCGCCGCGCGCTCCGCGGCCCTCTTCCTGTCCTCCGCGACCCGCCGCACCCCCCCGTCGATGAAAGTCCTGTGCTGCGCGTCCCTCGCGATGAGCGCTTCGTCCGCTTTCGTCGCCGAGATCACGCCGCACCCGAGACACGTGTCGCCGTCGTAAAACACCGCAAACTGCCCCGCGGCGAGACCCTGGTCGTCGCGCTCGATGACCACGCTCCCCGAGTCGCCGTCCTTCGAGAAACGCAGCGTGCACCCGTAGCGGTTTTCGCCGTGCCGAACCTTGACGAACAGATTCGAGGATGCCGCCGCGGCGGTGGCCGCGACGCGCGCGCCGTCAGGGATCACCATCGGCGGATGGATCTCTTCGTCGCCGCCGCCGTCCTCCGCCTCCTCGGGCTTGATTCCGAGCGCCCACCCGTGTTCGTCCCGCGCCGGCGCCGTCCCCGAGACCCAGCTGAACTCGCTCACCTCGAACGCGTCTCGTCTCTTCTCCAGCGCGTGATACTCGCGCGTCGCGTACACCACGTTCCCTTCGACGTCCTTGGCGGCGACGTACCACGGCCCGCCGCTGAGTCGCAAACCCTGCCTCTGGCCGATGGTGTGGAACCAGAACCCCTTGTGCGTGCCCAGCCTGTTGCCCGTCTCCAGCTCCACGATAGCGCCCTCACGCTCGCCCAGGTGCTCGGCGACGAACTCGGAGAACTTCACCTTCCCCAGGAAACAGATGCCCTGACTGTCTTTCCGGTCGGCGTTGGGTAACCCCACGTCGCGCGCCACGCGGCGCAGCGCTTCTTTCGGCAAGCCCCCCGCGGGGAACGATAAGTGCCGCAGCTGCTGCTGCGAGAGGTGCGCGAGGAAGTACGTCTGGTCCTTGTGCGCGTCACCGGAAAGCACCAGCCGCACGTTCCCGTCGTCGGAGGTTCGATCCGTCGCCGCGTAGTGCCCACTCGCCACCCGGTCGAAGACGCCGGGGTGCGCCGTCGCGAGGTGCTCGCGGAACGCCCCGAACTTCACGCGCGAGTTGCACAGCACGTCGGGATTGGGGGTCCGGCCTTTCGCGATCTCGTCGATGGACGTGGACACGACGAGATCCCAGTACGCGTCCGTCAGGGGCACGACCTGCAGCGGGACGTCCAGCGCGTCGCAAACGCCGCGCGCGATGCGCAGATCATCTTCCCACGGGCACTGGTCCCAGTAGTTTCTGAAATCCTCCTGGAACCAGATCTGGAGGTAAAACGCCGTCACGTCGTGCCCCGCCGCCTTGAGCAGCGTCAGCGCCACGGAGCTGTCCACGCCGCCGCTGAGGAGCACGGCAATCTTAAGCACGCGGCCGCCGTTCAAAGCCGGGGGCTCGCAGTGCCGCAGCAGCTCGGGCGTCGGGACGAACGCGTTTTTGCGCGGAGACGACGCGTCGGACGCCGAGGGCGCCGTCGGCGTCGAGGACGTCGCCGCGACCGCCGCGGCGGCGGAGGGCGCGAGGTCCGCGAGCGCCATCGGGGCCGCGGCGTGAGCCCCGTCGGCGGACGCGGGATCGTCCGCTCCGGCGTCGCCCGCGCCCGAGCGCCCCTCCGCGGCCCGCGAGGAAAGCGCACGTCGCCGGCGCAGAGGCGGCGGCGGCGAGGCACGCGCGCGCGGGCGAGCGGGGGGGCGAGGGGCGGCGCAGGTGCGGCCGTCAAACGTGTCCCCCATACCGCTCGCTCCCCCGCGAGCGTTCCCGCGCCGCCCCCGGGGCGCCCCCGGCTGCGTCACGAGCGCCGCGCGCGCCGACATCTCGGACGCGCGTGAACGAATGATTTGATTGGGGAACAAAATGGTTCCGGAGTAAAAATGTTGAGCAGCTTTCGCGGCGGGCTACCCATCGTCGCGTCGTCAACGCCTATCCGCGTCGCTCCGACCTCCGCGTCGCTCCTAAAAAACGCCTTCGTCTCAGAACCCGGTCGCCGCGCGCACGCCCTCGTGCGTGAGCAGCTCTTTGAGCCCCGCCGGCTTCGTGGCGTGCGTCTCCACCGCTTCCTCGACCTCCTCGTCCGCGACTAAAAGCTGGATCCCGCGGAAGCGCTTGTGCGCCCCCGGCGCGCCGCGGCGCGCGCCGGGGCCGCCCGCCCAGGAGGGCGCCTCGCAGACGCCCACGGCGAGCAGGTTCTCGAACGCGCGGAGAAGCACCGGGGTCTTGGCGCGCCCGGCGTCGCCGAGGAAGTCGTTCGCCGCCATCGCCCTCAGCTCGTTCTCGACGTGGTTGAAGTTGAAGCGCGGCATGCGGCGGAAGCGGTGCAGGCGCGACATGGCCACCACCAAGCACAGCTCAAGCGCCGACGCGCCGGCGAGGCTCTTGACGTAGACGTCCGCCAGAAGCGTCTGCGTCGCGAGCGCGATGTCCCGCGCGGTCACGAGCCCCACGTCGCGGTCCATCCGCGAGATTACCAGGCACGCCAGGTCGCCCACAGCGCGCGGCGTGCACTCGAGCGCCTCCACCTTGGCCAGCGCCTCCGAAGCCGCCGGCGTGGCGAGCGCGGCGTCCAGCGCGTCGTTGAATCTCCGCGCGTACCGCGGGTCCGCGGGCCACACGCACGTTTCGGTTTCGGTTTCGGTTTCAGTTTCGGTCTCCTCCAGCCGCAGCGCCTCGCGGAACATGACGCGCGCGTCGACGTCCGCGACGGGCGGCGCGAGAAGGATGCGCCGGAACGAAAACCGCGAGCGCACGCGCTTCTCCAGCATCTCGGCGGCGTCGTGGCGCGACGTCACGCCCACCACCGCGGCTTGCGTCTGCGCCTGCTGCAGCAGGTCCATCACCGCGTACAACAGCGTCTGCTTGGACTTCGCGCCGCCTTTCGCGAACAGGTCGAACTCCTCCAGCACGAATACCACCGCCCGGCCGCCCCGCTCCAACGCGCGCAACACCTCGCGCATGAACGCGACGTTCTCGCCGAACCCGGCGGCGCGTGAAAACTCGAGCGCGTCCCCGGCCGCGCACAGCTGGCGCGCAATCTCGCGCACGCCAACCTTCTCGTCGCCGTGAAGCATGCCGTTCAGCTTGACCACCAGGACCTTCTCGGGGCCGTGCGTGTCTCGCAGCTCGCGCAGCGCCGAGTCGAGCACGGCCGTCTTCCCGCTCCCGCGGCCGCCGACGAGCAGCACGGAGTTGTTCTGCGCGCCCCGCACAGTGTCGCCGAGCACGTCGACGAGGTGCCGCCGGTGCTCGTGGAGCGTCGGGCGGCGCGCGAGCGCGTCGCGTCGCGTCGACGTCGACGACAGCAGGCGCGCGCGAATGACCCGCGCCGCCGCGTCGCCGGCGCGCCGGTCGCTCCACCGCCGCGGCGGCGCGCGCGCAGGCGAGGGCTCCGACGGAGGACTCGGAGCGACGACGCGCGTCGCTTCCGTCGCTTCCGTCGCCACTCCTGCCGCCTCCGCGGCGCGCGCGTCTTCGTCGCGCGGCGGCGATGCGCCGACGGAACTCGCGCGTCTCGTCTCGCCGATCTCGCCGACGCGCGTCGCCTCCGTCGGCGTCGCCTCCTCCGCGCGTTTCGCAGTCACTTCGCGCCGCGAGGTTGTTTCCTTCGCGCTTCGGGTCTCACACTCGCGGCTTGGTCTCGGGGATTCGGACGCGTGCTGCGGGCTCCGAGGCGCCGCGTCCGGCGGCGACGGCGGTGGCGGCGGCTCGGGAGCCCCGCCGCGCGCGTCCTCACCCACCGGCGCCGCGGCGCCGCCATCCGTCGCGCGGTCGTCGTCGTCCTTTTCGTCAGCGTCAGACACGTTTCGTCCGTCGTTCGCGTCGTTCGCGTCGTTCGCGTCGGTCGCGTCGCGCGCCGCGAGAAGATAGTCAGACCCTTCCGTCGCGCGCACCGTGCCGACGAACGCGCTCACCTTGCCCGGCCCGTCGAACTTTTTGCCGCCGGGCGACACGAACCACAGCCGACGCCGCTTTCCGGATGGCGAATCTTTCTCGTCGTAGCGCGCGGTCCACGAGGGGCCGAGCCGCTTGCCCGTGTCGCGGAACACGCGCTCGGAGAGACGACGCGTCGCTGCCTCCGTCGCGGGCTCCGCGGACGCGCCCGCACCTGGAGTCGTCGTCGGCGTCGCGCTCGGTGTCGTCTCCTCCGGCGCTCCGGAAGGACGCCCAACGAAGACGTCCCCTCCAACACGAGGTTCGTCCCCGCCGACCGCCTCGGAGGCGGGCGCAACCTGCGTGGCCATGATAGCCTCCGCCTCGTCCGCCTCGTCCTCATCCAGCGAGGGCACGCTTGTGCGCGGCGCCTTGTCCTCCCCCGCTCCGCCCAGGGAGGAGCCGCGCCGCGCCGCGCCCGCCTCGGGCGACCCGAAGATCTCTGCTAGGGGCGATCGCGCGTGCGCGGGAGATCGCGCCTTGTCCGCGCGCCGGTCGCGAGGCGAGACGCGCCGCGCGAGGGGACTGCGCGTTTCGCCGCGACCGGCACCCGCGCCGCCCGACGGCGTCGCGCCGGCCGACCGCGAGACGCGCGGCGTCGGCATCGCGATCGCCTCACCACTGGCCCGCCGCGCACCCGTGGCACCGCGCGGAAAGCAACGAGCGTCCGTCGTGGCTGCGACTCGTTTTCAAAGTATTTTTGGGTCACGCGAGTTTGGCGCGGAAATCAGGGAGAGTGCTGGTACCGTAGGAACTGCTGCGATGACAAATATCCGTATGGCAGAAAAGTCGAACAAATCTGATACGACAAAAAAATCACCACACACATTCATAGTCTACAAAATCTGCTCATAAAACGGCCATCGATTTTTACGAAGAGGGCTCACACATCTGTCACCGACAACGAGGTAGGGTGCGCGACGAGATACGCTCAGACCCGGGGCGCGATGGCAGGCGACGCCCCCCCAGGAGTACCGGTACGTCAGCAGTCTAACGCCAGACTTCCCTCGCCGCGACAGTCGTCCGACCACCACCTCAACATTCCCGCGCGTAGTCCCTCGCGCCGCTGCGTCTCCTCGGCTGAGTTGTCGTGTCATGTCGGTCATTTCTCCCGCGAAGAGTCGCGTGACCGACACCGCCGTTCGTGCAGCCTGCGGTCGGGCTCTCGGGACGACCCACGCGAACGCAACCCTCTCAAAGATGTCACACGTCTCGTACGAGGGAGAGCGCATCGCTTCGCTCGCGCCATAGCTCCGTGGCGCGCGCGCGCCCGTCGACTTTCTTGTCCGCCATTCGCTTCCCACGCGACCGGCAGAGTCTGATCGCGCCTTTGGCTATCGCTGACCCGTCGCCCCACCTCACCGCACCCGGAACTCAGGCTGGGAGGTTCGAGGAGATGGCTCGCCACGACGTGCCCAAGCTCACGGGTACGCTCCGCCGCCGCGCCAACCGCCTGCGCCGACCGCGTCGCGCGCCGTCGGTCGCGCTTTCGTCAACGAAACCCCTCGTCATCACGCGTCTGTCTGTGACTCGCCCCTCGGACAGTCGGACGTCTTTTTTCTTCTGGCCGCGGCCTTCGCCCGCGCGATGGCCGTTCTTTTCGATCCGGAATCGCGCGGGGCGTCTCTCCGCGCCGCGCGACTCACCTCCCCTCCTCACCCTCCACCCCCGAAACGCGCAGAGGAGGAGCGTCTGATCCACATGCAGCGGTCGCACGCGGCGAGGAAGCACCGCAGCGCGAAGGACCGCACGGACGAGGGCGTGTTCGACTCGGCGGCGGAGGCGAGCAAGGCGAAGGAGCGGCGCGCGCTGCAAAAGGGTCGCTCGGCGCCGACGCGGCATAAAACCGTGCGGCACATGCTCGCGGGTGGGATCGCGACGACTGTCCTGATGGAGCGTGGCTCGGACGGCGCGAGTACCCCGGGGAGCGACGAGGGCGACGGAGGCCCGGCGAGAGGGATGGACGGAAAAAACGACGGCGTCGGCGTCGACGACGTCGGCGTCGCGCGTCTCGCCGCCGACGACCGATCCGACGCGTCGGTGAGCGGCTCCGCGAGCGCGTCGTCGCCCCGAGCCCCCTCCGAGCGTCTGACTCCCGAGAGCGCGAACCCCTCGTCCGAGGACGTCGCCGCGGGGTCTCCGACGAAGCGCCGCGCGAGCATCTGCGAGGGCGAGGAGGCCGGGATGACCGAGACGCCCATGAGCACGCAGCGCGGGCCCTCGCGCTCGCTGCGCGAGTACGAGTCCATGCACCCCACGGAAGACTCGCCCGACCGCGCGGCGTCTCCCGACGCCGCCGATCCCTCCGGCCCTTCGCTGATGGAGGACCTGCTGAGCCGCGGGTCCGCGAGCGGGCGGGACGGCGCGGACGTGCGGAAAGTGGACGTGAAGAAGGTGAAGGGCATCGCGCTCATGCTGGAGGTGGCCAAGGCGGATGATCTGCCGTCCGTGCTGGGGTGCGTCGAGGAGTACGGGCTGGATCTCACCTCCGTGGCGTGCGTCAACACGTCCGGCACGTCCGCGCTGCACGCGGCGGCGTCGGGCGGCGCGCTGCGCGTCGCGCGTCACCTCGTGACCAAGATGTGCGTGGACGTGAACGCGAAGGACAACTGGGGAAACACCCCGCTGGACGAGGCACAGCGCGCGGGGAGCGAAGAGATGTGCCGCTTCCTGATCGCCGCGGGGGGACAGTCGGAGTCGCGCGGCGACGCCTTTTCCAATCATCCCTTCGCCGTGCGCAAAGACCTTTGGTCCGCCTCGCCCTCTGGGAGCCGCGGCGGGAGCTCGCACGGCGGGGACATCGCGTACCTCGCGCTGAACACGTCTCCCGCGGAGGTGACCAGGACGTACTCGCGCGATAACCTTGCGATGCTGGTGGGGGGAGCGGAGTTGGCGCGCACCCCGCGTCGCGGCGGCATGCGCCGGCGGCGAAACAGCCTCAGCGACTTGTGCGTGGAGGCGCTCCGGCACAAACACGAAAACAGCGCGTCGCGGTCGCCGATCCGCGTTACCGAGGTGGACGGCGCGCCGCCGCCGATCCGTGTCGCCGAGCCGCGCCGCGACGCGTCGTCGCCGGAAAGCCACCCCTCTCCGCGTTCCCGGACGTCCCCCGAGGGCTCGGAAACCCGCGCCGAGAACGGCGCGTCGCGCGACGCGCCTTCATCGGCTTCCGAGCGGATTCCCGACGCGGGTGGGTACGACTTTGCCGTCCACCCGAGCGCGCACACGACCCTGACGGAGGAGCTGGACGGGCACGACGAGTGGGAAGTCATGGCTTGGGACGTGCGCGTCGATCGCAAGGTCGGCGAAGGGGCGTTCGGGGAGATTCGTCGCGCGACGTGGCGCGGCGTGGACGTCGCCGTGAAGACGCTGAAAGCTGATTGCGCATCGGACGCCATCGCGCTGAAGGAGTTCAACCGCGAGATGAGCATCTGGTCTCGGCTCGTGCACCCGAACGTCGTGCAGTTCCTGGGCGTGGGGTACAAGCACGAGACGCCCCGGCTGATGCTGTGCGAGTACATGCAGGGCGGGTCGCTGCAGCAGAAGCTGATGCAGATGAACGCGAGCGGGAAGAAGTTTCTGTTCGACCAAGGGTTCGCGGTGATCAAAGGCGTCGCCGGCGCGATGTCGTACATGCACTCGCGGCGGCCGTTCGCGGTGATCCACCGCGACCTGAAGCCGGCGAACATCCTGCTCACGGCGGCGGGCGAGGCTAAGGTTGCGGACTTCGGGCTCTCCAAGATGTTGGACATTGACACCCCCCGAGCCCCCCGGGGAGTGGAAGAGCACGGAGAGGGCGTGCCCTTCGACGACAGCGCGCACGACGAGCGGGGGCGCGGCGGCGCAGAGTCGGACGCGGCGACGTCGTCGGCGCAGTCGGCGGCTCCGCCGCCCTCGCCGTTGTCGGTTCCCTCCGCGACGCCGGCGCGCCGGCCCACCCCGGAGGAGCGCGCGGCGCACGAGCTCCTCGAGACGCGGCGGTTGGATTACGGCGAGCAGGTGTACTCGCAGCTGTACGACCACAGCTTTTTGATGACGGGCGAGACGGGCGCGTACAAGTACATGGCGCCCGAGGTGTTCAAGAACGAGTTGTACGGGCTGAAGTGCGACGTGTACTCGTTCGCGATGATCGCGTACGAGGTGTTCGAGGGGATCATGCTGATGCGAGACCCCGTCTCCTGGGCGCACAGCGCCGCCGGGCCGGACGAGACGCGACCGGCGTGGATGTTCCTCTCCGCCTACGACACGCGCAGGACCACGGAGTGCATCGAGCTGCTGGAGCAGTGCTGGCACGGCGACCCGAAAGAGCGGCCGACGTTCATGAAGATTGGCTCCGAGTTCAAGCGCATCGCGCGCATTCCCCGGTCCGAGCGGCCGCGCGCCTCGAGCAAGAAAAAACTGCGGGCGAGCTCGGGCTCGAAAGTGGGCGGGCTCAAGACCGGGAGCGGCGGGTCGGGCAGTCTGGTCGGTGGCGGCGACGCCCCCCCCCGCGGCGAAAACGAGCAGGCGCCGCAGTGCGTGTGCGCGGTCATGTGAAGGATGAGCGTTTTGTCGTTTTTTTTTTTTAGTGTTTTGACGCGTCGCGCGCGCGTACGATTGTGTGATAGCACCGCATACTTTACGATACGACGCTCTTCGCGCGAAGGAACACCGAACGCGCCCGAGACACCGGGTGTTTCCGCTTCTCAGTCGTCTTCCTCCTCCCGCACCGCCCGACCCAGCTCCTGGAACTGCCTGCTGATCAGCTCGTACGACGTGAACGTGATGGCGGCGGCGGGCGTGGTCCTGACCAGGTTGGTCCCCACGCCGCGGTAAAACGCGCGCCACCCGCCGCCCTCGGCGTAAATCTTCCCGATCAGGCCGAGCACGCCCCCGAACGGGCCGAAACCGTGCACGTGCATGTGGCTGCGGATCACCTCGTGCGGGTACGTCACGGAAGAAGCCACCATCTTGGCCACCGCGCTCGCGCACGCCAACTCGAGCCCGGTCAGATCACCCACCCCGCGCGCCCCGTCCGGTTTTCCCGGTTTTTCGGTTCGCGCCGACGCGCTCCCCGACGGCCCGTCCCCGTCCCCGTCCCCGTCCCCACCCGTCCCCGCCCCGAGACCGAACACGTCCCCGCGCGCGAGCTCGAGTTTCAGGCGCTCATACACGGGGAACTGGATGACCACGTGCGCGATGCCCGCCAGCGAGGGCGCCAGGCCGCTATACAGCCCGCGCACGCCCTCCTCGGCGCCGACGCGACGCAGGGCGTCGAGCGTTCCCGCGTACACGGCTCGCGTCGGCATCGAGCCCCGCAACGCGCGGCTGTGCTGCACTTGTAGCCTCGTCTTCACCACCCACAGCGGGTTGGTCACGAGCACCGTCGCCGCGCCCGCGCCGGCCGCGCTGGTCATGTGCCGCAGGGACGCCGCGAACTCGGACTCGGTCGCCGCCGCCGCCTCCGACTCCGACCCTCCGGCGCGCGTCTTCAGAAACTCGTACGCGGTGAAGTACACCGCCCAGTTGGGGAGCAACGCCGCGATCGTCGGAGTGAGGCCCCGGTACAGACCGACCGCGCCCTCGAGGCGCACGATCGAGCGCAGGCTCTGAAGCGTGCTCACGTACGCGTCCCCGCCCGCGCGCGCGGTGCTCACCTGCAGCCGCGTCTTCAGGACGTCCAGAGGGCACACCACGGTCGCCGCCACCGCCCCCGCGCCGGCGCCCGCCAGAGCGTTGCTCACCCGCGGGTCGGTCAGCGCGCGCGCCGCGTCGCGCGCCGCGCGCGACGACCGCACCCAGTCGCGAAACGACGTCGCGCTTTGTTGCGCCGACGCGGGGCGCTCGGAGGGGGCGTGCGCGCGGAACGACGCGGCGGTCGCGCACCGCACGCGCGTCGACGACGAGGTCGACGAGGCGGACGACGTCGGCGACGTGGGCGATGCTAAAACGCGGTCGCGCGCGACGGTCGCGACGCGACGCGTCCACGTCCACGCGCTCGCGTCTGCGGATGAGACGCGCGCGGTGGACGGCACGTCGTCCGGTTGGATCGTTCGCCCGAAACCACGCCTTTCATAACGCGCGTCTTCCCTCGGTGTCCCCGTCCCCGCGCCCATCCCGTCTCCCGCAGAGCCGAGTCGGCGCTTTCCTTTCTGCTCCGATCCCCGGCAGTCTCGCCTGCTGTCCCCCCGTGCCTCACCGCGACCGATCGAGAAGCCGCGCCGCACACACTCGCGCTGCCGCCCCGCCGCGACCCACACCGAATGCTTCGGCACGCTTCCCGCGACCGCGTCCCGCGCAATGCCGAGAGTCTCGGACGGATTGGGATAGAGTTTCTTTTTCGTTCTCGGACGCGCGAGACCGCGACGGCGCCGGCGGCGGCGTCTGGAAATTCTCGAACCGGCATCAGATGCGTTCAAAAGGAAAAGGCTTTTTTACAAGGCTTACGCCGTGTTCATCGCTCCAGGTTCGGCGATTGCGCGTCGACCCAGTCCACGACGTCTCTCAGCACCTCGAACCCGTGCTTCTCGGCGATGGAGCGCATGACTCTCAAGTCGTCCGAGGCGGCGCGCTTGTGCTCGACGCACTTGAACAGGCCGCCGCACGCGCACCGGCTCGCCAGGCGGCCCGTTTTGATCGCGCCGTCGCGCGCGCACCGCAAATCCTGCGTCTGCGTCGCTCGCGCGCGCTCGTTGACTTTGCGAACGAGCGTCGACTCGACCCACTCGACGTCGTACGCGCGGTCGCACGTCAGACACTCCCACGTCCCGTCCTCGACGAGCCGCTCGTCGCGGCACAGGTCGACGTCCCGGCAGTCGCCGCAGTGCTCGCACACGACGTCGCGCAGCGTGAACGTGACGCACGGCTCGCGGAAAGTCGCCTCCGGCGCGTACTCCGGGACGCGAAGCAGCTTGAGCGCGTTTTTGCGCAGCAGCGCCGTCGGGCCGCTCACGGACGCGTCCAGCCCCAACACCGCGCACAGCGTCTTGACGAACGCCAGCGCGGGCGTGCCCCGGATGGCGTCGCGTAGGTGCGCGCCGGGGGGCTCGGGGAAGCGGTGCTCCGGGTTGTTGCGGGTCGCGCTGCCCGGGCCGAGGTGCTTCTGGATCTCGCCCACCAAACGCAGGACTCTTTGCGAGAAGTACCCCTCCACCTGGCTGGCGAGCCACGCCGCGCGCGCCTCCTCCGCGGCGGCGGCGGCTTCGCGGCCCAGGGGGACCCCCCGGGGCGCCTCCTTCTTCTCCAGCTCGTTCGGCGCCTCCAGCGCCTCGTCCCCCTCCTCTTCCAGCGCCACCGCCTCCGCCGCGCCGGCGCCGCCGAATCCCGTCCCATCCGGGCCCGACTCGCCGCGCTCGCGCTTCCAGGGGCGGAAGATGAACTCGCCGACGATCACCTCGAAGTGCTCCCGCAGCGACCCCGGCAGGAACGACGCGATGTTCCAGTGCATGTCCAGCGCCTCGCCGTGGTGCTCGGCTCCGACGCCGCCCGCGGTCAGACCCGGGTCGAGCTCGTCGTCGTCCGGGCCCTGCGTGTCGCACCCCGCCCACTGCGACGCCGTCGGCAGCGCCGACGCCACCAAACCGCCGTAGTCGAAGGGCCCGCGGAACAGCAAAGCGTGCCACTGCCTGGTGGGCTCGAGCTCCAGCCAGGAGAAGAGCTCGCGTTTTCGCAACGCGCCTCTGATGCCCTCCACGAACGCGCTCGCGTTGGCCAGCCTTCGCTTCCCGGTGCTCACGATGATCCGCCGCGCGTCCGCGAACACCACCGCGGCGCCCAGCTTCTTCATCTCCGCCAACAACAAAGTGAGCGTCTTCTTGACGCAGAGCTCCACCAACCCGCGCAGCGCGGGTTCGCGCAACGCGCTGTCGTCCGACAAGAGCCACCGCCGGAGCTGCCCGAGGAGCGCGTCCGCGTGCGGGTTGAAGCGCTCGGTCGCGTCGACGAGCCAGTCGTTGACGAGCTTGCGCAGCACCGCGAACGCCGCGGAGGCTTCGTGGCCGCCCCGCGCACCGGAGGCGGCGTCCCCGGAGCTCTTCGCGCGCTTCGGCGCGTCGACGCCGAGCAGCGCGCCGCGCTCGAGGTCGTTGAGCAGGTGCGCGTTGGCGATGGCGCACACGGCGAGGTGGTGCGTCTTGAACTCGACGCACACCGCGCGGTACGCGCCGGGCACGCACACCTCCGCGCGCGCGTCGTCCAGAGACGCGCGCGCGTGCTCGTCCAGGCTGGCCCCGCCACTCTCCGCCGCGCCGCCACCCACGTCGGGCGCGCTCGGCGACGGCCCGGTCCAGAGGAGCTGCCCGTCGTCGCGCAGCGCGCGCGCGAAGAACGTGTCGGCGACGTGCAGGCACCAGTCCTGGCCCAGGTTGCCGAGCGGGATGTGCGCGTACCGGGAGACGGCGACGCGCGACGCGAGCCACGCGCCGTGCGCGGCGACGCGCGCGAGCGCGGTCTTGGCGGCGGGGACCTGCCACCCGAGCGCCGGCGACGCTTTAACGCCGTCGGCGGGGTCGGCGGGGACGCGCGCGACGGGGAGCCGAGCCAGCGCGGGCACCAGGCGGGTCATCCGCCCCGCCGAGCCTTCGCGCGACAGACGCGTCGACGCCGCGCGACGCGACGCGTGCGTGCTCTCGTGCGCCGCGTCCTCCTCCAGGAGGATGTCGTCTCCAGCCGCGTCGCCGCCGGCGTCCTCCAGGCAGCACACGGCGGGGCCCGCGTGGCGTTCGAGGTACCGAGACAAGGCACGCGAGACGACGGCGCCGGCGTCGGCGTCCGATCGCGCGTACTCGACGCGCCACGCGCGCGAGACGCTTCGCGCCGACGCGTTCGCGCGGTCGTTCGCGTCGTCGCACGCGTCGTCGTCGTCGTTCGGCGACTCGGGACGCGCGTCGTCGGCCGTCTCGAACGTCTCTTCGAACGTCTCATCTTCAGCCGTCTCGGCCGCGCCCGCCTCGCCCGCCTCGCCGACGAGACCGAGTCGGAAAAACTTCGCCGCCGCCGCCGCCGTCACCTCGGCGGCGCCGCGCCTCGTTTTGCCGTTGGCGGCGAGCGCGCCGGGCGCCACGAGCACCACCAGCGACGGAAGCTCCGACGCGGGCGTGTGCAGCACGAACACGCCCTTGTCCCTGGTGCCGGCGCGGTACAGCGCCACGTGGCGCAGCGCGCCGGGCGGCGCGCGCCGCGCGGAGAGCTCGCCGTCGGGAGCCGCGATCGGTCTCTCGGGCGACGCCAGCGGCAGGTACCCGAACTCGGCGACGGCGCGCGCGTCCAGGAGGCGAGCGTCGTACTCGCCGTTCGCGCCCGCGCCCGCGCGGCCCAGTCCCGGGTTCGTCGCCCTCGCCGCGTGCCGCGTCTCCTCGTTCATCAGCGCGACGCACCCCAGCTTCTGTATCGCCGCCTCCACGAGCGGGACGTGCCGCTCGAAGACGCCCGCCACGTTGGGGTCGGCGAGCAAATCAGCCGCCTCGAGCCCGGAGACGAAATCGCGCTCGTCCATGGAGATTTCGTACACGTGCGCGGCGCGCGCCCCGCGCGGGAGCGTCGCCGCGACGCGGCGCTTGCCCCCCGCGCCGAGGTCGCCCTCGCGGTCCGGCGCGCGCGTCGCCACCGCCAGCGTGCGGCGCACGCAGAGCGTCACGCGGTGCATGGAGCCCTCCGCCAGGATCCAGGCGGCGAAGCGGCCGGGCTCGACGGCGCCGTCGGCATCCGCCTCGGGCTCGAGCGCGATCACCTGCCACGCGCTTCGCGCGAGCACCTTCTCGCGGCTCTCCGCGAACGCGCCCAGGCCGCCCGGGCCGAGCACGCGCGGGCGCGTCGCGCGGCCGCCGCCGGGCGCCGCGCCCGACTCGCGAGCCAACGCCTCGGCGTCCTCCGCGCGCTTGCGCTTGCGCCGGCACTTGATGACGTCCCACTTCGCCTTCTGGAACGCCAGCCACGCGCCGTAGTCCTCCTTCCTGTCGGGCTCCGCCCCGAGCGCGTCCAGCCGCCGCTTGGCCAGCGCCACAGCGTCGGGTTTCGGAACCGTGGGCGAAGGGCCCGAGCCGGGCGCGCGAGCGCCGGCGCCGGCGCCCGCGCCCGCCTCGGGCGTCGTCGGCACCGCGCCGCCGGCCGCCGCGCCCGGGGCTTGGTCCTCGGCTTCGTTCGCGAAGAAGCGGCGCACGCGCGGCCGCCCCGCCGTCCCCGGGGTGCGGCCGATGAGGCTCCCGCCGTGCGCGTCCTCCATGTCCGGCGCGGGGGCCGGCCGCTTGCCGGGCGTGGCCGCGGCGCCGTCGCCGAGCGGCGCGTTGGCGTCCGCTTCCGCCAGCGCGTGCTTGGCGAACAGGTCCTTGAGCTTCTTCTGCTTGAAGGTGTCGTCCTTGTCCCGGACCATCTTGTGCAGCCAGTCCGGGTGCGCCACGCGCGGGCACGGGTTGGCGACGTGCTGCAGCGCCGCCGGGATGGAGATGATCTTCTGCACCGCCGAGCTCAGGCGCGTCGTGTAGTAGTCCCAGTCCACGAGCTCGCGCATGTCCGGCACCTCGTTCGGGTCGCCGCCCGGCGCGTCCTTGGTCCACTCCTTGAGGAACGCGCGCGCCACCGCGGGCTCTGCCTGGAAGACAGTCACCGGGACGGCGCGCGCCGACGTCGGCGCGCCCGCGGGCTTGGACGTGATGATGTACTGCGCCTTCAAGCCTTTGTCCTGCATGACGTCCCCGCCGATGAACGCGCCGAGGCGACGCGCGCAGGTGGTGGCGCAGCTCTTGCGGTCGCCGTACTCCTCCAGCGACTTGGACATCGTCGTCGCCTCGGAGATGTACTCGACGAGGTCCTCGTCCGTGAGGTCGCGCCCCTTGGTCTCGAGCATGTCCAGCCACTTGTTGGCCACGGCGCCGACAGAGGCGTACACCCCCTCCAGGGTATCGCCTTCCAGGAACTTCTCGAACACCTCCGTTTGGAACATCTTGATGAGCTTGAGCTCGCCGCGGCGCTTCACCTCGAAGCCCTTGAGCTCCTCGAGCGAGCCGTCGAAGTTGAAGACGGCGTAGCGCTTCTTGATGAGCTTGCCCTCCTCCTTGGAAGCGGGCAGGATCATCGCCTTGTACGGCCCGTCAACCTCAAACTCGATGCTCATCTCGCTCTTGGTGGTGTACCCGCCGTCCGCCTCCTCGCTCTTCACCTGGTACTGGTCGTTCGTGCACATCACCGCGGTGAGCCGGTTCAGAATCGAGCACGGGTAGGAAATCTTCAGGTTTTTCTTGTACCCCGACTCGGGCGTCGGCGTCAGCGAAAACTCCTCGGGGAAGGTTCCGGGCAAACAACACCAGATCCCGTCCGTGTCCAGCTCGAGCGGCTTCCCGATGTCGTCCACCAGCTTCTTGGCCATCTGGATGATCTTCGCGCCGGTGTACGTCACCACGCCCGCCATCTCCATCGAGTACCAGCGCGCGCCCTTGCGCATGACGTACCCGTAGAACGAGTTCAAGATGCACTTGTGCGCGAGCTGCAGCGAGTCGAAGAGCGTGACCATGTCGTTGGCTTCCTGGATCGCGATCGGGTTCCCGACGGCTTTCGCCTCCTCCAGCTTGCCCTTCCACTCCTTGTTCTTGCCCTTGTACACGTACCGGCGGTCGCGGAAACCGAGCACCGTGTCCACGTAGAAGCCGTTCTCGCGCTGGCACACACCCGCCACGCGCTCCTGCGTCACGGGCTTGTCCAGGACGCGCTTGTACACCTTCTGCGAGTACATCTTCAGCCGCGCCTTCTTCGCCGCCGCCTGCTCCTCGTGGCTCAAGTCCGCCCAGTACCGGGGGCCGCCCCCCCCGAACCCGTCCGCGCGCGGCGGGAACTTCTCCGCCTCGAGCTGCGCCTTGATGGCGGTGTAGTCTGACGACGTGGCGGCGTAGTGCTCGCCGCGCCAGAGCCACTCCATCTCGCGCAGGCACGTCTTCCCCGGGCGGTTGTAGTCGCACGCCGCGCAGACGTCCTCGGTGACCATCGCGGGCGGCTGCAGCCGGTTGGTCAGGATGATGTTCGGGTACATCGCGGCGACGTCCAGGTGGTAAATCAGAGGCGTCGCCGCGACGTTGGGGTCGTCGCGGAGCGCCTCCAGCTTCTCCGCGATGGCGGCGCGCGTCTCGGCGTAGTTGGCGCAGTCGCCCGGGACCATGCCTTTGCCCTCCGTGCGCAGCGCGTACTTCAAGTCGTCATCCAGCGAGTCCAGCAATTTCTGATACCCCTTGGGGTTCAGGCGGAACTTAGTGGGGATGTCCGCGCGGAACACGCCGGCTTCGAGGCACTCCACGTGCCCGCCGATGTACGTCTCGCTCTCCAGCAGGTGCCCCTTGTAGTGCTTCTCCCCCGCCGACTGCGTCTTGTTCGGGCACACGATGTTCCCCTGGTACGCCTGTACCATCAGCAACGCCTCGCAGAGCGTCCCCGAGCCCTTGCGCAGCACCTCGTCGGGGGACATGGGGATGATGGTCGCCAGCGAGAAGATGAACGGGTGCACGTACTTCATGTACAGGTAGTACGTGGACACGGCGTCGGACACGGAGTACGCCGCCATCGTCTGCGGCTGCGTCTGCGCGAACGGGAGCATGTCCTCCGGGTCAACCTCCACCGGGTTGTACTTGAGCTTCGCCTTGGTCACCGCCTTCAGGCCGTGCGACCCCGCGGGCAGGTAGGAGTCGCGCTTCACCCACGCGAAAGCGTCTAGGTGCAGCGCGGAGCGCGAGCGGCACTCGCCCGTCTTGCGGTCGCACCGGAATCCGAGCTCGTCGTAGAGGCTCATGCCGCACTTCTCCGCGCGCGTCTCCACGAAGGGCCAGTCGAAGAAGTCGCCGTTGTACGTGACGTAGACGCACGGCTGCGTCTCGCGCATGTGGTCAAACCACCGTCTCAACAGGGAGGCTTCGTCCGGTTCGTTCCACACGACGAACGGCCCGGGGTACTCGGGCTTGGGCGAGTACTCAAAGTCGTCGACGTCCGCGCCCACCACCTCGCGGTTGATGATCAGGTACCCCTGGCCGTCGAGCATGTACGAGATCATGAACACCTGGTCGAACTCGGCGTCGGGGAACTTCAGAGGCATCTTCGTGGTCTCGATGTCGAACGCGCACACGCGCACCTCGCCTCGCGCGAGCAGATCCGCGCGGTGGCGCAGGGAAACCTCCCCGGCGCTCGCGCGGACGTCGTACCACCACCCGCACCGCGCGCCGGTGTCGATGAGCCAGCGCATGTGATACGGCACGTCGTACTCGCGGATGTCCACGATGGCGTCGCCGTAGTTGGCCACCGCGCGCTTCCCTTTGCTTCCATGCGGGTTTCGATCCCCGCCGTCGCCGCCGCGTTCCGTCTCGCGGTGGTGCGCGCGGCCTGGAGCGCCGCCCCTCTCCACCTCCATCGCGTGCAACGCCTCGTACGCCTCGGCGGCTTCGTTCTTCTGCTGGTTCCGCTTCACCATCGGCAGCACTTCTCGGCGAACGTCCATCAGATCCTGTACGGTGGCGAAAATCACCTTCAAATACCGCTGCTTCAACCCGGAAAGGTGGTTCTTCAGGTCGAGGTCCTCCTTATCCACCACGTCGACGTCGTGGATCTTCCCCTCGTATCGCCGCCGGAGAAACGCCTCGACGTCGTGCTCGCACTCCGGCTTCGTCGCCAGGAGGAAGTACGGCGCGTACCGCACCTGCGCCTTAAACGTCTGTCCGTCCTGCTGCATGAAGTAGCAGTTTACCGCGCTGAACTCCTTTCCCGTCTCGGGGTCTTGCACGGTGGTCTGCGTTTTCGCGAGTCGCGAGAAGAACATTTTTTTCGACGAAACATCGTCCGGCGTTCGTCGGGATGCGGAAGGAAACGACCGCGCCGAGCGTGCCGAGCGCGTTTCGGGTGCGAGGGGAAGCGGGAGAGGGGTGCGAGGTGAGCTGAAAGGACGGGCGGACCGGAGCGTGGAGGGCACGGCGACTCGAGTCACGCGTCTCGAGGCCGAACGCGGCAGCGCGCGACTCGCCGTTCGGAGCTCGCCCCGCTCGGCGTCCGGCGACGGGTCGAACCGCGCGCCTTCGCCGAGAAATTCAAAAACGCGAAAAACAAGATCTGCGTCCGCGCGTCCCGCTCGGCGGTCTGGGCGCGGGTCGGTCGACGGCGGGCGCGATCGCGCGAGCGCGCGAACGCGAGAAATGCGGCGCCAGGCGTGAACGCCACGCGCGAGTGTCAGTCGTCAAGATATCCATCGAGGGGGTGGTACGTACCGCTGCGACGTTCATGAGCCAGCCAAGCCTCTCGTCGCCCTCGGTGAAGTTGGCATACCCGAGAGTCGCCTCGTGCGCGTCCTCCTCGAGCGCCATCTGAAGTCGGCTCTTCTGGTTCTTCCAGTCGCCGTCGCCGCCGCCGTTACCGCGCCGCTGCGCGTGGCCCTTACCGCGGCCGGCCTCGCCGTACATGTTCCCCTTGGAGCGCCCGCCGGTGTTCCCGCTGAACGCGGGCTGGCCGCCCGGAGCACCCATGGCGCGCGTTCGCGGACGATCAAGGGCAAAGCCGAGACCGAGTTCGTCCGCTCACCCGAGGCCCGCGCGCCGAGAGAACCCCGCCGCTCGCCGTGCGCTCGCTCGCCTCGACTCTAAGCGCGCCTCTCGCGCAACACGCGTGCCGTGCAAGCGTGACGCGTTGTGGCGCGCGGACCGCACGCGCCGCTCGCGAGTTGGCACTCGTTTGGAAAGGAACTTGTTTGAAAAGTTTCACCTGTGTCAGCGTGTGACGGGAGCACGGGACTGCGGGACGGCCGCGCATTTTCAATATTTCGTGAAGGGCACTGCTTGACAGCTCGTGCGTGTGAAAGGCAATCCGAATCTAAAAAAGTGTGTCGTCACCGCCCGCGGCTGGCGAGTATCTCCATGGCCACCTCCTGGAAGTCGAAGACGCACCCCTCCCTGGGTGCGCTGTTCCAGAGCACCGCCCCCCCGAACCCCGCCCGCGCCGCGCCGTCCACGTCGTTCACGGAGCTGTCCCCCACGTGCACGACGGCGGACGCGGCGAGGCGCCCCCCCGGACGTCGCGCTCCGAGCCGATCCAGCGCAACGTCGAAGATGGCGCGATCGGGTTTGTCCGCCAAAACCTCCGCGGAGCACACCACGGCGTCCAGCGCGGTTTCGTCCAACCCACAGTTTCGTAGCAGCGCGGGTAAGCGCATATCCCAGTTGGAGACCACGGCGACGGCGACGCCGCCGGCGCGAAGCGCGCGGAGGGACTCCACGGCGCCGGGCGCGACGTGCCACGATTCCGGTCGCTCGTAGTAAGCGTACAGCTCGGTCAGCGCGGCCTCAACGATCGCGTCATCCAGAGGCGAAGCGCCGGTTCGCTCGAGGTCGCCCTGCAGCGCCTCGCGCACCAGCGGACGCCAGAACGCCTTGCCGTCGCCGACGTAGCGCACTCCGGGGGGGTTCTCGGGCGGAATCGGAGCCGCGAACCCGGCGCGAATCGCGCGCATCACCGACGCTTCGTCCGCGCGCGTCTCCAGCCCGAACGCGCGCGCCAACGCCAGGTACGTGTCGACCACGCGCTCCTTCGGGGTGAGCAAACAGCCGCCCACGTCCACCGTGAGGGCCTGCCAGCCCCCCACGGGCGCGCGCGGGAGAACGGGCGGGCGGATCGATCTGTCGCGCGCGTTCAAAGGGAAATAAAGATGCGTCGCGTCTGCGGCTCGGGTCTCGCCCGAAGACGCGTCCGCCGCCGTCTCGCGCGCCGCCGCGACGGCGGCGTCGACGACGCGCGCATGCGCGCGCGCGTCCCGGGTGGAGACGAGACCGGAAAGGTTGAGCGCCATCGCGCCGTCGCCGTAGTCGTACAGGCGCCCGGCGGCGTCCGTGACGCGGCCGCCGCGCGCGCGGAGAAGCGCCTCGCCCGCGCACGAGTCCCACTTCTTCGTGCCCTCGCGCAGCAGCAACGCGCAGTCGGCTTTGCCCTCGAGCAGAAGCAGGAAGTGGAACCCCGTGGCGCTCACGCGGAACCGCGCGTCGAGGTCGAGGCGCGCGATCGCCCTGTCCACGCGGACGTCCCGCGTCGCGCGGTTCACCGCGCACACGAAGCGTCGTTCAAGGCGCGCGTCGTTCGGAGACGTCCGCGGAGACGTCTCGGCGCGAAGCGCCGCGCCCAGCACGCCGAGCCCGCGCCCGCCCCACACGACGCGGCCGGCGGAGTTTTCGTTTTTTTTAACCGCCTCTCGCGGGCGATCCGGGTCCGCGCCCGGCTCCTCGTGACCCTCGAAGAACGGCTGGCCGATGATGCCCACCACGGGCGAGCCGTCCACGGCGACACCCATCAGACACGTCACGCACTCGCGCGCGCCGGCGGCGAACTCGTTGGTGCCGTCCAGCGGGTCGACGTACACCGTCACGCGCGACGCGTCCACGGGCTCCAGCAAGTGCGGAGGCCAGTCCAGAGGTGCGTTATCAGTCTCGGGCACCTGCCACAGTCCGCCGCGCGGTTTCGACGTTTCGACGCCCGCGAGCGCGCGCCGCGCCTCCGCGGTGACCGGCGCGTGCGCGCCGGCGTGGCCGCGCGCCGGCGCCGCCGGGAACGGCGCGACGGCGGCGGCGACGTCTCCGGGCAAATCGGAGAAGTCGTCTGATTCGGGCGTCGCCGCTTCCGGGTTTTCGTACGACTCCTCCGCGACGACGCGAAGCTCGGGGCAGAACGCCCCGAGCGCGCGCAACACGTGCGCCTCGACGCGCCGATCAGCCTCCGTCTGCGCGTCCACGTTCGGATCGTACTCGTACGCGCCGCGCGCGGCGAAGTTCGCCCCGTCGTTTTCGTCGTTTTTGTTTAACAACCCGAGGTGGCCCTTGTCCACCACCCCGCGGATGATCCTCCGACCCTCCGCGTTCAGGTCCAGAAGCAGCGCGGTGAGGTGCGGGACGCTCACGGTCACGCCCGCGGGCGCGCCGGACCCGCCGCGAGGCGTCACTCCTGACGTCCGGTCGCGAACCCCAGATCCCGACGACGTCGCGGTGCGCTCGTAGCCCCGGATGTCGTCGCTGAAGCTGGTGCTCGCGGAGCACGGCGCGGTGCGGAACCGACGCGGCTTGCCGTCCGCGCGCGCGGGCCTGCAGCGGCGGCCGCATCGGGCGAAGCCCGAGCGCGTCCCAAAGGCGGCGCGCGCGAGCATCGTGCGGGTGGCTGTGCCAGGCGGGGCGTCGGAAAACGACGACAGCGGCGTTTCCGAGGCCAGTCGTCTGAGTGATGGCATGACGAGAAATTTCGAAACCGGAGATTCCAGCTGGCACTTTTCGTTCCGGCCGAGACGACAACGTCGCAACGGCCGCCAGTCCGCTCGCGCGCGCGAGGCGCTCTCCGCGCCGCCGCGATGTTGGGCTTCGGCGCGAGCGCCGGCGGCGCGCGCCTTCACGGGCGGCGCCTCCTGGGCCACTGCTTCGACGAGTTCGGCGGCGGTCACGAAGAGATCGCGCACGACAACGGCACCGCCGCAGTGGATCTGGACGCGCACGAAGGCACGAACTGGGAGCCGGTGGTCACGGGCGTGCACGCGGACCCCCTGGTGGTGCGGCTGGTGTACTGGCTCGTGTACATGGTGGCCGCGGTGCTCCTGCTGGTGTTCATGCTCACCGTCTGGCCGCCCCCCGACCGCGTCTTCCCGCGCAAGAAGCCCGTCGCGCGGCTCATCCCTTGGTGCTGCATGGGGCGCATGCTCGGCTACGGCGTCATCGACTGGCGCGAGGGCAAGCTCACGCCGTACTTCCGGTACTTCAGGGAGAGGCACGAGCTCCTCAGCCTGTTCACCGGGGACATGAAGTTCATCACCTTCCGCGCGCGCCTCGCGCAGCTCATCGCGGGCGTCGCGTGCACGGCGTCGCTCTCCATGGGCCTCGTGGACCTGGAGTCGGGCCGGGTCACTGGCGACTTCTGGCTGCTGCAGGTGTGGGTCTTCGGCGCGCTCTTCGTGTTTGAGATCGTGCTCGGGATCGCGCTGCGGGTCTCCGCGGTGGGCGTCTCCGAGCGCGCGCTGGCGGCGGCGGACTCGAACCTCGCCAGGCAGGTGCAGCTCTCGTACGCCGCGGTGTGCTTCGCGTTCGCCGCGTGTTGCCTGGCGACGTCCATCGTGTTCGTGCACGTCATGGACGAGGGGGGCGGCTGCGGCGACGGGCTCAACACGTTCCTGGCGTACTCGTACGTGTTCGGCGTCTACGAGCTGTTTTCTTGGCTCGTCTTCCACCCGTGCGCGATCACGACGCGCTGGTTGCTGGGAAGAGCGTTGCTGAAGACCAGCGTCGACGCGCACACGGACGACGAGACGATGGATTGCGTGTGGCGACGCGCGCCGCTGTGCGGCGCGCGACTGTGCGGCTGCGCGCCGCAACCCAGCGCGGCGGTGGACTCGAACGGGTGCGCGAAGGAACGCGTCGACGTCACGGAGGCGACCCATCTGGACGCGCCGGAGACGCTCCGGATGGACCAGCACGAAGGCGTCGTCGCGGGGGACGGCGCGGCGCGCGACCGAGACGTCGTCGCCGAAGACGAGAACGACGGCGCGTCTTCGGTGAAGAAAGAAATCCCCGCGTTTGGCGTCGGGGTCGTCTTCGCCGAACGTCGCGGACGCGCGCCGCTGGGCGACGCGACCAACAGAGGCGCGCGTTCGAGCATCGATGACTCGCCGAAACGACGCGCATTCGCGCCGGACGCGTGCGATCCGACGAGCGCCGAACCGCTCGCGCGATCGCCGGTCGCGTGCGCGTCCCCCGCCGAGTTCCGATCGGCGACGCGCGGGAGGCCCCGCGGCGAAAAAGCGACCGGCGCGGAGACGCGCGCGTCTCTGTTCCGACACTCCGCCGCCGGCACCGAGCGCGAGCTCGTGCTCGGGTGGCGCCGCGAGAGCTCCCGGCGCAAATCCGCCGCCGCCGCGGACCTCGCGAGGGTGGCGTCCGCCGCGAGGCGCGAGGCTCTGGACCTGCGCACGGCCCTCGCCGAGGCGGAGGCGGCGGAGGCGGCGGCGGCGGCGGCGGCAGCGGCGGCAGAGGCGGCGGCGGCGGAGGCGCGCGCCGCCGCCGCGGAGGCGAAGGCCCTGCGCGACGCTCTGCCCCGGCGGCGCGCGGCGGCGCCTGAAATGCAGCCGCCGACACCGCCGTCGGTCGCGTCCATCGGATACTCAAACCTGCGCGGTTCGAGCGCCGCGGGTTCGAGCGGAGGGTCGCGAGACGCGGCGGCGCGGCGCGGTTTCTTCGCGGGGCGGCCTCCGCGGCCTTCGCCCTCCCCGTCCCCGAGCGCGTCCTCGCCGTGGTCGCGCCTGATGGCATCCCGGGGTGGCGGGGGATCCGCGCTGTGGACGCCGGGGACGCCCGCGGGAACGGGGTCTCCGGAGGAGAGGGGGGCTTGAGCGTTTTTCACGTACGTACGATACTCGACTGCGGTACAAGTAGTACTCGTCTCGAACCGAAACACCGTCCGTGGATCGCCGATCGTCCCGACTCGACGGTTTCGTTCGACCGCTGTCGTGTTGAGCAGGCATACCAGCGGGCGCCGCTGACGCAGACAGACGACGAGTGGCACTGGGAGCAAAGGTGGCGACGAGCAGCCATGCGCTTTGCGCCGCTCGTCTGAGCGGTACCCGCGAAGCTGGCGAAGAGGAACGCACGCCGGTGCTTCACGCACGTCGAGCATCCACTCGAAGCGCGCGAGTCTCACGCGCCGGATCTGCCTTGAAACGAACGAGAACCGGTGTGTCCGGTGCGAGTCGCTGCCGGGCTTTCCGGCACCGCCGACGCACACACCGCGACGACGATGGACGACGACGAGCTCGCCGTGTGGCAGAGGCGCAGGCAGGCGTCATTCGGACTCATCAGCCAGGAAGCCGCGAGAGGTGCGACGATGCCGTTTTTCCTTCGCCTCGAAGCGAACGACGAACGACGACCGGCGACGTCCTGTTTTTTCGTCCGTCGTCCCTTTTTCTTTTCTCGCGGCGGCGCGTCTCGCCTCCCCTCCCTTTCGCGGCGCGTTCGCCTTTCCACCGCCGACTGAGACGCGCGCTCTGACGCGCGCGCGCCACTTCTCCCAGTCGTGCACAACAAGCGCGCGGTCGCGCCCAACTGGCACCGCGCGCGCGGGGGCGCGACCCCCTCGCTCGGCGGGAACCTCCTGCTCACTTCGGACAGCGAGGCGGAGGAGGACGACGCGCTCGCTCGCGGCAGGGCGCGCGAACCCTCCTCTCGCTTCCGCGGACCCCTGACGCCTTTGTTCGGCGGCAAAGGCGAGGTGGCGTCTCTGCGCGCGCGCCACCGTGATGCGCAGCCGCTCACGCCCACCGCGACCGCGATGGCGGTGGTGACCACGCCCCCGCTCGAGCGGTCGCCCGAGAGCGGCGCGGCCGGAAAAAAAAAAGGGAGTTCGCGGCGCGCCTCGGCGGTTCCAGTCGGAAGGTCGGCGTCGGGACCGCCGTCGCCAGTGACGGGCTCGTCGCGCGCTGGCGATTCGCTCGATACGCACGATCCCCTCTCGATGGCGAACGCCTCCCCTCCCCCTCCCGGGGCTCCCGAGGGGCTCCGAGGGGGCGAAGACGAGTCGTCGCCGCGTGCCGACGCGCTCGGAGCGCCGACGAGCGGGAGCGAACCCCCGAGCCCGATACGAACGCCGCACGGCGAGAGACCGGAGGGCGACGCGTCGTGGAAGGTGACGCCCCGCGACCGCGCGAAGAAGACGTCGAAACGGTCGTCGACGCGAACGAACGAGCGCCCCGTGAGCGAAAGAACAAACGCGCGAAGGGACGTCGAACGCCGCGGGGTTTTCCCCCCTCTCGGAACGGAGGGGGACGAAAACGCCCGCCGCGTCGAAGATTTCGACGAAATCTTCGACGACGCGTCCGATTCCGATTTCGACGCGTCGTCCGACGCTTCCGGCGCGTCGTTGGCGTCGGCGTCCTCGGTTTCGTTCGCGCTGGAAGGTAGCGCGGCGGAGGCGTTCGCGCGCGCCATCGAAGAAGGGGACGCGGTCCAAGAAGCCCGAGACGAGAAGATCGCGGCGGAGGCGGAGGCGCGGGGAAGAGCCGGCCCGGGCGCGAAGAGAGGAGGGTCCGCGCCGCCGCCGTCGAAGGGTGTGCCGAAGCCGCCGCCGCCGCCACCGCCACCGCCGCCGCCGCCGCCTTCACCGCCACCGGGGGTCATGCCGAAAGCGCCGCCGCCGCCGCCGCCACCACCGCCGCCGCCGG
>MDSV01132660.1_pt1 | contig 26115 bp, 25 predicted proteins | sample 810851 | NCBI WGS metagenome assembly MDSV01 (sample SAMN05326640, study PRJNA326480) | marine metagenome | isolation source: seawater | place: Atlantic Ocean: North East | collected 2012
AATTTGAAATGTTTTTAGTCTTTTAAAATAATCTAGCATTATCTTTTAAACCATATTAAAGAAATAAATCTTCCTGTTATTTTTCTTTTTCTGTAGGAAAAAAGCCTCTCATCCTTATAAGTACAAGCTGATGATATTGTAACATCAGTTATGCCTATTTTATGTAAAATATCATAAGCAATATTCCTAATATCCATATTATATTTACCTCTATTATTATACTTGAACCGTGTGGAATGTTCTTTAAAATAATTTAGAATATTACTGTCAACTTCATAGCTACTTTTACTAATACATGGTCCAATAAAGACTTTTAAATTTTTACGTTTATGAAAAAATATATTATCAAAAAAACTTTCAATAATATTTGATTTCAAACCTCTCCAACCTGCATGCATGCATCCAATGAAACTTCCAACTTTATCCGTAACTAATATTGGTATACAGTCTGCAGACAAAACAGCACATGCTATGTTCCTATTCTTTGTAAAGATTCCATCTGTTTTTGAATAATTCTTATAGTAGATGAGTTCCCTTGATTTGTTTGTGTGCAATTGATTCATAAAAGCAATATTACTGATTGAATACTGATTTTTTAAATCACTTATATTTGATTTAACAAGATCTTCTTTATCACCAACATTAAATGAAAAGTTTGCATGTTTATATTGATTTTTACTGTGTCCCTCTTCGTTGGAAGAAATGAAATATCCGATATTTTTAGGTATGCTCCAACTTGTTTTATATTCTTTTATCATAATTATCTTTTTTAAGTTCATCTAATAATAGACTATATTCTTTAGGATATTTTGCAGTATAGGTTTTTAGTTTATTTGTTTTAGGATCTTTAAAAGCCAGTGAATACGCATGTAGATATTGAAAAAATAATGGGTCTATATTTTTTGAAAGATTAATATTATTAGTGAAAAATGTTTTTTTGTATCCATACATCGTATCTCCAATTACTGGGTTGTTTAAGTGAGAGAGGTGAACTCTAATTTGATGAGTTCTTCCAGTAATTAGCTCTATTTCTAAATGTGATGCTCGCTTAAATATAGCTAATGGTTTTATCTTGGAGATTGCTGCTCTTCCATCTGATTGAATAGACATTTTTTTTCTATTTTTAGGATGTCTCCCAATTGGTTCTTCAACATCTATAGGTCTATCCAGTTTTCGAATTACCAAAGCATGATAAAGCTTGGCAAACAACTTATTTTTTAATTGTTTACTTAAAAAGTTGTGTGCTTTTAAGTTTCTACATATCACTAATAAACCGGACGTATCTTTATCAAGCCTATGAATAATCCCTGTTCTAGGTACTTTGGATAATTCTGGATATTTATAGTAAAGTCCATTTTGAAGTGTTCCAGTATAATTTCCTGGAGCTATATGGGTTACCACACCTGATTTTTTATTGACTATAATGTAATCTTCAGTTTCGTCTATGATATCGATATCCATTTTCTCAGGTATTAAGCTTATTAATGGACGTGATTTAATAGATATAGATACATCGCAATTAGTTGATATTTTATCTTTTTGCGAACATGGTTTTCCATTAATTAAAATATCTTTATTAACAATCCATCTTTGAATAGTAGATCTAGAATATTCTGGTAAATATTCAGCTAACAACTTATCAATTCTCTCCACTGCATCTACTTCTAGTCTAAAATCATAAATGTAAGAATCTTTCATGCTATAATAATATACCGATGAGGAGATATAATCTTACATTTGTTGTCTTTATATTACTGACATTGCAAAGCTGTACCTATTTTGATGCAGTAAAGGTTGATCCTTACAAAAGTATGAGTGAATCTCAACTTTATCAGCAAGGTTCTGAGTTTCTCTCAAATGCTGATATACCGAACGCAGTAAGTGTTTTTGAAACCCTTGAGGCAAGATTTCCATTCTCAACATATGCTCAACAGTCAGTATTGGACTTAGCCTTCGCATATTATGATTTTGGACAAAAAGACGATACTATCGCTGAATGTGACAGGTTCATTGATCTATACCCAAACCATCCAAACCTTGATTACGCATACTATTTAAGAGCTTTATCAAATCTAGAAAAAGACCAACCGTTTTTTCAAGAAATATTAGGTCAGGATGTTTCAAAATATGACATAACTCGACTGAATAATGCTTACAATGATTTTCTTCTTATAGTAAACAGATTTAGTGGGAGTAAATATGCAGATGATGCAGGCAATAGACTAGTTTTTCTTCGTAATAGTATGGCTAGCCACGAGGTTTATGTTGCCAAGTACTATCTAAAAAGGGGTGCATATATAGCTTCAAGTGAAAGAGCAAAATATATGCTTGAAAAATATCCAGGAGCACCTGCAACAAAAGATGCGCTGATTGTATTAATAGAATGTTATAACAACCTTGATATGAAAAATTCAGCAAAGGTGACCGCAGATGTATTGGTAAAAAATTTCCCTGACCTAGCTTATACTATAAGTGAAAACGAATTAGTGGTTATAAAAGGGATGAATAAAGAAAATAAAGATAAAAAGAAGTCATTCCTTGGGTTAGGTTTATTCTAGATTAATTTTTAGGAAACTTGCATACAGGTATTGGATTAATTTTATGCATATTGGTGTCTCTAATATTCTCGTACATCACACGATTTTCAGAATTTAAATTTGTCATAGCTTCTTCTAATTGATCATACGACAGTCCTAATTGTTTTTCGTCTGTTCTATCGTCATCCCATAAACCATCTGTAGGTTCTGCATTGATGATCCTCTTATCGATTTCCAGCTCTTTTGATAATTCCCACACTTCAGACTTCATTAAGTCAGCAATAGGGGATATATCAACACCGCCATCACCATATTTAGTATAGAAGCCTACACCAAAATCCTCTACTTTATTACCTGTACCAACTACTATACCATGTTGTGAAGCTGCTATTTGATATAGAGTCATCATTCTAAGTCTGGCCTTTGAATTTGCAAAGCCAAGTTCAGACACTTGTTTGTTTTCTGATAACGTAGAATAAAATATTTTATAAGTATTTGTTAAATCAATACTAATATGAGTTGTATTGGAAAATTTATTAACCAGCCACTTACCATGAATATCGCTTAAACCTGTTGTATTTGAGCCAGATTTAATAGGCATAGAAATAGCGATTGTCTTGATACCAGTCAATGAGGAAAGGGTGCTAGTAAGGGCTGAATCAATACCTCCAGAAATTCCAACTACAAGCGTTTTTGCAGGATTTTTCATACTATTTACATAGGTTCTAATCCATTCAGCGATAAAGTTAATTTTATTTATGTTGTCCATAATTGTTTTATTCTATATTGCACCGTTATATGAAATAATTTCACACACATATGAAATTTATAATAATCATTATAACTGTGATAGTTGCTTATTTTCTACTTAAAATTGATAAGAGTGCAAAAGAAAAGACAAATAAAGCAAATAATATGATACTGTGTAAAAAGTGTGGTTATCATGTACCTCAAAAATTGATATGTGATGACAGCACAGATATTGACAAGTGTCCTAATAATAATGAAAGATAGACAGCCCCTCCTTTTAACTTTACTGATCATAATGCTCATTGGCATTGGTCTAACGTTACTATTTAAATAATGAATTATATTGTAACAGGACCAATTTGTTCTGGTAAAAGCACCTTCTTAGATATTGCTAAGAAGTTTGGTTTCAATATTTTAAAATCAGATGATCTCGTGACAGCTTTATATGAAGATGAAAATATAAAATATCAGCTTAGTGAAATCTTTAAAATAAAGATTCCAGATACGGCTATCAAGGAGACCATAAGAAAGCTTTTTTTCAAATCACAATCAAATAGAATGATAATAGAGAATATTTTGCATCCTATAGTACATAGTCAAATTGAATATGAATTAAGATCAAATAAAAATATATTTATAGAGCTCCCACCTATAAAAAGTAATATATTACTTATTAAAAATAATAAATCAATTTATATAGAATGCGATATAAATATAAGGAAGAAAAGATACAAAAATAGACATTGTGAGGATGACGCTTTATCTTTTAATAAAATCAATGAGTATCAATCTGATTCTCTATTGATAAGAACTTATTGTGACATTATTATTATAAATGAATATAAAGAAGACTCTTTTAATGAATACTTTGAAAAGGATATTATTAAATCATGAATAATTTATCAGATTCACATGCAGCAATATATGAAGAACCTGTCGACGAAAGAATCAGAAAGTTTTTAAAACTCGAAAGTTATTTTCTTAAACTATCTTATCATAAAGAAATTGATACTACATATGATTCGTATGCATCATTGTACAACCTAATTATGATTTATAAGTTATTATCTCGTGTAGAGGTAAAAAGTGAGCTAATAAGGGAAATTGAGTTTCATAAACACAGGTACATAGATTATATAAAAATTGACGGATCAGATAAAATTAAATTGAATTCAATAATGGAAAAACAAGAAGTTATTCTAAACAATCTTTATAACCTTAAAGCTAACTATCTAAGTGAATTAAATAATGATGAGCTTTTTCAGTTCTGCGTAAGTCATTATGAAAGTTTGAATACTGAAATGGGCTACTGGTTGACAAGGGATCATGCAATGAGATTAAATCAACTTAATCTGTGGTCAGAGATGATAAAGCCCATAAAAAATTCAATATATTTTTGCCTAGATATTCTTAGAAAAAGTTCTGAGACAAGTGAAATTTGTGCTGAAAGTGGTTTTCACCTTATAAAATTAAATGCGGAACAAAAGATCAGGCTTTTAAGGATTACAATGCAATCTGATAATTATTATTTTCCGCGAATCAGTCTGGGTCCTCATAGAGCAACAATTTCATTTATGGTATTAAGTGAAAATAATAAATATATACAAATAAAAGATAACATTTCCTTTGTTTTAGATCTTTGTTATATATGATTATATTTTTCTAATACCTGCAATTCCGAAACCATTATTCTGTATACTCTTTTTGAAATCATTAGAGTTTGAGGATACACCGCCAAGTGCATATGTTGGAACATAAGAAATTTCAGACAACTTTGAAAAATTTTGCCAGTTCAGTGCTGGATATTTAGTGTGTGTTTGTAAAACTGGAGACAACAAAATAAAGTCAAATAAAGTATAATTAGATTTTTCTATGTCTTCTAAGTTGTGACAAGATGCCGAATAGGTATAGTTAGGATTATTTGTGCAGAATTTAGACTCGCATATGTTGTTACTGGTAAAGTGTACACCATCATAATGTCCACTCCAATCAAGATTATAAGGATAGTCTATAATTATTGAACCTTTATATCCTTGAGATATAAACTTAGTTTCTATATTTTTTTTGTAATAGCTATAACTTATTCCTCTGAGTCTTACTGAAGAATAAAGAGATAAGTTTAGTTCATTAGCACTTTCAAATTCACTTATAGTAAGTATCTTCAGGAAACGTGGTAATTTCAGTAAGTTAAGAATTCGATTATGTGTGGGTAATAAATTATCATTAGATTGTGAATTATAATAAGCAATTTTATGTCCCTCAATAGGCTGTATAGATCCAGAGTATTTAAAAATTTTAAAAACATTAATTACTATCAGTGACTCAGTATAAGGATGTTTTATTGTTCCTATGTATTTAAATTTTTTTATTTTTATATCAAGCTCTTCAGCAAGCTCCCTTAATAAACATGAAGAAGTTGACTCTCCTTTCTTTAATTTACCACCAGGAAATTCTATATAGTTTTTAAAGGGTTCTTTTTCACGACGCAGGCAAAGATAAGATGATCCATCCTTGATAAGGCCGATTGATATTACGATTTTATTCAAGGACATTATGTTGTATATGCAGAATTGATATGAACATATTCATGCGATAAGTCTGAAAAGTATATTGTTTGTCTTGATTTTCCAGAACCCATATCTATGGTAATTTCAATATTATTTTTTTTCATAGAGTTTGCTAGCTTTTTTGAACCTTCATCTGCTGGTACATTATTATTAAAACATAGAATTTTATTTATAAATAATTTAACTTTTGACGTATTAATTGATGTATTTTGAAGTGACCCTAAGCTAGCAATTATCCTTCCCCAATTAGGGTCCTCGCCATACATGGCAGTTTTTACTAATAACGAATGAGAAATTTTTTTTGAAATTCTTTGAGCCAATTCTTTAGACTTTGTATTAATAACATTCAGTTTAATGATCTTTGTAGCGCCCTCGCCATCTTTCACAATTTGTGATGATAACTCAATAAAGAAATCTGTAAAACACTCTAACAGCATCTTTATATTATTCTTATTTTTCAAATTTAAACTAACATCATTAGTACAAGTAAATGCAACACAGTCATTTGTCGACATATCACCGTCAACAGAAATTACATTAAATGATAGATTTGCACAATGTGATAAATATTTCTTTAGTTGAACTTTATTTGCACAAATATTGGTTTCAATAAAAGCAAGCATTGTAGCCATGTTAGGTTCTATCATACCTGCCCCTTTGCAAAAACCTTTTAATATAATTTTTTTTGATGCTATTTGATATGTTTTTGTAAGATATTTTGGGTACTTATCTGTAGTCATAACTGCAGATGCTGCTTCTTTTAATGATGAGTAGGAATTAAATGGATTATTGGTGATAGATTTTTCAATTTTATGAATTGGAAGTTGTCTACCAATAATACCTGTCGACATGATAATAATTTCATATGATTTACATTTAAGCTTTTCTGCTAAGAGATTTAGTATTTTTTTCGTATTATCTAAACCATCATTTCCTGTACAAGCATTGGCATTACCAGAATTTATAAAGATATATTTAGGATTAGTTTTAGTTATATTCTTCTTAGATACTATAACAGGGGCAGCAGCAAATTTATTCAGAGTACATATAAGCTGGGTAGTACTATTTTCAGATAGTAAGATTAATAGTCCATCTATTTTATTTTTTTTTATACCAAGTTTTAATGTAATAAATTTAGATTTCATATTAGTTTTCCACAACATTGTTTAAATTTCATATTTGTTACAGGACATCTTTTATTTCTTGGTATATCGGTGTCATTTCCATTTAGTAGACATCTAGGATCATCTACTTTTTTTTGTACACTTTTTTCAGGAATCTTGGTTTCAGAACTTGTATTATAATTATCTATTTTTATCCTACAACAGATTTTTATAATTTCTTTACTAATGTCCATTAGCATTAGATTGAACATTTCAAACGATTCTCTTTTATACTCATTCTTTGGATTTTTTTGCGCATATCCTCTTAGGCCAATTGATTGTCTAAGATAATCCATTGAACTCAAATGATTTCTATACTCTTCATCGATAACTGCTAAACAAATATTCATTATTAAACTATCATATTCATCTGATGAAATAGTTTTTACATTATTCTTTACCTTACTAAATAATAATGATTTAAGATCATTTTTGAATAATTCAATATCAATTATATTATCGCTAATGTATTTGTTGATATTTATTTCAATTAAAAAATCTTTTTCTAAAGTATCAATAAAATCAGTCATGTTTGATACTTGAAAATTAATATCCGAATTGTTTACATCTATAAAATCTAATACATAATTAGCTATTATATGTGTCACTAGCGTCTCTGCATCATTATTCAGTATAAAATTTCTTTGTTGATAGATAAGTTTTCTTTGTTCATTAGAAATATCATCATATTCTAATAATGTCTTACGAATGTCGAAGTTATGAGCTTCAACCCTTCTCTGAGCGTTTTCTATTGATTTTGATACCCATTTATGTTCAATGGCCTCACCATCTTGCATACCCAGTTTTTTCATTATTTCTGACACTTTATCTGATGCAAATATGCGCATTAAATTATCTTCAAGTGATAAAAAGAATCTAGATACACCGGGATCACCTTGCCTTCCAGATCTTCCTCTCAATTGATTATCTATTCTTCTTGATTCATGTCTCTCAGTCCCTAATACATATAATCCACCGAGTGATTTTACCTTTTCATTGTTATCAGACCAGACTTTTTCATCAATGTTCAGCTTTTTACCACCTAACACAATATCAGTTCCTCGACCTGCCATATTAGTAGCGATTGTTATAGAATGGAGAGCACCAGCATTTTCGATTATCTCAGCTTCTTTTTGATGATATTTTGCATTTAAAACATTATGTTTGATCTTATGATTTTTTAGTACATTGGATATATTTTCAGATGCATCTACGGAGGTTGTTCCCACTAAGATTGGTTGCCCTGTTTCATGTATATCAATAATTTCTTTGACAATATGAGAGTATTTTTCTTTTTCAGTTAGGAATACTAAGTCAACTTTATCATCTCTTATCATTTTTCTATTCGGCGGTATTTGCACAACCTCAAGATTATATATTTGTTGAAATTCTTCAGCTTCAGTATCAGCGGTACCAGTCATGCCACAGATTTTATCAAACATCCTAAAATAATTTTGAAATGTAATAGATGCATAAGTCTGATTTTCCTGCTTAATAGATACATTTTCCTTTGCCTCTATCGCTTGATGCAGACCTTCTGACCATCTTCTTCCTGACATCTTTCTGCCTGTAAATTCATCAATAATAACAATTTCTCTATTTTCAACTACATAGTCAATATCTTTTTTATAGATTAAATGTGCTTTTAACGCTGAGTCTATGTGACTGAATAATTGTATATTTTCTGTATTATATATATCTCCAGCAGATGTAATTAAATTATTATCTAGTAATATTTTTTCAATGATAGACTGACCATGTTCTGTCAAGGAAACAGATTTCTGTTTTTCTTCTACCGAGTATAAGTCTTTATCTTTCTCATTTAAAAATAATTTAATAATCTTATTTATTTTAGCGTAAGTATTGTTAACTTTATTATTTGAACCAGATATTATGAGCGGTGTTCTTGCCTCGTCAATCAGTACAGAATCAACTTCATCTATGATTGCATAATAGAGTATTGATTGATTCTTATCTTCATTACTAAAGGCCATATTGTCTCTTAAGTAATCAAATCCAAATTCGTTATTAGTGCCATAGACTATATTATATTTATATATTTCTTTTCTATTTGATGGTGGTACATTACTATTTATATAGCCAACAGATAAACCTAGATATTCATATATTGCACCCATCCATTTAGAGTCTCTCTCAGCTAGGTAATCATTTACTGTAACTATAAAAACAGGATTCCCCGTAAGAGAGTTTAGATATGCTGGCAATGTACTTACTAGAGTTTTTCCTTCACCAGTCTTCATTTCACTGATCTTTCCATGATGCAATGCTATTCCTCCCATTAATTGTTCATCGTAATGGCGCATGCCTAGGGTTCGTTTTGAAGCTTCTCTAACAGCTGCAAATGCTTCTATTAATATCTCGTCTATATTATTAGACTTTTGATATTTGTCTTGAAGTAATTTAGTAAGTGCTTTTAATTCCTCATCAGATTTTTTTTCATAAGTACTCTCTAAATCATTGATACTCTTGATATACGCATCATAGCTTTTTAAAATTCTAGAGTTTCTACTACCAAATATTTTTTTAAGAAAATTACTGATCATATTTTTCACATAAGGAATTATGGTTTATCATACAATAAATGGAAGCTTTATGAAAAAGATATCGAATTTTATACCTAATAAAGTAATTAAAAAGAAAGAAAATATAGATAAGTATAATGTTATTTTAAAGAATAATATCAGTGCTGATATAGCCTCAAAGGTTAATATTATTAATTATTCTCTTTCATCAATAACGATTGAGTGTGCCGACAGCTCGATTGCCAGTATAATTAAATTTGAAAGAGAAAAATATATACAAATATTCTTTGATCATGGTTTGTATAATATAAAAGATGTAAAAATAAAACTTATACAGTTTCAGCAGCCTGAGTAAATAATATTGGCGATTTATCTTCATCCTCAATAATTACCTCTTCCCATGCACTCTCATTATTAATTAATTCTCTAAGAAGTAAATTATTTAGATGGTGGCCAGACTTAAAAGCAGAAAAAGAACCTATCAAACTATGGCCTAGTAAATATAAGTCTCCGATAGCATCAAGAATTTTATGTTTAACAAATTCATCTTTATATCTCAAACCATCCTCATTAAGAATTTTATAGTCATCAATAACAATAGCATTGTTCACACTGCCGCCTAGTGCAAGATTATTTTTCCTTAAATTTTCAATATCTTTTGTAAATCCAAACGTTCTTGCTCGACTAACTTGGCTTAAGTAGGAAATTGTAGAAAAATCTATCGTAGATTGTTGTGTTTCCTTAGGGAACGATGGGTGGTTAAAATCAATAGCAAAAGATACTTTGAAGCCATTATAAGGTTCTATTTTTGCCCATTTGTCATTTTGCTTTACTTCTATATCTTTTGTTATTTTTATAAATCTTTTTGGATGATTTTGTTCAGTTATACCAGCAGATTGAATTAAAAATACAAAAGGCCGTGAACTCCCGTCCATAATTGGAACCTCTGGTCCATCCAACTCAATGATAGCATTATCTATCCCTAGACCAGCAAATGCCGATAGTAGGTGCTCTACTGTAGAAACTGAAGATTCTGCAGAAGAAATAGTAGTAGATAGTCGTGTATCATGAACATTATTCAATGAGGCAGCAACAGGTGTATCTGATATATCTTTTCTTATAAATACTATTCCTTTATCTGGCTGTCCTGGGTTGATTCTGAGATTTATCTTACGCCCAGTATGTAGCCCAACACCCGTAGCGGTGATACTGCTGGCTAATGTTCTTTGTTTTAACATACGCAAATACTACCAAATTGTTATAAATCATACAAATACAACTAATTAGACCATTTCTCAGTGTTTAAAGTTCTTTTTGAAAGTAATTAGATAATTTTTTTGTAACCTTATTAAACAAAGTGGCTATTTTTGAGGGATATCTACTAGATGATACCTTTTTTAGTTCTCCTTCCCTGTAAAGCAATAATCCTATTGCTGTTGAGTATCTCGTTTTACCTCTCAAATCCTCTAGGCCTTTTATATTTTTTGGAGAACCTATTCTTGATGGAGCCTGAAAATACGTCTCGGCATAAATATCTAGACCCTCAAGTTTAGCTCCTCCGCCTGTGAAGACTAAACCAGCTCTTATCTTGTTTGTATACCCACTTTCATTAACTTCTTTTTGAATAGCAGTAAATATCTCATTTACTCTAGCTGTTATAATTTGTGAAACAGTAGTTCTATTGGTTTCCGTATCAGGCTTATCAGATACGGACGGAACAGGAATCTTCATATCCATATCTTTATTAGATGAAACGGAGCCATATTGTATTTTTATCTCTTCAGCAGCCTCTAATGAAGTACACAAGATAATTCGAATGTCATTTGTAATCATTTGACTACCCATTGGTATCACAGCAGTATGTTTGATTGTCCCCTCTGTGAATATAGCAACATCTGTAGTTCCGCATCCTATATCAATTAAACACACGCCTAAATCGCGTTCTTCGTCTGATAAAACTGCCATGCTAGAAGCGACAGGTTGTAAAACATAATCATCAATGTCCAGCAGACTGTTGTTTATGCATTTAGTAAGATTTCTTTTAGCAGTTGAAGATGTTGTTATAATATGAACATTAGCTTCAAGTCTTGCTCCAGCCATGCCTTTGGGCTCTCTAATTCCAGTTTGTCCGTCGATAGTATAATACTGATCAATAACATGTAGGATCTCTTGATCCTTTGGTATTTGAATGTTCTGCGCATTTGTAATTACCTTATCCTTGTCTTCATCTGTAACTTCATCATTCATTATATTTATAGCGCCATTACCATTATAGCTTTGAATATGATTGCCTGCGATTCCAGTAGTTACAGATTCTATATTGCAACTTGACATACTACTTGCTTTTTCTTTTGCGCGCCTCACGCTTGAGACAGTTGTATCAATTTCAGAAATTACACCCTTATTAAGTCCTGTACAGGGCTCATTTCCAATACCAATTATTCTCAGTTCTCCTTTATCGTCAATATCAGCTACTAAACATAGGACTTTGGATGTTCCAATATCTAAGGCAACTAGAGTATCAGTGCTTTTTAAGGTTGTCATGTGATTATATTATATCTTATTTGTCTATCTATTTGATAGCAAAACCATTGGAATATCGCATATCAATAGACTTAATAGCTTTACCATAGGTATTCTTGATATCTAAAAATAAAGGAATTAATCTTTTGATATTTCTTTTGAAATTAGTTTTATCAGATATTAAAACTATTGAGGTTGTGTATATTTTGATTAATGAATGATAGATTTCAACTTTTCCCACAGTCAAGTTAACTTTCTTAAGGTTTGATTGTGAAAATGAGAGTATTTCATGTGCTGATATAGGTTGATTATTTTTATCAATAATAATTGGGAGGTTCTGAACATTTTCTAAGGAATTTATCAACATACCGGTCTTCGATAAGATTAAGTTATTATATATGGCCATGGGTTCATGCTGATATATTCTTATAGTAAGTTTAGATGGAAAAGATTTTATGATTTCTGCATCACTAATCCAGTCATCGGAGAGAATTCTTTTTTGAATGATATCAATATTACTAAGCAAAAGGTCCTTCCCATACAAAGAATCTATATATTTATTTATTTTTTTTTCATTATATTTTTTGTCAGACGAAATTATGTCAATTTCTTGAATTGGGAAAGAAATAAACCCCGACTTGTAAGTTAGGTATAATGTAAACAATAAAAGAACAAATAGTATATATTTAGTCATCAATATTTAATATTTTTGAAATGAGATCATAATAACTGATGCCTTGTTCTTTAGCAGCTTTTGGAACTAAACTATGATCTGTCATTCCTGGTATTGTATTAATTTCTAAAAGAATAATTTGTTTATTTTTAATAAAAAAATCTATTCTACCCCAATCAGAGCAACCTATAACATCGTATGCTTTTTTGATAGCATTATTGAGGGCATTTCTTGTATCATCTTCAATTTTAGGAAAAGTGAATTTAGTCAAATCTGATTTATATTTAGCATCATAATCGTAAAATAAGTTACCTGGTATAATTTTGATAATAGGAAGAATATTATTATGAAGAATAGCAGCGGTATACTCATCTGCTATTATTTTTTCTTCAATCATATATTCACGATTAGAATCATGGTCATTCATAAAGTCTCTGTATTCATTGGCATCTGAAATTAAATATATATTATTGCTAGAGCCTGAACATGTATCTTTGATAAAAAATGATTTTCCATATTTTTCTTTACAATAATCATAACTTTGAGAAGTATGTATTTCATATCCTGGCGTTGATAAACCATTATTAGACCATATACATTTCGTTTGATATTTATTGAATGAAATTTTAGATGATGGAGAATCAGAACCACAATAGGGAATGCCAAAAGAATCAAGATAACTTTGAACTGTACCATCTTCACCACCTTCCCCATGTATAAGATTGAAGACTAATTCAACTCTATTTTTTATCAGAAATATTTCCAACTTAGATACTGAATCTGAAGACATATCATAATACACTACATTATGATTATTTTTTTTTAGACAATTATAGACATCCATAGAACTTTTCAATGAAATTTCTCTTTCATTAGACCAGCCCCCTCCCAATATACAGATTTTAAGTTCTTTATTAATCATTTTATTAAAATTACTTCTTCTTTTAGATCTATATCATAGATTGAGAGAACTTTACTTTTGACATAATTAAGAAGATTTAAAAAATCACTAAATGAACCCGATCCGTCATTAATAAAATAATTTGAATGTTTCCTTGAAATATATATACCGCCAATACGTTTACCTTTAAGCATGGCATCTTCTATTAGTTTAGACGCAAATTTGCCAGGTGGGTTTCTAAAAATACAGCCACATGATAGTTGATTTATTGGCTGACTGCTTTTTCTCTTATTATTAAGACTCATAAGTAAGTTCCTATCAAATTGTTTGACATAGTTATATAACTCTACGCCAATGATTATTGATTTTTTATCAATATTCGACGTTCTATATGAATAATTCAAGTCCTCGCCCTTGACGTGATATAACTCTCCCGTAGAATCTAATAATTTAATTTTATGAACATGTGACAATATCTCATGGTTAAATGCACCAGCATTCATATACAGTGCGCCACCAATAGTGCCTGGAATTCCATAAAGATATTCAAAACCAGAAATATTATTATTATATAAATATCTTGCAATCTTGGTGCATGATATGTTGCTTGAGCAATATATATATTTACTATCATGACATATCACTTTGCTCATTCTTTTGAGACTCACGACTGATCCATCAAAGTAGTTAGTAATAAAGCATATATTAGATCCATTTCCAATGAATATTTTTTTAGCTGCTTTTATATTTAGTAACTCATTCATATTAGAGGGACAGATAAACTTTTCACATGTCCCTCCAAGTCCAATAGTAGTAATATTTTTTAGTGGATAATTAGTTTGAATCATTTTCTCTCAACATATTAATGATATTTTTAATATTACCAGCTCCCTGAAGCAATAGAATTGACTTGGTATCTAGGTTAACTCTAAGTTCTTTGAGTGCTTGGTTTATAGTCTTAGTATATAGCTTATTTTTTGTGGTAAGTTTTTTGTATAAAAAACTACTGTCATATATAGATTTTTTCTCTCCGGCTGAATAAGTGGGTAAAAGTATTATTTTATGTATACTGTTTAGTACCTTTACTAGATGTGGCCATGAGCTCTTCGTACGTGAATATCTGTGTGGTTGGAAAATCATTATTATATCTTTCTTTGGATATATCTCTTTAATAGTATCGATTGTAGATTTAATTTCTGTTGGATGATGACCATAGTCATCTATCGTGGTTATATTTCTTTTATCAATTCTTATATCGTGATGTATGTCTAACCTTCTACTAACCCCGAAGAATGTAGAAATTGATTTAATTACTTTGGTTATTTTTAAATCTAGATGTAAACAAACAGATAATGCAGCAAGAATATTATAGACATTGTGCTTACCAATAAGATTTGATATTACATTATAGCTTCGATTATTATAAATTAATTTAAATTTCATTTCTTTGTCAAAAAAGGTAATGTTTTTAGCATATAGATTATTACTATCCTTTAAACCAAAGGTGAATATATTTCTATTAATTTTTTTACATAGATTTATTGAATTCAAATCATCCCCATTAACAAATGCTTGTCCATAAAATGGTATAGAATTTATAAAATCTTGCATAGATTTTTTCAAATTAACAAAACTATTTTGATAATTTTCCAGGTGCTCAGAGTCTAAATTAGTCAGTACTACTAGATGAGGTTTTAAAATTATAAAATTAGGATCACTTTCATCGGTCTCAGCTATTAAATAATTACTATTTCCTAATTTGACATGTGGATCATCTGTTTTTAGCATTCCACCTATTAAATAGGTTGGATCAAGATTATTATCATGAAGAATATGACTTAGTAGACTAGTTGTTGTCGTTTTACCATGTGAGCCAGTAATTGATATGCCATATTTAAGTCTCATGAGTTCAGACAGTATCTCCATACGCGTCAATATTGTCATACCACTTTTACGAGCATACTTAATTTCAATATTGCTTGCTTTGATAGCGTTTGAATAGATTATTATGTCATTGGAATTAATATTAGAACTATCATGTCCTATATATATATTAATTTTAAGTTTCCTCAATCTCGATATTGATGGGCTTTCTACGATATCTGAACCATGAACAATACAACCTAAATTATGAAGTAATTCAGCAATACCCATCATCCCTGCACCACCTATGCCTATCAAGTAGAATGATTTGTTCTTAAGATGTTGTGTTATTGTATTTTTCATGAAGTTCTGTGATATTGTCTAGAATTATATCACTAGAATCTTCAGGAAAAAGGGATTTAACATTAATAGCCATATTATGTACAACAGAAATATTTTCAATAAGATAAGATATGGTTGTAGATAATTTATTATTAAATTCTCCATTTTCTTCAATAACAACTGATGCATTATTATCTTCAAGATACTTAGCATTAATCAATTGATGATTGTCTGTAGCGTACTTATATGGAATTAATATTGAGGCTCGTCCTGATGCAGATATCTCACTTAATGTCATTGACCCTGCTCTTGATATTACTATATCAGCCCAATCATATAATTTATTCATCTCATATGAAAACTCTATTACCTCATGATCAATATTTAAACTTTTATATAATTTTTCCAAGAGGGTTTTATTATTTAAACCGCATATATGTTTTACCTTTAATTTTTTTGATAGGTCAGTCAATGAGCTTGGTATGTTATTATTAAAGAATATAGCTCCTTGGCTACCTCCAAAGATTAATATATTTGAGATACTAGTTTTCGTAGAATATTTAGAATTTGGATGATCGATATTTTTAAAAGCTGTTTTTAGCGGATTGCCAGATAATATAATTTTTTCATTGAGAGAAAATGTATTTGGAAATGTTTCAAATGTTTTTTTTGATACTATATGATTAATTTTATTAGCTGTTCCCGGAACTGAGTTTGATTCATGTACATATACAGGAACTCTACATAAAAAAGATGCAAGACTTACTGAAGTACTTATATAACCACCAAAACCGAACATAAAAATAGGTTTTTCTTTTTTTATAATCATATAACATTGAAAGAAAGCTCTAATGAAGTTAAATAACCCTAAAACTTTGCCGACAATATTTTTGCCTCTTATGCCTGTAGAGTCTATATGTCTAAGTTCTATATTTTCATCATCAATTAATCTATTTTCTATGCCTTTTTTAGTGCCAATCCATATTATTTCATAATTATTGTCTATAAGTTTCTCTGCTATGTTTAAAGCGGGAATAACATGTCCACCTGTACCAGTAGCAACTATTAGTATTTTTCTAGTCATTTAATACTTCTATGAACAGCCTGACTATGAGACTGTTTATTTTCAATTTGAATTCTTATAAGTATACCTATGTATGTGAACATTAGTAAAAGATTAGTTCCTCCATAACTTATAAATGGAAGCCCCATACCTTTTGTAGGAAATAAACCGATATTAACTAAAACATGAATCACTGTCTGAATCATTATTAATAATATTATTCCTAATATTAAGTTTGATGAAAACTGAGAAATGTTACTTGTGATTTTATAAAAGATGAAGATTCGCCAAAATAATATTACATACAACAAAAGTATGAATATTAAGAATATAAAACCAAGTTCTTCGCCTATTATAGCTAATATAAAATCATTATACTGTTCTGGTAAATAAAATAGTTTTTGCATGCTAGAGCCCAGACCTTGTCCAAAGTATCCTCCAGAGGATAATGCGATTTGCGATGCTATTATTTGATATCCACCCCCTTGTGGGTCATTCCATGGATTCGTAAATGCTAGAAGTCTCTGTATTCTGTATGGATACATTATTATCAAAAGCAGGATTGGTATAATTGCAAATGAGGTTATCCTCAAAAGATGCTTAAGCTTTACATAAGAGAGAAATGAGAAAATAATAAATGCAACAAAAAGGAGTATCATACTGCCAAAATCTCTTTGTAAAACTATTGCAAGCATCAATATTGATAAAAATAAAAATATCTTGAGATAGTCTCTATTAAAATCATTCCTAACAATATACCCAGATAACCATATAAAGAAGAATAGTCTTGAAACTTCAGAAACCTGAAGAGTAAAGAATCCTAAATTAATCCATCTAGTTGCTCCGTTAATTGTGACTCCTAATCCTGGGATATGAACTAAAAGAGAAATAACTAAGGATAGTAATAAAAAATATTGCCCGTAGTCGAAGTAAAAATTGGTTTTTATATGAGTAACTACATATATAATTAAGATTCCTAATATTATGAATAATAATTGTTTCTTAAAGAAAAATAATGGATTAGAAAATTTAGCAGATGCAAAATCAACTGTTGATGATGTGACCATTACTAATCCAATAATTATTAAGCTCGTCACACAAGATAAAAAAAGAGAGTCTAGACCTCTGCTATCAAAAAAATCAATAATGTTTTTAAGTTTTTTTATTAACATGTTCATTTACAAGATTTTTGAAGTCGTTACCTCTATGTTCAAAGTCTTTGTATAGAGAAAAGCTTGATGAACCTGGTGATAGAAGTACAGTATGATTTGGTTCAATAGTGGCAAATATGTAATCAGTAGCTTTTTTCAAGTTTGTAAAGAGTATGGTATCTACATTCGGAGATAATTGATTTTTTATATATTCTCTATTATCACCAATCAATACTAGTAATTTAACCTTGTCATTTATTATATTTTTTAATGAATCATAAGATATCTGTTTATTATCACCTCCCATAATCAATATGACATTCTTTTCTATAGATTCTAATGCATTTAAAGTAGAATCTGAGTTTGTTGATTTTGAATCATTAATGTATGTTACACCATCACAAATACAGAATCTCTCTAGTCTGTGTGATAAACGTGATCGTTTAGAAAATCCGAACATTATCTCATTCAAAGATAGGTCGAGTATAGTCAAAACAGCAATGCATGCTGATAAATTGAAAGCCTCATGTTTGCCAGCAAGTTCATAATATTTATTATCGTATAAAATAAAATTATAATTTTCTAACATCAAATTAACTACAGGGGTATTGTTGATGCAAATGGAATTATCCTTTACATCAAATGTAATTTCTTTCTGAGAGTATTCTAAATTATTGTTCATTATTTTATATTTGGCATTATCAAATATTTTTAATTTAGCCATGAAGTAATTTTTTAATGTATCATGCCTCTCAAGATGATCTGTTGTAAGATTTAAGATAACAGAAATATAAGAATCTAGTTTTTCGATATATTCTAATTGATAGCTTGATAACTCAATTACTACAAATTGATAATCATGCTCTAAAGATTTAAAAACAGAAACACCATTATTACCACATGCTATAGTATTAATATCATTGCTATTCAGGATATCTGAAATTAAGTTTACTGTGGATGTTTTACCATTTGTTCCAGTAATACAGATGTATTTAGATTTTTTGATTTTTTGAACAATCTCTATATCTGTAATTAACCTACAATTTAGTTTTATAAGTTTTTGTATGATTAAATTTTTCTTTGAGATTCCCGGACTGATGACGAAGTAATCAATACTATCTAAATTTATTTTTCTATTTTTAAGAATAATATAGTTGTTGTTTATATCAAGAATTTCACTTGTCTCTAAAGCCTGATATGCTATGGATTTGCTATCAAAAAATCTTTTACAGCTTTGGTAGGTCCTGCCTTTCCCAAGTATAAGGAAAGAGTCTTCATAGATATTCATCTAATTTTAAGTGTTGATAGTGCTATCAGCACAAGGATGAAAGTAATAATCCAGAATCTCATAATTATTTTTGGTTCGGATAATCCAGATAATTCATAATGATGATGAAGTGGTGCCATTTTAAAAACCCTTTTACCTTTTCTTAGTTTAAATGATGCAACTTGTATAATCACAGATAGTGCCTCTGCAACAAAGATACCACTCATAATTGCAAATGCTAACTCTTGTTTGAGTATAATTGCCAATAATCCTAGAGAGCTACCAAGTGACAAAGATCCGCAATCTCCCATAAATATTTCTGCAGGGTATGAATTAAACCAAAGAAAACCTAATCCAGCTCCGGCTAGTGAAGCAGCAAAAATAGCTATTTCTCCGGTGCCGTCAATATATGGAATTAATAAATATTCAGAAATAATAATATTTCCATGTATATATGCAAATATTACGAAAGCTAATGCAATAAGAATACATGGTAATATAGCAAGCCCATCTAATCCATCAGTTAAATTAACTGCATTAGATGAACCAACTAGAATAAAGATTGACCATGGGATGAAAAGTATTCCTAAATAGAAACTATTGTCCTTCAAAAAAGGAAATACCGAATCAATGCTTCCAGTCTCCATAAAAAAATATAAAAAAAATGTTATGGCTGATGCAAATATTATTTGCAGAAAAAGTTTCAACCTTCCTTTTATACCGTCACTATTTCTCTTTACAAGTTTTTTGTAGTCGTCATAAAAGCCAATTGAGCCAAAACCAAGTATTCCAAACAATAATGTTAAAATATAATTATTTGATAAATCAGACCATAAAATAGTGGATATGAATACAGATGATATAATTATAATTCCTCCCATTGTAGGGGTTGTATTTTTATCATCTAAATGACTTTTAGGACCATCTTCGCGAATGGATTGATAAAACTGCTTATTCTTCAAATAAGAAATAATATATGGCCCAAGGATGAGAGAGATTATAAGGGCAGTTAAGGCGCCCATTACTATTCTCAATGTTAAATATTGAAAAGCATTGAATCCTGAATTAAATTGTGTCAGATATTCAAAAAAACTTAGAAGCATTTTTTACTTTAACTCCTGTACAATATAATCAAAATTCATGAAACGTGATGCTTTTATTAGGATAGTTGAATCTATATCTGATATTTTTTTAAGCTTTCTTACAAGTTCTGTCATTTTATTTGAAGTATAACAATTATCGCCAAAGATTCGTTCGGCACTTTCTTTGTATTTTCCCATATAAAATAAATAATCTATACCTAATTCCTTAGAAAGCTTAAACAGTGATTCATGATGCTTTTTAGAATTTGTGCCTAATTCTCCCATATCACCCATAACAAAAATCCTAGTTTTGCTATAGTTAGCCAATTGTAGTAAAGCTGACTTCATAGATTCAGGATTAGCATTATATGAATCGTCAATTATCATAGATTTATTCTTTGAATAAAATGTATAAAATCGACCTTGAATTCCAGAAAACGATTCTAGGCCATTAATTACATCATTAATGTTTGAACCAGATTCCATTGTTATTGAGACACTAAATAATATGTTTATTGGCAGTATATTTTTTACACTATCTTTTTTAATTTGAAAATCACCGTGTTTTGTTGATAGGGAATAATAATCTTTATTAGATCTCATAACATAGTCAGCATTTCGTTTTAGGGATAAAGTTGTTATTTTTTTGCCATTATTTAGCTTCTTCCATCGTGAGTAGTTAACGTCATCAGCATTAAGAATAATATGCATAGTTCTTGGATGAGAAAATATCTCTTCTTTTGTTTCGGTAAGAGTCTTCATGCTCTTAAATGACTCCATGTGAGCCTCTGAAACATTTAGTAAAGTAGTTAAATCTGGCTGTGAGATATTAGTTAGATAGCTTATATCGTTTTTTTTGCTTGCTCCATGCTCATATATACATTTCTCTGTTTCTTCAGAAGCATTAAGAATGGATAAGGGTAATCCTATTTCATTGTTATAGTTTCCAATTGTTGAGCTTGTACTAAAAGACATACTTAATATAGATTCACTCAACTTTGTCACTGTAGTTTTACCATTAGTGCCTGTAATGGCAATCGTATGTGGTTGGCCTAATTTAATTTTGAAATTTTTAGCAATTTCTCCCAACGCATGGACAGAATTTTTGACTACTATAATAGAGCAACATGAGAATGATAATCCATGATCTTTTTCACATACTACACAGATTGCCCCTTTACCTATAGCTTCTTTTATAAAATCATGTCCATCATGATTGGCGCCCAAAATGGCTACGAATAAGTCACCAGTTTTAACATTTCTACTATCGATGACTATATTATTTATTACTTTATCAGGTCCATCAAAAGAAAAAGATAGAAACTCTGCTACATCTGATATTTTAAGATTCATGTTTATTAATAAGATTATTTAGGTAGATAATATCATTATGCTTCACTTTTGAATTATTCTTAATAAGATAATTCTCATTTCCTTTACCTAATATGAAGTTAATATGTTTATTTGACGAATTGATAAACTGATATTTAATTGCTTCTTTGCGTGATTTGATAATTATATACCTTTTTTTGTCATTAAAACCAGATGATATTTTATTTGCTATCGTGGAAAATTTTTCTTTACGTGAGTTATCTTCAGTAATTATTGAAAATGATGAATTACTGTCAACAATTTTTGCAGTAGCAACTCTTTTTGATTTATCGCGGTTTCCACCGCATCCAAAGAGTGTAGTTATATATTTGTTAGATTTAAAAGCTTTGTAGATATCCCTGTAAGATTGTATAGTATGAGCATAATCCACTATAAAAGTCCCTTTATTTTTTGTTTCTATAACTTGCCTTCTACCCGGCAAGCCACTGAGTGAATTAATACATGAATTAATAAGTTTGATGCTATAATTTTCAAGTTTTAATAATGAACAAATTATAAGTAATGAATAAATGTTAAAATGATTTTTTTTAATTTTATTCAACCGTATGCTATCGTTATTTATATATATATTTTTTTTATCTTCGTCATATTTTGTTAAGATTTTCTTGTTTACATGTCTTGAAATCGAAAAATAGAAATTTTCTTTATCTCTGTCCTTAACAAAGTTGTTTTTCATAAGCAATGACGAATCATAGTTTAAAATAGCTATTTTGCTTTGTTTTAATAATAATAATTTAGATTCAGCATAATTTTTTATAGTTTTATGATAATCAAGATGATCACTATAAATATTGGTTATGCAAGCATAATCAAATGATAACCCTTTTACTCTACCCTGATGCAGGCCCTGTGATGAACACTCGATAATGATGTAATCATATTTTTTAGAAATAAACTTTGTATAATAATCATATATGACATTAATAGGTGGAGTTGTATATTCATCTTTTCTATCTAATACAGGATAAAGACCAGAGCCTTCACTTGTTATTACACCTACTTTCTTTTTTAAATGTGTCAATGATTGTGCTAACAATAAAACAGAAGACGTTTTACCATTTGTTCCAGTAATGCCAATAGTTTTAGCTTTATGTTTATAACATCTCAGATCCACCTCAAAAAGCTTGTAAAAAGTATTGTTCAAGTCTTTATGAATAAAGAAAGGTAGAGAAGTTTTTAAATCTTTTCTTTTATAGATGTATTGTGTTACAAAACCTGATGCTCCATTAATAATCGCATTTTTTATATTTTTAAGATTTTTTGATATATCTGAATCAACTGAAATAAAGATCTGTCCAGATTTAATTATTCGGGAATCTATGCAAAATCTGTCATTAAATTTAATAGTTCTTTTTGAGTTACTAATAATGAATTTTTCTAAATGTATTAAGTTATTATCTGTTACTAACATAGCTTATATCATTTAAGATCCTCATAGAGTGTTGCATAAACTCGCTAAATACAGGTGCTGCATGAAAGCCACCAGATCCCTCTCTATTTTTTGGATTTCTTATTATGACAGCAGCAACATATTTTGGCTTTGGGTCTCCTATAATTCCTACAAACAAGGCATTATGTTTATCTTTCGAATATTCACCATTTACTATCTGCCTAACAGTGCCTGTCTTACCATAAACCGTATACCCCTCTACTCTAGCCTTTCTCCCTGTTCCATCTTTTGAATGAACAACCTCTCTCATCATATCTAAAACTTTTTTTGAGTCAGCTCTATTTAGAATAGTATCTTTTTTGCTGTCTTTATAATTTGTTTTTAAGTAGTTTATCTGTATTCTATCGCCATAATTAGCAAGTGTTGTATAAGCACTTGCGATATGCATTAGTGATGTTGATAGACCATATCCGTAGCCAAGACTCATATGACCAGAATATGATAAATTAGATGCGAGCGGTAAGGATCCACTTTTAGAACCTGGTAAATTTAAAAATAAAGATTGCCCAAAGCCTAGTTTATTCAAACCGTCTATAAGCTGTTTTTTTGATAGTTTACTGGAGACTTTTGCTGCTCCTATGTTACTAGATAATCTGATGATGTCTTTTGGACTTACTTTCCCTAGATATTTCCAATCTTTGATTTCTTTATCCTTAAGCTGAATAACACCTGGTGCAGTATTTATTATTGTTGATTCAGTAATTACTTTATTATTCAGCCCGGTATATATTATTAATGGTTTAATGGTAGATCCTGGTTCTATTAAATCATAAACAGCTCTATTTTTAATTTTTTTCCCATTAAACTCACTTCTTCTCTCAGGATTGAATGATGGATAGTTTGTCATTGAGATTATATCTCCTGTATTAGATTCAATTAGAACCATAGATCCACTCTCAGCTTTGAATTTTTTTATATATTTTCTAAGAGTCTCATACCCTATGATTTGTATTCGCTTATCCATAGTTAGAAAAATATCCTTGCCTGGAACTGATTTTTTTATAATTCCAATTGTTTCAATAGGACGGCCAATATTATCTTTTTTAACTCTTTTTAATCCTACTTCGGGCGACAGTACTTGATTACTGACAAGTTCAATTCCCTCTTGTCCTTTATCATCAATATTTGTAAAACCTATAATATTAGAAAAAGGCCTACCTCCTAAGTAGCTTCTCTTGTTTTCATTGATAAAATAAATATTAGGATTTTTTAAACTTTTTATTCGCTTATATAAATCTTTTGATATATGTCTTTTTAAATAAAGTTCTTTTTTATTTTTATTTTTTTGAATAATTCTAATTATTTTTTTTTCTGGTATACCCAGTATTTTTGATAGTTTTGAAATAGATTTATCTTCACTTCCATATAGTCTACTAGGATTTATACATAATGTCTTTATTGGCAAAGACATGGCTAAAATATTATTATTTCTGTCAAAAATACTTCCTCTTTGTGCTAGTAATTTAACAGTTTGTATTTGTCTTTTTTCAGCTTCTTTATGAATATTTTCTTTACACGTTCCATTATTAAAGTAAAAACAATCCGTTGCATTTATTTGAATTTGAAAAAGTCTTATAATTATTATTATAAAGACAAGAAAGGCTACTGTTATAAATAATAGCAGCCTCAATTTCTGATTATTGTTTGTAGTATTAATCAGCTTGTTGTCTTAAAAATGCCGGAATATCAATTGATGTCTGATCTTCCTGTTGACTAACATTTACTTGTTGTATTACATCTTTATTTATTTCACTGTTGTTAGTGTAAGAACTAGGATTAGTGTTTGTACCTTCTTGTATACTCTCTCTAACTTCTCCAGAACCAAGATTTATTTTGTCATCTTGTGAAAAACCTGTAGCAATAATAGTTACACGTAAATCACCGATGTTATCATCTTCTTTGATACAGCCAGTTATGATCTTCGCATCTTCATTTGCTATTTCCCGAATTTTACTTCCGATAACTTCGAATTCATCCGTAGTTAAATCAGATCCAGAGGTAATATTAACCAGGACGCCACTTGCACCTTGAAGATCAATATTATCTAATAACGGGCTACTGAGTGCCGTAGTTACGGCATCAACTGCACGATTCTCACCTGATGAAACTCCAGAACCCATCATAGCTTTGCCCATTCCTGACATGACTGTTTTAACATCAGCAAAATCAACATTCATGAATCCTCGAATGGTTATTATTTCTGTTATGCCTTTAACAGCACCCCTGAGTACATCATTAGCATTTTCAAATGAAGAAAAAATAGATTCCCCGCCACCATATACTTCTTTCAATTTTGAATTAGGTATTACAATAAGTGAATCAACCCATTGTTCAAGGTTGTCAATGCCCTCTTGAGCATTTGACATTCTCTCTGGACCTTCAAACTCAAAAGGTTTTGTCACCACTGCAACAGTTAATATTCCAAGGTCTCTTGCTATTTGAGCAATAACTGGTGCTGCACCAGTTCCAGTTCCACCACCCATACCCGCTGCTATAAAAAGCATATCAGCGCCTTCGATAGAATCTTTTAATATTTCGCTTGCTTCCAACGCCGCCTGTTTACCTTTCTCCGGATCTGCGCCAGCTCCCAAACCTTTTGTGATTTCAGAACCAATCTGTACGGTAGTTGCACCATTCACATCTCTTAATGCCTGGACATCTGTATTGGCAATTATAAAGTCAGCTCCATGAATTTGTGACTTAAGCATTGATATGATAGCGTTACCGCCACCACCTCCAACACCAATGACTTTGATAACCGCGTTTTGATTATAATTATTTACTATTTCAAACATGGTGTTCCTCCTAATTGTTTAAGTTCATGATTAAAATTCTTTCTTTAGATGGA
>MDSV01108304.1_pt1 | contig 26111 bp, 29 predicted proteins | sample 810851 | NCBI WGS metagenome assembly MDSV01 (sample SAMN05326640, study PRJNA326480) | marine metagenome | isolation source: seawater | place: Atlantic Ocean: North East | collected 2012
AGTTACACAATTTTCTGTCAACAAAAATAAAAGAAAATATTCTTATTGAACACGTTTATCCTTATTTATATAAAACCCAACCCCGAAATTTATTGAAGGATATTCAATCGTTTGGAAATATTAATGAAAAATTCAATGAAATTTATTCTTTTGAATTTCCACCATTAACTTTATTCAACGATTTAATGTATTTTATGCATAACCGAGTTACTTATCATGGACAAGAAACGTCTTGCCCGAATTACATGAGAATTTTTCATAGATTTTACAAAAGAAATAATCTGGATGATGAATCCGTATACAGTTTATTTCTAAGAATGAATCATTTCTCAAATAATGAATCACGAATTACACGAATAAATAGATTAATTTTGGGTATGATGTTACCAGAAGAGAGAGAATATTTTAAAAATAACTATGTAGATAGCAATTCTTAATCAAAAAATAAAAATGAAGTAATTAAATGATAATGTTTAGTATTATCATTTAACAATGAATTCTTGTCTTGTAAAAAGTTTATATAGAACCAAATTGCGTGAATGTATCCGAATGGGATACCGACCTGGAGAATGGAGTTCAAAAGTTATAACTGAAAATAAAGCACTAAGCAAAAGACAAATAAAAAAACTTAATAGAAATGGAGCTTTAGGACATTATATTTTCAATAATGTGCGTTACCATTATAAAAAGAATATTACTCATTGTGTTCAAGATGAGGATGGAATAAATATCAAAATAAACACAGCTTTCGGTCACTTACGAGATATTAATGAGCTTTCACATAAGGTTCAGTTTGATTTATTGGGTATGTTATAAAAACAAAAAAATTACAATTTTATGTAACAAACACCCTTTTTTTGCTCTTTATCTCCATTATCCCCTGATTTTTTGGTTTTTTTCCATGACGATACGTCAGGTGTATATTTGGTATTTGAATTCCGAATAATACTATATCCTTGCTTATCATAAAATGCTTTGCGTTTATACCATTGTTTTTGAAAAATATCATGTTTATCAATTATGTCAACGACGATTGGTGAACTATGTTTCTCTCTCAGAATCCGACCTACTGATTGTTCAATGTCGGTCTTAGGTGTGGCCATAATTAAGGTAGTAAGTGATTTAATATCTAATCCCTCAGCTGCCATAGCATATGTCGCAATTATGACTTTTTTTGATTCACTTTCTTTCAGCGCTGCTTCTTTCATTCCTCCTATATAATAACCAACGGTTTCTATGTTGCGAGAGAAAATCGCATCGTATAGGTATTTAAGAAGTGATTTGTTATGAGCTAATACCATAATTTGTTGGTCTGGATTTTCTTTAAACATATCTTGAATTACCTGAAGGATGAATTCACTACGGCGATTATATGAACATAACTTGGTAATCATTGTGCTGAACTGAGGATTTCCACGGAAATCATAAACGACTTCATTGAATTCATCGTCATTACATTCAAAATCAAGTGCTCTTACTGTTACAGCATGTTCTGATTTGCTTGTTTCTTTAAATACTACGTCTCCCAAAAACATCTTAAATACTTTTGTTGTCCCGTCTTTTCGATTCATAGTGGCAGATAATCCTAACATGTATTTGGTCACTAATTTGAACAAAGTATTAGAAAATACCTCACTGGAGATATGGTGAACTTCGTCTATTATAGTAAGACCAAAACTTGAAAAAACCGAAGGATCATAATCTTTCATACTAATGGACTGAATCATTCCTAACACAATGTCTTTTCCTTCTATGTCAATAACAGGACCCTGTATTTTACCTACTTTGGCTTCTGGTAAGAATTGTTGAATACGTTCGATCCATTGATTGAAAAGAAACTCTTTATGAACAAGAACCAAAGTCTTTTTCTTTAGCTGAGACAAAATGTAGAGAGAAAGACTTGTTTTACCGAAACCACAAGGTAAATCTAATAGCCCACATCCACCATCATTCTCTTTAGTTACTTTATCCAAATAAGAATTAACAGGTGTCCATTGGTTCTCTCTTAGTTTCCCTTGAAAAGAGAGAAATACATCATCCCCTTGACTGATTTTATATTCATTTGCTTTTCCAAAGGTTTCTTCACCATAATAACGTGGAATATAAAATTTACTAATTGATTCTCGGTATACCTTGAAACCAGTTGCGTTATTTACAGGAGCTCCAGGATTGTAAGGCTTAACAAACAATTCAGATTTAATTTGAGAAATTTGTTTTTCAGATAAATCTTTTTTGGGAATAGAATATCCTTTTTGACCAATATAACTCTTCATATTGAGGATTATCGGGAATATATGTATTCTAAGACTACATATTTATGTTGTTTCCAATATTAAAATCTAACAATATGGTATATGGGTTTGCTCAAGATCAATGCCAAAACTTTCAAGATGAATTCAAAAGAAATTGTCCTTGCTATGCTTTTCGTGGTTTATTTTATTTTAGGATACCCTGTTCCCCATATGTTAGCTGAAGTGTTGGATACATTTTTGGGACAAGTTCTTGTTTTCTTAGTTGTTGTGCTTCTTTTTCTCTCTTCTAATCCTATTATTGGTGTATTAGGACTTTTGGTAGCTATTGATTTAGTGCGTCGCTCAGCTCAGACTACAGGGTCTGATGTTATGGCTAAGTATTTACCTTCAGAACAAAGTAAGATGTCTGAATTCAACGCTTACAATCAATTTCCTGAAACTTTAGAACAAGAAATGGTAAAGATTCGCACTGTAAATAAAGATGTCAGTCTTCCACCTGCTTCATACAAACCTGTTTTGGAAGATGACCATAACGCATCTAAAGTATCTCAATCTATCCTTTAAGCATTTTAATACATATATTTCAATTGAAATAAATGTATTGTTTATCAAATTATGAGCCTGTATCCAAATCAGCTTTACCTTGAGTTTTTCCTTTGGCCATAAGCATTTTTACAACCATAAATAATATAAGAATTACCAAAAATAATATAAAACCTTGAACCCAGGGATTCATTAAATACTCCATGATTTTTTCTTTAGTTGGAATTATATCCATTTCAGATTGGAGTTTGTAACCTTCCATTTTTACATTAGTTTGTTCCTCATCAATATTTACTGGCTGACAATCAATATACACATCTCCAGCCGAATAATCAACATTGTATGTATTTCCTTTACTCGAAACAGTTTTTTTGCCTCTTTCGTCTACTTCACGTGAACCCTTTTCATTTCCTCCATTATTAATTCCCTCGTTATTTATATATATTTGTTCATAAGTGTCAAATTTTTCACCTGTCTTTCTCTCTACACTGATTTTTGATACTGGATCTTTTGCTATTAATCTTTCTATTTTTGGCCAAGTGTTCATATTAGGCGGCAACTTACCATCAGCAGTGAGCAAAGGAGAATTGCGCATAAATAATTTAAAAAACTTAACGAAATATTCATTTGATAAAGGTATAGATCCATCTGTTCCAACAATTACTTTTGTAAAAGCAGTTTGTTCTTTTGACTTCATAGCGTAATAGGAAGCTCCACCTGTAAAAAAAAGACTAATGTCAATAGATATACCAAGTTTTACACTTCCAGGCACCTCTGGACTTGCGCGCACAATTCCATTTATCATTTTTTCTATTTGCTGGGTGGCAGGAGTTTTATCAGTGGAAGGCAGAATGGGAACTCTCAAGCTCAACATATTAGACATATGAGGGGGGTTTCCTCCCATATCTTCTGTCACCGCCAACATTATTATCTCAAAATGCACTGGAGTTCCGTTTAAAAAATAAAATGGAGCAGGAAGAGACATCTCTAACATGTTAAATCCTCCCAACATATATTTGTGATTATTTTGACCAAATATAATTGGAGTGTCTGGCTTTCCGCCGCTACTTGGAGGTCTTCCTCCAAACAAAAAAAACCCTTTCCTGACTTTCTCCGCCTTACTTCTCTCACTCTCGATATCAACCTTTACCTCGTTAATCATCCCCTCAGGGTTCTCGATAATGCTTCCCTTTTGTTTTACTTCAAGATTACAAGACAAAAATTTATCTGGTTTATTCGTGCCACATTCACCATTTACAATTGCTTTCGAAAGATTAAGTTTAAACATGTCTATATTTATATAAAGAGATAAATAAAAATATCATTTTATTTATATAACCATGAAATTATCAAAAGGAAAATTGCCCAAGATAATCGGGCAGAAATCTCAAACCATGAAAAAAAAGAAACATCGTGGAGGTTCTCAAAATAACAAAACATTTAGAAAAAAACACAAACCTCTTAACTTACACCGTTCTTCTGTTAAAAAAATTCATGTAGGAGGAGTAACATATGATGTCATTGATGATTCAGAGGGAGGTGCTTCTAAATCAAAGGATAAGAAAAAACACAAAAAACATCACAAACATGGAAAGCACAAGGATGGAACAAAAAAACATCACAAAAAACATCACAAACACGGAAAACATAAAGATGGAACAAAAAAGCATCATAAACACAAAAAACATCACAAACACGGTAAACACCACAAAGAGAAGACATTATCCGACGATAATATTTCAAACGAAGAAGTAAATAATCAAATGGTTGATAACCTTCTTGATGATAGCCCTGCTGTTAAAATGAAAAGGGTGGGTCCTTCACAACCTCCTGGAGAACCACCTCTTGAAGAGGTTTCGGTTACAATTGACCCTGCTTCACCTGAACCTGAAATTGAATCAGCTGATTCTGAAGGTAAAAAAGATGAAGAAACTACACCTTTACCTGAAGTAGAAACAGATAAAGAAGAAGTTAAGACAGATGAAATTGTTGAAGAAAAGAAAGAGGAAACTCAGGAGACACCTAATGATGAAACTGAAAAGAAAGAAGAAGAAATCAAATTAGATGTAGAAGAATTAAAACCTGAAGAGGTAGTAGATGAAATACCAACACCAGAAGGGGAGAAGGAACAAATAACATCTGACGAAACTAAAGCAGAGGGTGAAGAAGTTCCCAAACCTGAAGGTGAATCAGAGGAACCCAAGCCTGAAGGAGAGGCAGAAGAACAAAAACCTGAAAGTGAAACAGAGGAACCCAAGCCAGAAAGTGAAGCAGAAGAACCAAAACCTGAAGGTGAAGACAAACCTCTTTCTGAAAGTGAACAAGACAAAGTAAATGAAACTGTTGATAAATTAATAGAAGATATCAAAAAAGGAGATGAAAATTCTAAAAAGATAGCAAAGGAACTCATTGAAAAAGAAAATAAAAACGAAGGTAAAGTCCCTACTGAAACAAATGATAACGCCCCTTCTGAAGGCGAAAGCCAAATCCCTATTGAAACCGAAGAAAAACCTTCTACCGAAGGTGAGAGTGAAGTTTCTCCTGAAACTGAAGATAAATCCACTACCGAAGGTGAAAGTGAAGTTCCTTCAGAAACTGAAGATAAACCCTCTACCGAAGGTGAAAGTGAAGTTCTTTCAGAAACCAAAGATAAACCCAATACCGAAGGTGAAATTGAAAAACAAGAAAAGGAAGAACAAAAAGGAGGAGCTGAGGAAGAAGTTAACGGTGAAAACAAAGAAATAGATGATACAGAAGTGAACAAACTTATTGAAGAAGCACAAGATGAAGAAAGTTTTAAAAAAAATCATAAAGAAGCACTTGAAGACATAGCTGAGGAAAAACTTGAAGAAACCAAACCTGAAGGTGAGAGTGAAGTTCCTCCTGAAACTGAAGATAAACCCACTACCGAAGGTGAAAGTGAGGTTCCTTCTGAAACTGAAGATAAACCCTCTACCGAAGGTGAAGCAGAGGAACCTAAACCTGAAGCAGATGAAGAAGAAGGCAAATTTGCTGAACCAGAGACTCCTGAAGAAACAGAAAAACGTGAAGAATTTGAAGAAGCTGTTAAAGAATCCAAAGGTGAACCGGTGGATGAAAATGAAGGAGCATTTGAAAAAGGTATGAATGTAATTGCCAACCAAATGGCAGACAAAATATCTGAAAAGATTCTTAGAAAATTACAATCAATGAATGGATCAAAAGAAACTGAAAATCAAGATGGAAATGCTGCTTTACCTGCTATGACTACAGCCATTCAAATGAAAGGCGGAAAACCAAAGACCCGTAAGCTTCGTATGAAAATAACAAAATCTAAGAAACCTACCAAAAAGCGAATGTAATAAATTGATGTAAGTATATTATCATGAAATAATATCACGATAATATAGATGCCTTCTTCCTCAGGTAAATCAAAAATTTCTCAGAAAAAAAAATCATCAAAAAAATCTTCTCGTAGAAAGACCTCAAAATCTTCGGCACGAACCTCTATGTTGAAAACCATTGAATCAGAATCTTTCAGAGATTCGCTAAGAAAAGCAATAAGTGAGGGAATGTTAGAGAACGCATTTGATCTCGACGAGGTCGCAGAAATGGAAGAAAAACGTATATCAGAAATCAAACCTAAATTGTTAAAAGATCTTAGAACAATTGAAAAGGCTTTGATTAAGAACAAAAATGGTGGATTCATTCTTTTTGGAGATTCTCATCATGGAGATTTGGCATTTGATTTTATTGAAAAAATATATCCCAACTTAAATGCCTCACTTAAAAATATACTGAAAAATGCGCACTATTTCTCAGAAAATGATTATCAAATGAATGATATTATGAAAAGTGGTTATGGGAAGAAATTTGTTGGATTAGATGACGATGTAGCTGTTGATCCAAACAATTTCGATGAATTAAAACGCAACCATCAAGCCAATCAAACATGGCCGGAAATTATACTAAAAAATAAAACCAACAAAGGAATTAACATTATTTCAGTTGGTAGAAGCCATTTATATTCTGTGAAGGCTAAAAAAGGTGATTCACGACTCCAGCGTGTTGAACCTTTCCAAGAAATACTTAAAAAGGCGACTCAGAAACCTGTTACGGTTTTCACTATGAATAATGATTTGGACTTAATATTTGATAATTATAAAGAATACGCTAAAACTCACCAGTTAGACGAAGTAATAGATGATACAAAAATTAGAAGTATATTTGCTTTTTAATCAATACACAAATCACTTCTTATATCCAAAATATTCGAAGTCTTGGCGGAACATTGTATAAATTAATTCCTTATTTTCATCTGTAATTTTTTCTTTTGTTTGATCCGTTGATCTATTTGCTTGTAAAGTTTTATAGGATATTCTTTTTTCCAAACCATAATCCTCAAATAATTTATTTAATTTTATTATAATTAATTTACAATCTTCTTCGAAATTTTCGATTTTTCCTATGAAATCAACTTTAGTTTTTCCATCAACAAAATTATACTGAAGAAGAGGTGAAAGATTCTCTTTACGCCAATTAGTTTGATTCTGAACCTTCCAATGAGTTGGACATCCATTTTGAATCCATTCATTTAATGTTTGTGATTTATAAGGTTCAGTAGTTATATGATAATTATACCAAGATTTGATTCTGTCATAAGGATTTCTTACAAACGTAAATACAAATTTCTTATCTAAATCGAACCTTTCCTCAAGTATTTTGAGGCGCTGATGATTTTCATAAATTACATGTTGATTCGATTCCTCTTTGTAATGATTATCTCTGTTTCTACCTAAAGCAAACATGCGTAGGATTGTTTTAGTAGCACACTTTGGTATACTTATAAAACAACCTACCAATTCTTTATCTTTCTCGTTTTCCATTTCAATATTTTCAGGCATAATATTATATGTTAATTAATTTTTAATATATAATTAATTTTTAAATAAAAGGAATATATCTCATGACATCATTATCATAGGTGGTAACCTTAAATGGTTGATTATATCCTTCAACATAAACAGTATCTCCATTAAATAACTTATCAACCCCATATTCAGTAGTTGCACTTCGTCCGTTTTTGGAAATAGGTAATTTGATACTGTTTCGTTGTTCACTCATGGTATAATATTGCCATTTATCACGTGAAACAAAAAGAGGCCTACCCATCAATGGAAGCATTTTTCCCTCAGTCTCTCCATTCAATGGAGTTAATAATCCAAGTTGACGGTAATCAGTATCTACAGCATCTATACTTGTAGCAACGTTAATTGGAACCCCACGTCGAGGAGGAATATCTGCTACCATATACCTTTCATCTCTTAACGGTGGAGCATAAGGATTGAGAAGAACATCACGTGGAGCATTATTGTAAGCCACATTTGGTCTAAGACGAATATCAGGTCCTCCATCATAAAAATCACTTACTGCTGAGCCTTGTGAGGGTGATTCTTGGAAATTAAATGTTTGACTTAAATTTCCTCCTTTACCAGATAGCTGTCCCTTTTGATTATTGTAAATAAAAAAGGCGATAGCTCCCAAAGAGAGAATAATAAATAGCATAGTTGCGTTTTCAAGACATATCACGCCAGGTGGACATTTTTTCATGTTTTTCATATACTATAACTACACATTATATGAAACGTTAAAACTTTCCGTTATAAAATTTTAAAAATTTATAAGGATTAAAACAAAGTGTCGATACGGACACATGGTCAGCACCAAAGTTTTTGTACATTAAAGCATCATTTAAAGTTTGAATTCCACCTCCACCAATAATAACTGTATCTGGGTATGTTTTTCTTAAGTATTGTATACTTTCCTTATTGTAAGGTATTAAAGATTTACCACTTAAACCACCCTTGTCGGTTGGTAATGTATTAGATACATGAAATTGTCGAAAACCTTTTTCGTAATAAGAATCTAATTTATTTTTTGTTACCAAAGGTGAAACCTTTATTACGCACCATTTTCTTTTATCGTTTATAAAATGTTGAATATTCTCGTCAATCATTGATTTTTCAGCATTTGGACAACTAACGTTTATTTCCAGATTAACATTTTCTGGAATTTTATGAAGAAATTTGTCCATATCAGATGATTGTAAAATTGCGATGCTGATTATGTTGTCTGTTTTTACACAATCATTTCCATACCTTTTTAGAGCATAATCAATACCAGGGTTTCTTAATCCGATTTTGTTTATCCATCCATTACGCTCAAAAGAATATCGTAATGTTTTCAAAATTTGACTTATAAGTCCTTCTCTTGGTTCTAATGTAAAACTACCTCTAATTGAATTAGCGTTTCGCAAATTTAAATAGTTACCAAATGGAGGCGAAATAAAGATAACCATAGTTTTTATCTTTATTTATTTTCAAATGGGTTTTTGAAAAGTTTATTTCATTTATTTATACCAATTACTTTTTGGCGAAATTCAATCCCTTGGTCAAAGACTCCATATCTCCAAGTTCTCCCAAAGAGTTCATCATTTCCTTGGCCTGGCCAATAAGAGGCTGCATCCCTTTCATGGCAGTAGCCAACTGCATTTGTTGATCCATAAGAGCCTTGGTATCCTTAGTTAAGTTCTTAATTCCGTCCTTACCAATCATATTGTTTAAGTTGGAATAAGCATCTTCCAAAGTAGAGGCATAATCAATGCGGTCTCCTTTCTTTCCAGAATTACGGTAATTTTCTGTCTTTTTGGTATCTTCTGAAGGTTTTACTTCCACCTCTTCTTCTTCCATCACTGTCAGCTTCTCTTTGCCATCCTCTTCCTCCTCGTCCTCATCTTCCTCCTTCTTCTTCTTTGTTGTGTTGCCTTCCTCCTCATCATCATGATCATCATTATGTAATCCTTCCTTAACAGATTTCACGGCATCACATACTGCGAAAAACCCAACTAAGAAAGTAGGAACAGCCAATACGAAAATCATATTCTTGCTAAAATAAGAAGTAATAACGGCAATAAGAATAAAGAGAAGAACACAAATGTTCTTGCCCATAGCCATGTATCCTAACAAATTAATAAGAGCAACGAAAGCCACAAGATATAAAACATACTTGTTGGTGGTCAAATCTTTCATAAACTTAGGAACGGTTAAGATCTTTTTATTGGATTTCTTAGCCATTTTCTATATACTATGTAATTAAAAAAAAATGAACCCTTTTCAAATACAAACACTCATTCATAATTTATTAAATACTAAATAAAATGGCCTACACTCCAACATCAAACTTATTTCATATTGTTATATGCGAATTATGTCACCCGTTAATTCAAGGGTATGTCGACCACTTTAGTTCATCAGATATTTCAGAGCATTTTATGACATTGGATAGGGTAGAACCATTAGAACTATTTGAAAACATTGATAATATACCACTTGCTGATAGAGATAACTTATTTATCACTCTAAAATTACGCAAAAGATTGTTTCAAAGATTTATCCAACATCCTTGTTTTCGTGACCATCCATCTATTCGTAATTATGGTAAAATTTCAAATGAAATTACATTTTCACCACAAATAGCCCATTGTGTTGAGCTTCTACCTGGTGAAGAAACTGTGGCAATTTTAAAAACACATTGGTTACGTTTAATCCAAAAGACATGGAAAAAAATATTCCAAAAGAGATTAAATGTAATTAAACTGAGAGCAAAACCAAACAATATTCGTTATCGAGAAATATATGGTAAATGGCCTCAATGTTGTAGAATACCTACACTAAAAGGAATGTTATCTCCTCTTTCAAGAGGATGTTGATTTACTCTTCCCTGATGAAGAACTGGAGGATTTGGAAGATTTGTTTCCTTTCTTCTTTTTCTTATGTTTTTTATTTTTATGACTTGTTGTCTTTCTATTTATATATCCGCCTTTCTTATTCTTCTTATACGTTTTTGCTTTTTTGTTTCCTTTTTTACGTGTTTTTCGACCTCCTAAATTTGTTTTCCCCATAGGTTTTTGAACATTTCCTTTTCTATCCTTAAATGTAATTCCCTTGGAAGTAGCACCCATCTTCTGCATTTCTGCTACATTTCTCTCCCGACGGTCTTTGTCAAGCTTATTTCTACGCTCTTCGTTTAGCTCCCCCTGAATTCTTTGTCTATCACTTCGTGACAATTTAGATGGAGGCTGCATAGTCTCTTCATCTTCTTTTAAGGTCATTATGTCTTCAATAGATTCCACTGGTGCCTGAGGTTCAACTTCTGATAAAGATACTATTTCTTTTTTCATTCTTTTCTTTGCATCAGTTTCCATGTCTCTACGACGTGAACGATTTTGAGGCAAAGCGTATTGAATCTTTTCTTCCTCAGTTAGTTCAATCCACCATGGTTGTTCTTTTGCTTCTGCTACTTTCTTTTCATCAGGAGTTAATTCTTGAACAAGATCCTGTTCTACTTTTTCAGCTTCCTTTTTCACTTCCTTTGCTTCACCAGAAACAGCTTGAGTTGCTACCTCAATAACATCTCTCAATCCTAATCCTCCATCGTCATTACTACTTCCACTTTCATTTTGGTCTAAAACTTTGATCACATCATCTAACTCCTTTGTAATTTGTTTAATATCATTTTCAGTAATACTCATATTGTTTATCTTGTTAACTAACTCTACTATTAGGGCCATAGCATCTCCCAAGTTCTCTCTTAACTTTAAAATAGTTTCGTCTTTATCAGCAAGCCGATTATTTAGTTGACGCATATTCAGTTCATACTCGTCTTGTTTGGCCGAACTGTCTTTTATTTGTTCTTCAAGTTTCAGAATAAGTTCTCTCATACGGTCCACATCCGGGGTAGTCTTGTTTAATTCATCCTTCAACCTGGCAGCATCTCTCTCTGAAGCGTCAAGATTTTTAGAAAGTTCAGCATTTGAAGCTTCTAAAGCTCTTTGTGCGTCTTCACCATCCTTTTTTGTTTTTTCATTTACATCACTTAATTTTTTTTCAAGTTCTAAAAGCTCTTTCTTTGTATCTTCCTTTATCGTGATAATCGTTTGCTTTTGACTATTCAGTAACTTCCTAATTTTATCAGATATTACAGCCAATTTTGATTTAACAATTTCTTTATATTTATTAGCCAACCCTTCCTTTTCATCAATTCTGGACGACAGTTCACCTAATTTTCCTATAATATCTGTTTGATCCATATAAAATATACATATATTTTTTATATAGTCTCTTCTTCAAAGTCCATGTCGAGATCTCTTTCAATCTCGTAATTTATGATGTCGTCCGTTCTGAACGGAGTATCATTTTCAGTAATTTTATCCAATCCTTCTTTAATAACATCGATTTCGTTAAGAATTTTTTCTTGTTCTCCTCTGGAATTTTCTAAATCCTCATCAGTTAATTTTCCATCTACAATTAATTGGTCAATATATTTACGAAGCATAATCATAGCATGTATTTGGTCTTCCTTTTCTTTTTTTACATAATCATAATAATGACGGAAATCATTTCTAATTAATTTTAAATATTCATTTTCTTCTTCCATTTCTCCAAGCAAATTGTATTTTTCCAGTAAAAATTTTTTTTTGTTCTCCATTTCGTTTTCAATTCGAACTAAATATAGGTCACGCTGAGCCAGTGTCATATCCATTATTTTTGCTTCTATATATTACGTTTAAAATTATTTAAATGTTAGAACAAGATAATATACAAATGATAACTGTTAAAATTGTCGGAGGATTAGGGAACCAATTATTTCAAATATTTACTGTTATTTCCTATTCGTTAGATAATAAGGTGCCGTTCAAATTTTTATACGGAGAAACTACACCATCAGTTACCAAACGTTACACATACTGGAAATCATTTCTTTCATCTCTTCAATTCTTTGTTGTAAAAGATGTTATGGGAAGAGATTTTTACGAGGGATTTGAAAAGGAGCCACCTAAAGAACGTTTTCATTATATTCCATTAAGACCATTTGATAGTATTGGTCATGAAAAAATACGATTGAATGGATATTTTCAAAGCTATAAATATTTTCACCACCATCGAGACGAAATTTTCCGATTAATTCAATTAAAAGAACAAAAAGAGAAATTTTTACAAGATTATAATATATCATCTACAGAGAATACAATTAGTCTTCATTTTCGCCTTGGTGATTACAAACGATTATCTCATACACATCCAATAATGAATACAGAATATTATGTTGATGCCCTTACTTATATTTTAAGCAAAAGCATAGTTCAAAAGTATAATGTAATTTATTTTTGTGAACCAGAGGATAATGATACAGTAAAAACAAATTATATCGAAAAGATTTCAAACATTTTTCCTTTTTTGACATTCCAAAAAGCAGATGATAATATGAAAGATTATGAACAAGTTCTTTACCAAAGTTGCTGCACACATAATGTTATAGCAAATAGCACATTTAGTTGGTTTGGAGCATATTTTAATGAAAACAAAAACCAACATATAGTTTGTTATCCAAGCCGATGGTTTGGCGGTGATGCTAAAAATAATTTAACAAAAGATATGTTTTTACCTGATTGGATAAAAATTAAATGTAATTAATTAAAAATGAATTAGATGGAATATAAATATGGATATAAAAATATTTATATTCGTTCTATTAAAATGAATCCATGGACAGAAAAATCAGCTAATATACCATTTAAATCATCACAAAAATGTATTGGAAACGGAGAAGAAAAAGTTGCTAAGGAGTTAGATATTCAAGAATCTCCTGGAGGGCAAAATAGTATTGTTGACTTAGTTCACCCCGATTTGGGTAAAATAAGCGTAAAGGACATGACAAACGATGACTGCACCTTAGGAACGCAAGGATGTCAAAATATGAGAAAAATATTTAGACAAATTATAAATCCTTTTGTATCGTGGTGTGAAAAATATAAGGGAGAATGTATATATGCTGAGGGTATATATTCAAGATTACATAATTCATATGGGAGTTCAAGACATACCATTTTAGATGGCATAGACAGATTTGAATTATGTAAAAGCAATCTTGATAAGTTAAGTGAAATTTTAAATGAAATTACAAATGAAATAACGAATTTTAAATATGAGAATAAAACATCATTTCCAAGTGTGGAAAGTGAATATATAAATGATGTTATTATAAATATGAAAAATCAAACTTTGAAAGATCTATTAAATAACTGTGTTCGACAAGAAGCAATTGATATGAAATTAATTATTGTTTATGAAAAAACGGGATATATTATTGTAGATGATGTTACAAAAATAAGTTGTCCTCGAATTACTCGTGGCGCTCCTCGTATTCACTTTAATTGATTATTTATTTTATAAATTAATTCAGCTAATATTTCTGAAAACGCAGGAGGAACAGCATTTCCGATTTGTCTATACATGGAAGATATAGATCCACAAAACATAAAATCATCTGGAAAAGTTTGTATAGCGGCATATTCTCTAACCGTCATTCTCCTTTCTCCACTGGGGTGAACGTTAATAACAGGTCCACCCGTTCCACCTCCCCTTCCCGTTATAGTTGGAGAAACGTCATCCCAGTTTAATTTCCTGTTTCCCATATAACCTGTTATCTTCACCTTATGTTTGGTGCCAATATGTTGTATTTCTGGGTCATATTCTATTGGATAATCTTCTATTGCGTCACGTAGAGTGTTAGTAATTTCTTTTTTTTCTTCTGGCCATTCAAAATGAATTTTTTCAGAAATATCATTTCGAATACCGATGAAAATGACTCTTTCTCTATTTTGAGGAATATTATACCATTTCATTTTGAATAATTTGGTATGAACTCGGTATCCACAACTTTCCAGATCAGAAACTATCATTTTAAAAACTTTACCTCGACGATTCTTCTTGTCTTCCGCAGTTTCATAACCTCCCAAACTCAATATACCTTTTACATTTTCAAAAATAAAGTAAGATGGTTTTTTATCTCGAAGAAGTCTCACAAGTTCCAAATACAATTTATTTCTGTTATCAGTCTCATCCCTGTATACATTAGCCACTGAAAACCCCTGACAAGGAAAACCGCCTGTAAGAACATCACAATCTGGAATAGTTTTAATTTTTGTTATATCTTCACACTCAGGTTTAATACCATAATACTGGTGATAGGTTTGACATGAGTCTTTATCGAAATCGTTAACATATACTATTTTAAAAGATGGTATGAACACTTCTGAAACATTATGATAATGAAAAGCATAATCAAGTCCACCACATCCCGCAAACATAGATGCTACTCTTAATGGAGGCATCAACTTCTTTTTTTGTTTTTTAATATATTTATCAATATCAAAATCTTTTTTTTCCATTTTTATGGAGGAATCCAGTTCTTCAATATATTTTCCAATATTAAAATTGTCATTATTCATTTTTATTTTATTATATTAGTAAAATATCTTTAATATAAATCAAGTTTATATCTATGGACCATGATAATAGTCAGGATGACATATGTATGGTTTTGTTAATTATGAATTGTTTAAAATATGATTTTAAGGCTGATAAACAAAAAAGAACTTGGTTACGAGGTTTACAATTTCCTTACTACCATGTATTGGGCGACCCTGACCTCGAAGACGATTATGTTTTCCAAGACAGTAAAAAACTTTTATGGGTAAAAACGGAAGATGATTACAAATCACTTCCTAAAAAGGTAATAGCATCTTATGAAGCCGTAAAGAAAAGATTTTGTGATTTAGAATACGTTTTAAAAACAGATGACGACCAAATTATCCAATCTGATAAACCTATTGCATTTTTTCAGCGAATCCACTCTATGTTGAATAAATCTCGAGGGGAAGGTAAACATATACATTACGCAGGAAACATTGTAAATGTAAATCAAGCCTACCTCAGCCAATATCACCAAATTCATCCTGAACTCCCAAGAGAAATACCTGTCTTACCAACCAAATATTGTTCTGGTAGATTTTATATACTATCAAAAGATGCTATAGAAGATTTACTTAAAAAAAAGAACTATATTGAAAAAGAATTTCTGGAGGATTATGCGATAGGTTATTATTTGGATGATTCTTTTAAAACCACAATGAAGCATCTTCCAACAAGTGTATTCTTCCGAGATTATGATGATAAAAGTTAAAAAAACCGTTTCTTATCAATATCTATCATAGCAGAAGTATAACTGGTTACTCTATTTTCTATATCACTATAGCTTTCCCTTTGGGTTACTGTTAGAGGAGTAATTAAAATCCAAGTATCTTTCCTTTGAAGATGAATCCAAAACTTATCAATAGCATACTGACAATGATGGTCAGGATTACGCATTAACATTTTTAATCCAAGCCGAATGTTTTCTATTAAGGTATCGTAATAAGATTGATTTATTATGTAGCCTGTAGTAGTTTGACAATGTGTCACTTTAACTCCATATTTATGAACTACTTGATAGGGAGGCACATTGTTTCCTCCCACCAAAATAACGTCCCATTTGGTTCCAGAAGATAGAAAATCATTTAAATTATTTTTAAACACTTGGGGTTTTAGAAATTGTATATCGTCTTCAATAATCATTATATGAGGTAAATTTTGTTCTTTGGCATTTTCCAAACATTTCAAATGACTTAAAGTACAGCCAATTCTACCATCCTTGGCTTTAATAGCATCAAAACGTTGTGCAGATTCATATAATCCAATGTTTTTCAATTCTTGTTCTACTTGTTCTTTTCGGTCAGTTCGGTGTTCAAGATTAATGTAAACTACGTGTTCTATTTTACGAATAGATTCCATTTAATAATTATAATAAATCTATTATTATTTTTAAATAAATATTTGCGTATTATTTTCTTTTCCATTTGTAAGTTCTCTCTTCGTTTCATTCATGCTTTCTGAAAAAGAAATTGCTTTTAAAATTAAACCTATAACCGAAGAAAAAGCGCAACAAGATTTTATAGAATTCTGTAAAAAAGCAAAGGATCTTAGAGATAAAAAAGAAAACGTAATAACAGATAGATGTAGAATAGGGAATGATGTAGTAGACTTTTTTACTTTTGAAGAGAGATTAAGAACCCGTAGTAAGTATAATATTCACTTTTACGATTTTGTAAAACGAATTGATGAATTTAAAGAAAAAAGGTTTATCCGAAACATGTTGAATTATTATGAGGAAGTGAAAAATAAAAACAAAACAAAGAACGAATATATCGTTTTAAAAGAGGTTTATAATATTTGTATTGGAGCAATTAATATTTTTCGTCCTTTACTTGCTTTGGAAATATATTCAACATACAATCCTACATGTGTTGTAGATATTTGTGCTGGATGGGGTGGTAGGAGTTTAGGCGCATCAGCATGGAAAGTGCCTAATTATATTGGTATTGATTCTAATACAAATTTAAAAGATGGATATGATAAATTAATCAAATTTCTCAGTGATAAGTCACCTACTGAAATTGAAATGTATTATTCTGATGCTGTCACATTCGATTATTCAAAATTACCTCCATATGACATGGTTTTTACAAGCCCACCTTATTATTTTCTGGAAAAATATTCTCATTGTCAATATTGTGATCAAAAAAAGTCGATTATGGATGTTGATTTTTACAAACCTCTTTTTTCGAGATCTTATGAGCATTTGATGGATGGAGGCCATATGATTTTAAATGTCAATCAAGAAATATACGAAAGAAATTGTGTTCCTCTTTTTGGAAAAGCTCATTTTATTCATCTATTGAAAAAAAGTAAACGACAAAATAATTACAAAGAATGTATTTATGTGTGGAAAAAATAAGATCAATAAGGGTTGTTCTTATTTTTATTAATTTGTTAATTTATCATAATCATCTAACAAACGTTTATTTATTTTATACATAATTGATGAGTCATAACTGTCAGAATGGATATAGTCATTTATTTTATCAATAATAAGTTGAGTAGCTTTTTCTGATTTTATCATATCTTCTTCCCATATATATTTTCTTCCTCCACCAGGCATTTTTAAATAATCATAATAAAATCCAACCTCTCGTTTTTCATCACATGTTATAAATTTATAGCATGGGTGACAATAACCTGTCATATTTTTACAATCAGTTATCTTCAAAGGTCCTATAATTCTATTAGTCATATGTTTATTTAAGAAATCAATTAAATAGTCATAACAGTAACGGTATCCTATTGTTTTTATTAAATCATACCAATCATAATTAAAACATTTTTGATTGTATCCTTCTTCTGTATAATCAGCAATATTGCCCTGTAACTCATTTGGTAATAACTTGAACGATTCAAGATTACCTAAATTAATTTCAGTATTGAATACTACCCTTGTCATCTTGTTTGCTGTGTATATAATAAAAAATATATGAACTTCATTTTTTTTACTTAAATAGCAAATTGAACATTCCTATAATTATAAACTCCCCAAGATGGCACTTGGCATAATATATTTTCACGTTGTCTTAAGTACTTTCCAAAACGACCATAACATGTCGAACAATACAGACGTTTTTTTCCCCTTATTTTAAGTTCGGTCATTTCCTTATACCAACATACATTTCTACAAAATTCAAAGGCACAAGATTCCTCCATATCCAAAAACGATTCGTTAAGTTCCATCAGAACAATAGAATAATTATGTGCCGGAGTTCCATTTATAAATGTTGAAATATTCCATTTAATATCGTCTGGTAATGAATTCATAATAAATCTTATATATTTTTTTCCTTCTTAAAAGAAAATTAAAACGTTTCATTTTTAAATACAAATCTGACTTTATAATAGATAAAATTTTGGTTTTATTTTATGTAGTTTAGCTCTTTCGGTTTGAAGATGAATTGTTTTTTCAACACATTTTTCAGAACAATAGTAACTATATTCGGGTTTGGTAAAGAGCTCCCTGTCCCGGGAGTTCATAAACACAACTTCGTCTTTATTATTTTCATTATCCTTATTATCAGAATCATAATTATTATTAAACATATGGTCGTATTTTTTATCATGTATATTTATTTTTATAAGTCCATAATTTTCATTCCATATACGACGGTGAAAGGGCGACTTGGGACATCCATTATCAATTAATTGTTGGTAAACGTTATTACAACTATTAGTTAAATAGTGTCCCCTACAAGTGTATTCAAGTATTTTAAATCTTTTTTTGAAGTCACTCATAACACTTAGATAATTTTGACCAGGTATATGACAATTAATATAATCCCATATATGAAGCTTTAAGGCTCCAGGCAATTTTTTATAAAGAGCCTTATTTAAAGTATTCTTCAAGCGATCCTTAACGACAAATTCACAGTATTCTTCCGCACTTGAGAAGAATGCGCCCAAGTCATCCATATCTTCTTCCTCAAGATCACCGTCACTCATTTTATTTTTATTGTTTTTTTTTAATTGTTTGCTAATAATTCATTTTTATTTTAATATTTTTTAATTTCTATCCCGATAACAGTTCACTCTTTATGAATCGAATCAAAACTTTGCCTCAAGACATTAGGGCGAGTATATATTCTTTCTTACCGGTTCGTGATGTTAAAACTTTATTTTCATTGGAACTTGAAGACGAAAATACATTGTATTTATACGTATGTAAACAAATCAAAAAAAATCAACGTAATGTTTTTCGGAATATGATTTTATCTCAGTGCTTTAAATGTGATAAACAATTAGAATCAGAACATGTCATTAATGTATGTTCATTTTGTAGGTTTTATTTTGATAAAATTGAAACTTTTCCAATGTATTGTCATAAATGTTACAAACTAAAGGACCAACGTGATTTTGATTTTCGAAATTGTATAATGTGTAAGCACTATTCAGCAGTTTTAGGTGTGGTTCCGTATTCTTAAATTATATTTTGGCTGTTCTGTAACGTAAATTAATCCTATTAATAGCTGACGCCCCTCCAGCGGTATTTGTATTTTTGGGTGGAAATGTTACAACATTCTCTTGTTTCATTTGTTTAAAGGTTTTTGGGGTGCCATTGTGGACCGGTGTTTGAGTTTTTTGAATCATTGTTGAAGGCTGGTAAGTAGACGATAAATGACGTGTAATTGGTCCCACTGGATGTACAGGAACACGTCCATTTTGTATAGCTTGTAAACCAGATCTAATTGGTCTTGACCTTCCCTTCATAATAGTAATGTTTTGAGGTGGTGGAGGTAGTGATTTATTTGGCATAGATACAATAGGCTGAGTCGGAATTTCTCTTTGAACCTGATATTGAGGTTGAGGTTGAGGTTGAGGTTGAGGTTGAGGCTGATTAGATGAATGAGGAGGAGATGATTGTTTTCGTTCTTCGGTAGTAGGATAATAAGGTATATTACTCCAATTAGAAGGATTCAAATCTACATTGTTAGTCTTTCTTCTTACATCAGGACTGGTAATTTTTGAAGTAGGTTCCCGTAAATCATACTTGAAATATTCATCATCTTCAAAATCGGTTTCGGTTGTGAAATTATTAATGTTTATATAAAATGATTCTGGTGATAAAGAGTCATATAAATTATCAATCTCTCGAGATGATTTCTTATCAATACTATATTCCAGGTCATAAATAGTAGACAAACCATTGGACCCATCGTCAGTTTTCAATTTATGAGGGTCTTTTTTATTAATAATTCTTTCAACACCATCAAACAATTGAAGAATTTGAGGTGAGCCAATCTTATAAAAATCACTGCGATCTATTTTCATTTCATGAATTTCACTTCTTTTTTGAAGACAAGAATCTTCTAATCCCCAAGACCAAAAATTAGGGTATCCATTTATATTTTCAAAATCTTCACCTTTAATTACGACTATACCCCCAAGTGAATGGGTAAAACCATAATAATGCTTTATAATTCCTGGTTCAGTTTCATAATCAAAAATTCGATTAAATGGTATCGTATCTAAGTCATTAAAAATAAAGGTAATATTCATGTAATCTTCCGGGTATTTTTCCTTGATGGCTAAAAATCCAATGTTTCTACACGCTCCACGATTGAAACTTCTGTCATCCGTTTGATGGGAAAAATATATCTCATAATCCTTTTTATGTTCTAATAAAAATTTCATATATTTACAAAAAAAGAATTTCTGCTCTGGACGATTTCTGTAAGGAACAATAAAAACTTTTTTAGGTATGTCAGTCATATATTATCTAAAACCGTATTTTTAATACTGTTATTTAACACAAAATAAAAAAATGAATGTGAATTATTACATTAGTCGAATACAACAAAATTAAATACTTATATACCGTTTTAAGATTGAGAATGACAGATACTGTCAAAAATCAGCTTCAATATATTTTGAATCTTTCAAAGGTTAATCACTCTGATGAAATTTTAAAAGAGGAATCTGTGAAACATGCTCATATATACTGTAAAATAAATCAGTTATCGGGACAGGTAACTGGTCCTCTAATTGAATCTTACATCAAAGAAAAATACAATATGATTAAAAATAATGCCTCATTGTGTATTGGCGATTTACAACATAATAATGTTAATATTGAAGTTAAAGCATCAAACGGTGGAAAAAACAATAAAAAATTCAATTTCGTTCAGCTTCGTATGAACCATAGTTGTGAATATTTACTAACCGCTTACCATATAAGTGAAGAAAACATTGAACAAATGGGCGAACTTTTCATGTTCAAAATAAAAAAAGATACTCTTCGAGATTTGATATTTCAGTTTGGGGGATATGCTCATGGAACTATTGAAAAATTAGGAAAAATCACCATTGAGGATTTACAAGATGTAACCAACGATAAGGAATATGCCATTCGACCTTCATACGGTGATAAGTGCTGGAACGCTTTACTACCTTTCCGAGTTGAGGAAAATACTATATAAGTTTACGAGTTCAGCTCTTCCCATTGAATTTTGTCGGGCTGTATTTAAACTCCCACTGTAATCCAAGCATTTCAGCTTATTAATTAATGTAACTTTGTCTATTTTTTCCTTATTTACCTTTATCCAATGCCAACTCTTAGGCCGTAATAAATGTAAATTTTCTTTTTGAACTTCACCAATTTTTCCTCCATAGGCTCTAATAGCAAAATCAGCTCCCTCGGGTGGAGTGGGCTGTCCTACTTGATCTTTGGGACCAAACCCAAGAAATTGCCAATGCTCATGAAAGGTGGGTAAGTAAATATGGGATCGATTTTCTGATCTTTTTTCCCAAACTTGAAAACAACATTTTGCCATCATTTTCGGGGTGAATTGACACGGAGTTGTTAATATGTCCTCATCATATAAAAGGTGGAAGGATGGAGATAATTTATTTTGAACACTTACTTTGCGAAATGTTCGAGGAACAATAAATGCTATTACATCACATCCACAATTTATCGCAGCATGATTAAAGAATTTTATTGCCAGGGAACTTATGCGTCCAAACGGAGGGTTTCCAATTACCAACACTTTTTGATTTATGTGTGAAGAATATGAATATTGTAAAAAATCTTGACGTTGAATATCATCCCATTCAGGTTCAATATCTAATCCAATTTTTTGCGTAGTAGGAATTTGTTTTAGGAAGCTTCCGTTTCCCGCACTTGGTTCAATGACCATATCCCATTTTGAATAATCTCCATATAAATCTTCTATTTTATCGATACAGCGTTTGGAACACGTAGGAATAGTATAAAATTTATCTAACTGATTAGTTTGTGTATTTATTGTATTCATTAAAATGTGTATAAATACAAAAAGAAATGTTCAAATCATTTTTCGTGTTAATAAATCAAATTAAATCAAAGAGTTTGTTTGTATTTTTTTAATATAACTGATGGTATCAGTTCGGATTTTATTTTTTCTAATTTTTTGAAACATTTATTGATTGTTACCTCACTTGTTTCGCTAATATTTTTTACGTCTCTTTTACTAATGTTTAACTGGAAGGTTGTAGCTATAAAATATACTACCCCTGAAGCAATAGACTGAGGAGTATTTTCGGGCATCAAGTCATTCTTTTCAATTTTCATAGATATGAACATTGCTAATTTGGTTAATTCTTGATTCATACTTAATTTACTACAGTAGCGTTCAATAAAAGCTTCTGGTTTGGTTCTTCCAAAACTTGTCTTATCTTGTTGTGACATATCACGTTCTATATCGTTAATAATTGTTTGCGCATTTTTACAGCCCTTTGTTGCGCTTGTAACATCCAGATGGAATATGGTAGCTATTTCTTTGGCTGTTCTGGGAAAATTATTTACTCGACAAGCAATATAAATTGAAGATGCTAAAATTCCATCTCGATTATCACCTCGGAAAGTAAGATTGTATTCTGAAATCTTTTTATGATACCGCATTGCGTCATCTATAATCATTTTTGGCATACCAGCGTTCATAGCCATGGTAGTAATCATCTGAAAATCATCATATTGTGATTTTTCCTTATAAGGCATTGACTGCCATTCGGTATATCGTCTTATTTTTCGCATTTCATAATTACTACCACCTTGACACAACACTTTACAACCAAAAGACGATTCTCGCAAAAGTGGATTTATGGGCATACCACATCGAGTAGGATCATTACCTTGATTATCGTCTGCTCCATAAAATCTCCATTCAGCTCCATGGTCGACTATATCTTTGTAAATAATACCACATTTATCATTTACACATGTAAGAAATCCCTCATCGGAAAACGCAAGAGATGACTTACACTGTTCACATTCTTCTCTATCTCGAGATTCTCTATAAATACATTCTAAAGGAGCTTTATCTCCGTTGATTTCGCTATCGAATATATTCCATAATTGCTTTTTGTCTACTTTATTGTTTTTGACTTTTTTACTTCTATCTCCCATCTTTTCTTTCTGTTCAATAATATGATACAATTCATTTTTAATTAAAATAAGAAACACATTAACAAATATATTCTGGCCGTATTATATGGGAAATACTTCATCTACCGAAAAAAAAACTTATAAATCGTTGGAAAGTGTATTGGATTATATTGCTTCCAATTATATCCTTACTTCAGATTTCAAAAGTTTAACCAAATTATACGAGGAGGAATATTGTAGTAATTTGGTAGTTTTAACCAGCGACATCATTTCTAAAAACTTCACAGAAATGGAACTTACATATCTTGCCCAAAGAGTAAAAGGGAAGGAAATTGTAAACGAAGAGAGAACCGATGATATTATATTTTTTAATAAAAGCAAATTGGATAAAATGGAATCAACTACTACCTCCAAACTCCGTAAGAAAAGAATATGTCAAGGAATAGCAAAATTCTATGTGAAAATAGCTCATGTCTTTTCGGCAATTGTTATGACTATTAATCCAGTATATAGTTACAAAAATGAAGCAGGTAGCACAGTGAAAGCTCCGCTTTCTGAAAAAGATACAATTCCAAAAAATGCCAAAAATCGAAGAATTTCAAGAGAAGGTATGTGTTTCAATCGTCTGAACCAATTAAAACACGGACAAGATTTTGTTAACATACCCAAAGATGGTAATATTACATTAACACCTAAACTTTGTATAGATAAATCTTCGCTTGTAGAAGAACCTGGTATTCCTGAACTTCAATCTCTTTATTACGATAAATTTGATTACGAAAAAGGCACGTTCAATTCGATGAAAGATTCAACTAAGAAACAATATATCCAAGATCTAAACAACTTTTTCAAGACCTTTACTGGAAACGATGAACTTCCGGAAATCCCTCTTCAAAAATTTAGTGATATTAAGCTTCGTGATTACAATCAGACGGAAGGATGTCAAGGAACTCAACCTTTTTTAAAAACAAAGGCTCAAGGAAATCTAAAAAATAAGTTATTTCAAAAGTATGCTCTTACCTTACAGGATATGATGCGTAAATCCCGTAATGTTCAAAATGAACTATTGGGAATAATTAATGAATTATTTACCTATGATATTGAAAAGAAAACAGGAAAAAGATTGGTGCGAGTAAATCCTAAACTCACGGAAAAAAATTTGGATAATATAGTTGAAAAAACGAGACGGATTATTGTCAATTATTATGTTACATGTGAACAGGATTTTGAGAGAGGTGTAAAAATATACGAATCCATTGTAGAAAATTTAATCAAAGACACTACTATTTCACAAATAGATTCTCTCGAGGAAACTAAAGAGGAGTTAACTACTACCGAAAATATTGGGGAGGAAAAAATACAGCAATCTCAACCTGAACCAGAACCCATTGTCCAATCGGAATCTATAACCGTTAAAGAAGAGGTTTAGTTTAAAAATTCAATAAAATGAACTTTAATCATCTTATTGAATACTTATTAATACATATTTATGGTTCCATAGGGTTTCCTCCCATTTTTCGAATTGCGTCTCTCAAAGCCTTTGCCAATTTGGGCATGTTTTTGGTGCTTTTTCTCTTTTTTGTTTTCTTAGATTTTTTGGATTTTTTTACCTTCCTTGATTTTTTCGACTTCTTTGTTTTCTTAGTCTTCTTTCCTTTCTTAGACTTCTTAACTTTCTTGGTTTTTCTCCTCTTCCCCCCAACTAATCCGTATCCACCTTTAAAATTCTCAAAGCCAGATGGCATGGAGGAAGCTTGACCAGAGGGCAGGGGGTCAGCTTGACCAGCCTGGATAATATTTTTACCAGTCATAGAAAAACCACCAGAACCAGATGGATCAAAATTAGGACCCATATTGCCTGGAGGCATATTACCTGAATGAGGACCACCCGGACCCATAGGGGGACCACCTGAATGTAAATGTGGACCCATTGACTGCATTTGATCACCGGAGTGAGTATGGGGATGATAAATTGGAGTTCCGCCTCTCATACGCATTACTTATATATTTTCCAAATATTATTTTCTATGACATTTTATTTCCAAGTAAATCTATCAAGTCGTCATTATATACCAACTTACCAGTAGGTTTATAGTTCTTAGTAGAATTAAACACCTTTTTGGTTGCTGTTTGAGAATTAGATGCCCCTGATGTATCTCCGGATTTACCTAAACTAAGAGTCATTGTTTCGTTGCTGTCCTTATCATTTGATGATTGACCATCATCCTTAATAGGTTTTCCAAATTCATTCACACGAATTCCAGCCTTTTTCTTAAGTTGATCACGCACATAACTTGGAACCCAATATTTCCAGCATATAAAAATGACATTAGGATGAATATACTTCACTGAAAACCCATTAGTTTCTAATTTATCGACTAAATAAGCAATACAAGCTCCTTGATCATACCTTGGCACACCCATAATAACTTCAGGAACAACAAACCAACAATGTTGTTCGTCTTTCTTTTGTCGACTGGTTGTTTTTATTTTTACATGAACTCTATTCAATACTTTGTTGTATAAATTCAACTGATCAAGATCCTTTTGTTTTTTCTTTTCAAATAGTTCATCCATGTTAATTTTTTCAGAAAA
>MDSV01170766.1_pt1 | contig 26101 bp, 28 predicted proteins | sample 810851 | NCBI WGS metagenome assembly MDSV01 (sample SAMN05326640, study PRJNA326480) | marine metagenome | isolation source: seawater | place: Atlantic Ocean: North East | collected 2012
GTCAATTTTAATTTATTATCATATTTTAATTTTGGGTGAAGATTTAATATAAATTTATAATTTTGCTTAAAATTTCTAAGCCCGTTAATCATATTATAACAATCATGAAGACCCAAAAATACATTAAATTTATCTTTTTTTTGTCTTGATAACTTTCTATAAATCCTATTTATTTTAGGGGGTATAATTTTAATTCTTTTAAAGTTAAATTTATAAGTTTTTAAACTATGCTTATATTTACAATAAATTTTATCTGGATATAGATGCTGTAAATTAATTTTTTTTGAAAAATCCTGCCACATTAATCTTTCAGAATAAATTCCATGTTGATATCCAATTGTTTGTATTGAGGGAATATTTTTCTTTAAAATTTGATTAATGTGATATCCAAAACAGTATTCGAATAAATAATAATGAAATTTTTTTAATTTATATTTTTTAGCGATTTTTATTAATGGTTTTGAATAAATATTCATTTTATTATTATTCAAAAATGAAATTGTAAATAAATGAAAAAATTGGGTGTTTACGTTAAGTCCGTTAAAATTAAAGTTATATTTTTTTGTTTTTTTTATAACTTTATAATTCATTAATGAAATGAAGAAATTTTTAGTCAATTCGAAAAATTTAATATGTGACTCGATAAACACAGTATTTTTCAATTTTAATAAACTTGGGATAGATTTTAAATTTTGGAATAAAGAGTTATTGAGATGTGTTTCATCAGTTATTTGAAAGTTGATGTTTAGATATTTGGTATCAAAAAAATTATTTTTATAATTTTTGAAAAAAAATGGATAAATTGAGATGCATCCTTCTTTAAAATTTTTTGTGATTTCATTTTTAAATAATTTGATAATAAAAATATATATTGATGTTTTTAAATAAAAGATTAGTGTTTTTAAAAAATAAAATAAAAAATCAATTTTATTTTGTTGAACACCAACATAACGAATTTTTATATTTTTAAATTTAATAGATTTATAAGTATTATAAAAATAATAGTCATCAGTGATTATTTCTAAATTTTTAATTTTCTTTATCTTTGCAAAATTTATGATTTCAACTAGATAGAATAACTTATTATACAATTGATTCTTATCATTTCTTGAATTAAAAAACTCTAATGTAAGTAAATTTCTATCAAACTTATTATTTTTCAAATATTTAAAAAATTTAAAAATTAACTCATTTATTTCATTTCTAAAATGATTAAATTTAGCATCTGAAAAAAAATTCTTTTTGATAATTTCTGAATTATTAAATTTTGTTTTTCCACACGAAAGATGAAATATTAAAGCATTATTAACAATTAAATCTATATCTTTTGCTAAATCAATAATTACAAGTTTTTTCAATTTAATAAGTCGCTATAATTTTGAATATAGTATCATTTAACAAGCCATAATCTAATATTTCTTTAATCTTAGGTTGGGCAGTTTTTTTTAAATAGATATATCTGGGATTATTATTTTTATTTTTTTTATCTAAAAAAACACCTCTGTAAATTCCCTCATGGATTTTTGATCTATCTTTTTGTAAAATTTTTAGTTTTGTTGGTAAACCAAATTTTTTTAAAATTTTTTCTGACATGTAATATAGTTCATTTTTTTTTCCATTATCACTCATCATCATTTCACATAGCATACCCAAACCAACAGCTTCACCATGTCTCAAATAATCTTTTTTAATTTTTTTTTCAGTTATCATTTCCATAGCATGCGCAAAAGTATGTCCAAAATTCAAACATAATCTTGTATTTTTTTCTCTAATATCATATTTAAAAAATTTGATTTTTGTGTTTAATGTTTCCATTATTAATTTAGATAAATTTTTTGTAGATGATCTTTTGAAGAGATGCTTGTCTTGTTTTAAATAATTAATTATTTTTTTATTGCCAATTAATCCACATTTTAATATTTCGGCAAATCCTGCGAAATATTCTCTATCAGGGATATCTTTGATCAAATTTTCTAGAATATAAACTCTTTTTGGATGAAAGTAGTTACCCATAGAGTTAATCAACCCTTTATAGTTTATCCCAGTTTTTCCTCCAATACAGCTATCAACTATAGCTGTCATTGTTGTGGGAATATGAAAATAAATAGTTCCTCTTAAATATAGAGAACTCAGTAAACCACAAAGATCACCTACTACACCTCCACCACATGAAACTATGATTGAATTTTTTGTAAACTCTTTATCAATCAATAAATTAAACAAATTAAGAAAACTCTTTAAATTTTTATTTGTTTTTTTCCCCTTAATCCCTTTAAAATAAACAATATTTCCGGTTAATTTTAAATTTATTTTGATTTTGTTAATAAATTTTTTTGAGATGTTTTCATCATATATAAAAAGTATTTTCTTATCAGAGTTAAGTTGTTCTATATCTTTAATTAAATTTTTATCTATTTCTTTAAGATATTTTACTGTGTTTTTCTCACCATCTGCCAAATATGTAATAATGTTAGAAGACATAAATTATTTATATAATTTAAAAAATTTATCTTTATTCATTCTGTCTTTTGCTCTTTTATAATCCTCCTTTACATCAACAGAAAAACTGTCTCCTTTAAGTTTTACAGTTTTAATTTTTAGTCCAATTTCTAAAGCTCTTAAAAGCTCAATGTCCTCAACTTTTTCTAATGAGGTTTGATTAGATTTTGCAAATTTTAATAATGCCGATGGTTTAAATGAAATAATTGATAAATGTTTAAGGAAAAAAGCTTTATTTTTAGCTTCAAAAGGTATTTTGTTTCTTGAAAGATACATTACATCATTTTTTTTATTAGTTACAACTTTTATCAAATTTGGGTTATCTGGAAAATTAATTTTTAAAGTTGGTAAAACAATATCTGCATCAAAATTTTTCATATGAAACTTTATTACTTCATCTATATGATAAGGGCTTATTAGGGGCTCATCACCTTGTATATCAATTATTAAATCATATTTATTTTTTTCTTTTATGTAAGCTTCTGCAATCCTTTCAGTTCCGTTTTTATGATATGGAGAAGTCAAAATTGCTTTAGATTTATACTTTTTTGCTGTTCGAATTATTTTTTTACTGTCAGTGCAAATTAAAGTTTTATCTAAAAGTTTTGATAAATTTGCCCTTTTATATGTATGAATAACAAGTGGAAGCCCACTAATTGGTAATAATGATTTGGAAGGAAGTCTCTTTGACTCCATTCTTGATGGTATTAATCCTAAAACTTTCATATCTTAACTTCCTGTCCAACCACCATCTATATTTATATTAGTACCATTTATATAAGTAGATAAATCCGATAATAAAAAACAAATTAAATTTGTAACTTCGTCTGCTCTTCCCCATCTTTTTTGAGGAATTCTACTTAATGTCCAATTATATAATGCTTTTTTTTTCTTAAACTTTTCAAAATATGAGGTTTTTATAAATCCGGGACTGACAATATTTGCTCGTAGATTACTTTTTGACATTTCTACAGCAAAAGATTTAGTTAATCCAATTAGGGCTGTTTTTGTAGAAGCATATCCCGCTAGCTCTGAAAATCCATGTTCTCCAACTATTGAGCCTACATTTACCACTGAACCTGAAATATTATTTTTTTTTGCGTAATTCGAGTAAATTTGCATACTTTTAAAAACTGAGAAAAAATTATTATCAAAAAGAGCTTTGAGCTTTCTTTGATCAATTTTTTCAAATTTTAATCTTTGCCTCTCACCAGCATTATTAACAATACCATCTATTCTTTTTTTATGTTTATCTGCATGATCTATTATTTTCTTAAAAATATTAGTATTTTTAACATCACCTAGAAATATTTTACAATATTTAATATTTTTAAATTTTTTTAGATCTTTTGCTGATCTTGTAATTCCATATACAAACCCATTATATGAAACTATTTTTTTTAACAAATCATAACCTAGTCCTTTTCCAACTCCAGTTACAATAATATTTTTATTCAAAAGCATACGAGTAATTAGTTTTAAGTTATTAATGTTTTTTTAATTTTATGTAAGCATCTATAAACTTATTTGTGACTAAATTAAGATCATACTGTTTACAAGAATTTTTTACTCCTTCATCCAGTTTTTTTATTGAAGAAGGCTCTTTATATATTTTAGTTATTATGTTGCATAAAAATTCAACATTTGTTTCTTTGATAATGTATCCATTATATTGATCTTTAATAATTTCATTAGCCCCTTTGGTGTCAAAACTGATTACTGGAATTCCAGAAGCTAGAGCTTCAATAAAAGTAATTCCAAAAGACTCTATTCTAGATAAATTAATATATAAATCAGATAAAGTGTATTTTTCTATAAGTTCAGAATTTGGTAAATATTTTTCATTAAAATTAATTATATCATCAAAAATGTTAAAATTTTCAGGATTGTTTTTAATGATATCGTGAGACAATAATTCTTTTGTACCTTTTCCAATGATATTCCAATTAAAATCAATTTTTGATTCAATTAGCTTTGAAGCTAATTTAGGAAGTAAATCAAATCCTTTTTTTTTCTCAGAAAATCTAGCAACGGTAATAAGATTAATTTTTTTTTTTTTTAATTCTTTTTTTTGTTTTAATTTATCAAATTTTGCTAACTCTACAGCATTTGGTATAATTAACATCTTATTGTAATGAATGCCAAGATTAGAAAGGTCATCTCGTATGGTGTTAGATAAACAAGAAAAAAGGTCAATTTTATTTAATATTGTCTTTAAGTATTTTTCATATTTTTTGTTTAACCTGTATCCATAACTAATTTTTTCATTCAACTGAATGTCTATACCTTGAAATGTGACTAAAATTTTTTGATGTAACTCTTTTAAACAATCAATCAATATTAGACTTTTATAATTGATAAAATTAAAATGCCATAAATCATAACTTTTATTCAATATTATTCTTTTTAAATAAAATTTTAGAAGAAATTTTAGATCAAAACCCAAATAATAACGAAATAAAAAAACCAAATTTAATAAAAGTCTATTTAAAAGAATTATCCTATAATTATTGCTGATCAAATTTGTTTTTTCAAAAAGATAACAATCTACATTAATTTTTTTTTCTTCCAGCTTGTTTGCTAGATTATGTATTTGAACTTGTGCTCCGCCTGGGTGTGGAAAAAAAATTCCTGGAATTAAAGCTATATTCATTATTTTAGAATTAATTTAATAAAAAAAATTTCTTTATTATACTAAAAAAAAGTATAAAAGTACCATGATTAAATTTTAACTAATAAACATGCCAAGTAAAAAAATAATTAAATCCTTAAATGACAAAGGTTATTATGTATATGAAAACTTTTTTAATAAGAAAAAATTAGATAAAGTTAAAAATTCTCTTTTAAGAATACTGCAGTATATTCACCCAGATAATGAAACAGACCTTCAAAAAAAATACTATCAAATTAAGAAACTGAATCCTAAGTTAAAGTCTCATTTTTACGACATAGCTCCACATGATATAAATCTTTTACAGGAGCTTCACTCTCCTGCAATAGTTAATATTGTTAAAAAATTTTTTGATACAAAAGTAGTTTTTTCAGGAAGACCTGCAATCCATGTTCATGATGATAAAAATGATAAATTATTAGCGCCTCATCAAGAAACTAATCAAATTTCTAGAGATAATATATTATTGTGGTCTCCACTTTACGACAGCAATGAACAGCAAGGAGGGATGGTAATTTATGAGAACTCTCATAAACATGGTTATTTTGAACACAAATTAGAACATCCAAAGTTAGGTAAAAAAAGTTGGACAGATGAATATACCCATGTAGACCCAACAATCGTAAAAAAATTTAAGAGAGTTAAACTTAAAGTTAAAGCAGGTTCTGCAGTTTTAATGCATTCGGCGGTGCTTCATACTGGATATCCAACGAAAAAAAAGGGGTTTGTTCGATTTGTTATAACTGAGAGATTTAATCCACTTAAGGGAATTCCTTTTCTAAGGAATCCAAATCAGAGTACCTTAAAAATTCCTTTTACCGGTATAGATTATAATAAGATTAGTGATTAAAAGCTAATTTTATACTTTTCTAAAATTTCCATACCCTTTTTGTAAGAGCTAAAATCAACGATATCATCTGTTTCTAAACTTATTTCAAATCCTTCCTCTAAGCCAGAAATTAAGGTCATATGACCAATGGAGTCCCATTCGGGTATATCGTTATACTTTATATCTTCATTAAATTTTGAGTTATCTATTGAAAGAGCCTCAATAAAAATTTTTTCAAATTTTTTTTTATTATCCATTGATTTTCAAATTTTTAAGAACATTCTCTACAATCTTTTCAGATGATAGTCCATGTTTATTTAAAAGATAATTGTAAGTTCCGCCTTTGCCATAAAAATCTTTTACACCTAAAAAAATTTGTTTAGGACTTTCTTCTAAAGTTGATTTAACTTCAGCGACTGCACTACCTAAACCTCCTATAATATTATGCTCTTCAATTGTGATAATCATTTTATGATTTTTACATGCTTCTAAAATCGATTTTGAGTCAATTGGCTTTATTGTATGCATATTTATTATAGAACAGGAAATATTTTTTTTTTTCTAAAATTTCAGCAGCTTTTAGGGAATGGTGAACACTAGATCCGGTAGAAAATATAGCTACATCATTTCCTTCTTTTAATTTAATAGATTTTCCAATCTCAAAATCATAATCTTTTTGATAAACAGGTGGATTATTTGATGTTCCCGTTAATCTTAAATAACATGGGCCGTTAAATTTTACAGCAGCCTGAAGTGCCTTTATAGTTTCCAAAGTATCAGCTGGAGAAATAATTGTAATTCCTGGAATAGACCTCAATACCCCAACATCTTCGATACATGCATGAGTGAAACCCAAAGTCCCTAATGATAGTCCGCTAGCTAAACCAACCATACATACTTTGTGCGACATGTATCCTAGGTTGACTTTAATTTGTTCACAACATCGCATTGTTTGAAAAGGGGCAAATGTAGTGGTTATTACATCAAATTTTTCACTTGAAAGACCTGTGGCAACCCCCATCATATTTTGCTCAGCTATACCAAGATCAATATATTGTTCAGGTAAAGTCTTTCTAAATCTATCTAATCCAGCTGAAGTGGAAACATCACAAGTTAAAACAATTAAATTTTTATTATTTTTTGCTATTTCAAGAGCTGCTATTCCTAGAGTAGCTCTTTGACCAATAGTTGACCACATTTTTATATTTCTATCATTTATAATCATTTAGAATTACTTTCTATCTCCATTAAAGCTTGTTCATAAAATTTTTTAGTTAATACAGCATGATGCCAATCATTATTGTTTTCAGTAAAAGAAATTCCTTTGCCCTTGATAGTATTAGCAACCAACAATTTTGGTTTTGTACTTTTTTTTGAAAAAAAATTAAATAATTCTTCAATATTATGTCCGTTGGTTTCAGAAACATCCCAATTAAAACTTTTCCATTTTTGAGTTAAACTTTCAGAATTCATAATTTCTTCATTAGATCCAGTTTGTTGGAAATTATTTTTGTCTAAAACAACATATAAATTATCTAAATTTAAATTTGGAGCTGCCATAGCTGCTTCCCAAATTGATCCTTCGTTATTTTCCCCATCACCAATTATTACAAAAACCTTAAAATTTTTTTTCTTTTTTTTCGAGGATATTGCTAAACCAATAGCTATAGATAATCCCATTCCTAATGAACCAGTAGAGAAGTCAATACCAAGTTTTTTATTCAAAATTGGATGTCCCAACAAATTTGACTCATCTTTTTCAAAAGTATTTAATTCATCATTATCGATTAAACCTATTTCAGAGAGTGCAGCATAATATGCCAAACAAGCATGTCCTTTACTTAAAATAAATCTATCTCTATCTTCTGAATTTAGGTTATTTTTATCCAAATTCATTTTGTTAGAAAACAAAGTTGCGATTATTTCAACGATAGAAAGTGCACCACCTAAATGAGAACTGCTTGAACCGGCCTCGAATGCCATTTTTAAGATTTTTTTTCTCAAATTTAAAGCAAAATTCTTAACATGCTGAACCTCTTCTTTTTGCATTATCTGTTACATTCCTCCATCAACTCTAATGGTTTGACCAGTAATATAGCTTGATAATTCTGATGATAAAAAAAGGGCAGTATTTCCAATTTCATTTGGTTCACCAAATCTCTTTAAAGATAAATCTTTTGTAACATCATTTATTTTTTTTATTGATGTATTTTCATTCATCATTCTTGTATTAGTTAAGCCTGGAGCAATTGCATTTACTCTGATATTAAAAGCTCCTAACTCTTTTGACAAAACTTTAACTTTAGAAATAATTGCTGCTTTAGAAGAAGAATAAGCGCTTCTTCCCTCATTTCCTTCAATGCCTGATGTGGATGAAATATAAACTATAGAACCACTTTTATTTTTTATCATATTCTTTATTATTTGTTGAGAAAAAGCTATTTGTGAAAAGAAATTTATTTGGAAAATCTTTTTAAATTTTTCAATGGAGGTCATTTGAAATAGGGAGGTTTCTATTGTGCCTGCATTATTAATCAATATATCTATTTTTTTGTTTTTTAAGTTTATTCTTGCTCCAGCATCTTTGGAGTCTTTTTCACTATCAAAATCAAAATTTTCAACAAATATTTGATTTTTATTTTTTTTTTCTATTTCTCTTACTACATTTTGAAATTCTGGACTTACATCTCTTACACAAGCAATTATGTTTGCTCCATTTTCAGAAAATATCTTAAGTATAGATTTTCCTATACCTCTATTACACCCAGTTATTATTGCGGTTTTATGTTTTAGAAGCATTTTGTACAAAATCTTCTTCAGAAAAAATTTCTTTGGCTAATGCTGGTTTAAAAATTGTTTGTCCACTTTTTGTCATGAATTTATTAATAAATTCCTTATCTTCTCCAGCTAAACATAAATCACTATGGTTTCTAAAATATTTTATACTAAAGCCATGGTCTACTATTTCTTTAAGTGATTGTTTAAAAATATTACCTATTTTAATATGAACATATGGACATACTAAAACATCACCAATAGGTGTGATATATAGTCGATTTACGGTTGTACAACCTAATATTTTTTCATGATTCTTATCAAATGGATTCCAAACATTTCTCACTAAATTTTTATATTCTTTCCTTATTGTTCTTAAATACTCTCTATCTTTATCATCACAAATAATATCATCCATTTTTTGCCACATGCCTGCCGGAACTGCAACATTCAAAAGTGTTTTGTATCTTTTTTGTTTTGAATAATCTAAGAGTTGTTTAAAGTGTTCAGTGTTAGCATTATAATGTCCTACAGTAATATTTAAATATGGATCCATTCCAGCATTTTTTACATGTTCTAATGCTGCAATAGCTCTTTTCCATGATTCTTTTCTTCCTCTAATTTCATCATGAATTTTTTCGTCCATACTATCAATACTTACAGAAACTCTACTGACATTTGCTGCAGCTAATTTTTGTGCCATTTTTTCATCCAAATAATAGCCATTAGTAGTTAAATATAAATAAAATCTCTCAGGTTTTATTGCCTCTAAAACCTTAAATAATTTTTTTGGTTGTAAAAGAAGTTCTCCCCCTTGAAGATCAAATTCGAAATAACCTAGTTCGTCTGCCTGATCAGCAAGTTTTGCTATTGCATCATAATCTAAAAATTCTTTAACATGATCTCCTTTAGGTGAGTTTGTAAAACAATATTTACATCTTAGATTACAAGCATTATTAAAATTTAAATCTATTCCTCTAGTTTTAGTTCCAACTTTTCCATCATTTTTTTGAACATAACTATAAAAATCTTTAAGTTTTTTAACTAATCTTGGTTTTTTTAGTAATGAAGATGCTATGGGCATATTTTTAAAGAACTAAGTTATTTTAAATTATACTTTTTAATTTCCTCTGGCAAGATTAAGTTAAAGTCTGCTTTACATGCTAATTTTTTATCTACAAAGCCATGGCCTTCAAAATTTGCAATACCTCTTTTAAAACTTATTACTCTTGTTTCAATATCCAATCTTTCTCCAGGTATGATCTTTTTAATGAATTTTAGGTTATTTGCAGAAATAAGATACATAATTTTCCCTTTATTACCTGGCAATGTTAAAATGCTCATCGAGGCCATTTGCACTAAAGCCTCTATTTGAAGCATTCCTGGCATATTTGGGTCTTCAGGCCAATGAACTTTAAAAAACCATTCATCGTTATTTAAATTTTTATAACCTATTGCTTTTTCTCCTGGAATAAAATCTGTAACATAATCAATCATCAAATAGGGATGTCTATTTTTTTGATATTCGTGTATCTGTTCTTTATTCAGGGAATTTAACATTATTTAATATCTATTACTCTAGTAAGAACTCTATTTATATCATATCCATCCCAAAAAAAGCTCATATCCAATGTTTGACCAATAGGTACTACCCTATCAATACCATTTAAGCTATTTTTAAAAATAAAATCTTTTAACATTTTTTTTTGAACACCATAATAACTTAGTGTTTGATATCTGCTATTTATTTGTTTTTTAATGTGATCTAGATTTGATATACTTGACTCATAAAACAATCCCCATTTACCTCTAAATTTATGATTATCTTTTTCTATTTTTCCCAATTCTAAAACGTATATTAAATTACCATATTTTTTATATCCTTTAATTTCAGATGAAGAAATGACACTAGAATAAAAGTTAGTTAATTTTTCAAATAATGCACTTTCATTTAAATTGTATTTTTTTTTTACGATCTCATAAAGATTTTTCCAAAACAATTCTTTGATTTTACTATTTTTTCTACCAAGCCACAAAATTAAGTGTGGAGATGAACATGCATTTTGATCAACTAGAAAAGTATCATTATAAAACTTTAAGCATAACTCTTTAATTAATTTATTAGATGTTTTTGATAATTTATCAGAGTTGATTATACAAAAAGAATATCTGTCTGGAAATGTTAAATCTAAAGATTTAACATTTAGTGGAAACGATTTTATAGTAGATATTGTTTTATCACCTCCCCAAATCAATCTAACATTACAATCCTTTGATATTTCTTTTGTAAAATTATCGTTATCTTTATATCTGACAATAGTAAGCATTTTTTTAATCTTTTTATATTTTTTTTTAAAAATACTATTTATGCACTTACAGATAATTTCAATTTGCTCAAATTTCTGCGACGGAATTTTTATAATGTTTGAATTTCCAGTTACTAAACCAAAAATTAATGAATAAGCAAAATTAGTAGGAATATTTGAAGGAGTGATATGAAATGCCAAACCTAAACCTAATCTGTTTTCATTTGATAAAAATTTAGATTTTAATTTTAAAATTTCATTTTTTCTGCACCAAAATGCTAGGGTTATAAGATCAGGATATTTTTTAGTTTTTTTCAAGGAAAATAACAGTTTCGAAAAATCATCTAAAAAACTACAAACTTCATTATTGTATGGCTCAATGGCGATGTTAGTAATATCTTTGTTGCCAACAACATATTCAATTCTATCATTTTTTTTAGACATCACTACACCCTCTCACCACTGACTTAGGAAATCGACCGTGAATTAAAAAATTAGTTTCATTTTTGCAAGTATCACAATTTTTATTATTCTTCACTATTTCACCTATATCCTCAGTTAATATTATATGACCTGGGTAACTAGTGGGTAATAATGAAAATAACTGAACATAACCCTTTTTTCCTGTAGGCAAAATTTCTAAATTTTTGTCCCTTATTAAAATTTCTGAATATTCATTTGTTTTAAAGCATTTACACTTTGTACATTCAACAAATATTGATCCTGTCTGTTCTATTAAACCATAATAATTATAAACATTATTTATTGCTATTTTTTTACTTAAAATAGATTTTAATTTTTTATTATCAATTTTTAAATTTTCTAACTTTTTCCAACCCCCACCATGTAAAATAATACCTTTGGAAAAATCTTTTAATATTTTATTTTTATCTAATTTTAAAATTAAATTTTCATAAATATTAAAAGTAAACCCAAATATTAAAAAAGGTTTATCTCCATATTTTGACAAAAATCCATTTAACAAATCATAATTAATTGATTTATCTTTTTTTAAAAGATATGTGTGGTTTTTGCCAAAAATAGAAAATCCATTAATCGCTGCAATTTTTGCATTAAACCTAAATCTATCTTCACCTATATTATGATAATCTATTATAAGCATAGGTAGTCTTTCTTTTCCCAAAACTTTGGACATTATCTTATTTAAAGCTTTGACTTGATTTTGAGAATTTTCCTTATCTAAATAAATTTTAGATAAGTTATAATTTGATGTACCAGATGAATTAAGAACCTTAAACACTTTTGACTTTGAAATACTCATTAGTTCTTGTTCCTTAAATAAATTTACCGGAAGATAAGGTTGATCTTTAAGATCATTATTATTATTTAAATCATAATTCAAAAAGTCTAAAACTTTTTTATATTTAGAACAATTTTTGTAATGATGCTTAATAATTGATTTAAGTTTATTTTTAAAATTTAAATTATCTTGTTTCATTTTATTTTTTAAAGTTTGTTAAAATTCTTTTTATATTATTCTTAAATATTATTTCATCATTTCTTATTCGAAAGTTATCATTCATAATTTTTCTTATTTTCATTTCATTAAAATTATGTTTATTTTTCGAAATAATTACTAATTTATCATTTTCAGAATTACAATTAACATCAATCTTATTTTTTGATAGAATTTTTTCAATATCGTCAAGATCAAATCTAATACCATATAATTTAATAAATCTGTTTTTTCTACCTGAAATAAAATAGTAATTATCTTTATCTTTATAAGCTAAATCACCTGTATATAGTATTTGATTATTTTCATCACCTTTTTGAAGATCATTAATATTTTTTGCATAACCTAAAAATACATTCTTTCCTTTAAAAATTAATTCTCCCTCAACAAAAGGTTTTTTTATTTTTTTGTAATTTTCATCAATTAAATAAAAATTAGAATTGGTTAATGGTTTGCCTATACTACCTTTTTTTAACATAAATTTCTTTGGATTTAAGTATGACATTCTAGGACTTGCTTCTGTTTGACCATACATCACAAAGAATTTTATATTTTTGCTTTTACAAATTTTATTTAGATAATCATATTGGGAGTTTTGTAATTTACCCCCTGCCTGTGTTAAATACTTCAAGTTTTTTAAATTAAATTTTTCAAATTTTAATTTCTCTAAATATTCATAAAATTTTGGAACCCCTCCAAAAGAAGTAATCTTATATTTAATTATTTTGTTCCAAAAAAATTTTTCAAAAATTGTGTTATTATTTACTACAATCCTAGCCCCTTTTTTTAAATGAGTATTAATAATTGATAAACCAAAAGAATACGCCATTGGCATTGTTGTAATTGTAGTATCTTTAGAACTTATATTTAAGTATCTTATAATCTTATCTGAATTATCATTTAAACTATCTTTAGAAATTCTTACAAATTTTGGATTATTAGTCGAACCAGATGTTGATAACAAGATTGAATTTTTCCTGTTAATAAATTTTTTTTTATATTTCGTATTTTGATATAATGAAAAATTATTTACTGCATAAATTTTTTTATATATTTTTTTTTGTAAAAATGATTTTTTTTCACAAAAAATATATTTAGGACTATAGGATTTAATTATTTGTTCTAAATACTTATTATCAAAATTTTGATCAGCTAAAATTGTTGGATGGTTATTTTTTAAAAAACAAACATATCCACATATAGAGTCAATGCTATTTTTAGCAATTAATAAAACTAATGATTTTTTTTTTATTTTTTTATTGAGTAAATTTGTTTTTTTCAATAACTCCTGGTATGAAATTTTTTCATCATTTTCACCTACTAGAGCAATTTTTTTTTTAAATCTGTTAAGGTAATTAAACATTTGAGCTTTTAGGATAAATAATTTGGCCTTTATTTTTGATATCTTGAAGCATTATTTCATAAGCAGCCGGGACATCAATTAAAGTAAATGATATATTGCTTCTTGAAATAGATTTTATAGCTTTTTTTTCTTTGAGCTTTAAATCCATTTTTTTATCTATAAATGTAACACCTTCAAAATCCTTATTTCTCACATACATTTTACAATTCACGAGTTTTTTATTTCCAAACTCATCTATATATTTGGATGAAAATTTTTTTAGATATCTATACTTTACACCGATTTTTTGTTCAGCAACATGAACAAAGGTTAAGCTATCTCTATAATCTATATCTATAAATAAATTTTTACCTTTGTTTTCAATCAAAAAACCGAAAGGAGAATTTAAATCAAATGAATTTTCATGCAGAAGATTGACCAAATAATTTTGCCTTTTTCCATAAGCGGCAAAAGAATAAATTGGGTTTTTTGTTCTTTTAAAGTCTTGTCTAGATAGTGCAATTTTTGTTAAAGAGCCAGATCTTGACGGTGTATTAAAATAATCAAACTCTGTCCCATTACAAAAATCCCAGTTAAAAGTTGGTAATAATAGTGTTCCATTTGTGCCAATTTTTTGGATTATAGTATTTAAAATTAAATTTGGATCGAATTTTTTTTGGTACTTTTTATAATTAATTAAAATTTTTTTAATATCAGAATTAATCAATAAGTTATCACCGGGACAAATTTTAAGATTATCAAAAACTTCCTCAAAATTTATCATTTAAAAAATAATTTTGTTTTTTTTTAAATTTTTCAATTCTTTAATTACTCTTGACAAAGGTGTTTCTAATAAATTGCAAATTTCAAATATGTTTTTAGTTCCATCAGAATAGGAAATAATATCCATTCTTAATTTCAAATCGTCATTTTGATTATTTTTTTTTGATAAAAGTGGATATAAACCCCTTTTTCCCATATTTGGTTCACAAAGTATCTTAGTTTTAGGGTAAAGACCTGATTCAAATGCTATAACTATATTTTTTAGAATTTCTAAAGATCCCTCTAAGTTTTTTTGAGAAACTATCTTCAAGTTATCTTTATCGGTATGATATTCTTTAAAATTTAGTGATCTTGAAAATGAACATAAAGGTAAATCTATACCTGGTGAACAATATTGTCTTTCATCACTTGCTCTTAATAAATAAGAATATTCTTTAAATTTTTTACTTTCCTTTAAAGAAGCTTTTAAAGCTGCTTCAGCAATGGTGTTACCGTTGCGGCTTTTTATAAAACTAAAATTACCCTTATCTCCTAAACATGTTAAATTGTATCCACATATAACGTTTTTCTTAAGAGTATCCTTAAACTTTGATAAATAAGATATAGAACCTATAGTTTCTGGAAGAAGAACAAATCTATATGTATAAGTTTTTTTTTTAAATTCCCTTCTAATAAATTGAATTAACTTATTTAAAATAACAGGTCCACTTAATTCATTATTTGCCATTGATGGATGACATAAATAACTACTAAAAAAAATTTCTTTTTTTGATTTACCCTTTAATAAAGCATGAGATAAATCGAGTGTTCCATTTTTAAATTCACTATCAATAAATACTTGATATTTTCCATTTGGTAACTTTTTTTTATTTTTTTCTGACATACAAAAACCCCAGTCTTTATTGTAGTAACTAGTTACATAAGGAGTAGCTGTGGGTTGTTTTTTTAATGAATAAATTTTTTTTAATAATTCTTTTTTTGTAATTTTACGATTAATGGGTTTGGAGTAGTTTACTATATTTAAATTACTGTCTTTAAATTTAGCAAATTTTTTACCACTTTCATGTTTGATATATGCATCTTTAATATTCCATTCTTTTGGGATAATCCAATCAAAAACTTTTTTTCCAGTTTTAAACTTAATTCTTTTAAGTTCTGGATTAATATCTTCAAAATATTTAAGAGAAATCTTTATTCCTTTTCCAGTGATGGATCTACAAATAGGAAATAATTCTTTCATCCAAGAGTACATGCTTAGATTATCTTTCATTAAGTTTTTTTTCATTTTTTTTTAATTTCTATTAAATAATAAGATTTGTCATAATATGAAAATAAATAATAACCTTATTTGTGTTATAATTTTGTATATTTGTCTATTTTATATATAATATAACGATTATAGTATTAAACTAAACAAGAGAAAACCTAACTTATTTTTTTAATTTAATGTTTGATGTAATAATTCCATTAAGATCTGGATCCAAAGGTATCATAAATAAGAATATAAAAAAAATCACTCACGATAGCTTAATTAACCACCTTCTTAAAAAAATAATAAAATTAAAAGATATAAATAATATATTTATTCTCACAGACTCAATCAGATATAAAAAAAGTCTAATAAAGAATAAAAAGATTAATCTTGAATACATAAGACCAAGAAAATTATCCAAAGACAATTCTGTAATTTATGATTTAGTTAAAAATTTTATTAAATGGTCTGAAGCCAAAAAGTATAAATTAAATAATATCATTTTATTACAAGCAACCTCTCCTCTTTTAGAAAAAAATGAAATTCATAAAACAATTAATTTTATTAAGAAAAATAAAATGGAGTCATTATTTCATGTATCAGAAATGATTGAGCATCCTTTTGAATGCATAAAAGGTTTAAATAAAAATTGGAAATATCTCTTAAATAACAAAAAGGTAAATAGACAAAATTTTCAAAAATATTATTTTATAACTGGATCATTTTATTTTTTTTCAAAAAATTTTTTTTTAAAGTACAAAAAATTTTATAATGTAAAATCTTTTGCATATAAGGTTGACAAAATAAACTTTGTGGATATTGATACATCTTTTGATTTGGAGGTTGCAAAAAAATTAATAAATATAAAAACTAGAAATTAAATATTAACCCAGTGTTCTATAAGTAATTGCAAGGGTATCTCTTATATAACTGTTATTTCTATTACCTCTGTGAAGACCATTTCCATCAAAAAAATAACATGTTCCCTTTTTTCCAATTACACTTACTTTTTTATATTTATTAATTATTGGATCTTCGTTTTTAAGAGTCTTATTAAAATGACTATTTAGTAATTTGTGGGTCCCCTGGAGATATTGCATTTTTTGGCCATCTTCATTTATGTCGCTAAGAAGAATAAATATTTTGAAACATCTATAATCTCCATCATGGTGCCATTGATAATTGGCAAAATCTTTCGATTCCATCGGGAAAATTCTTTTGCCTCCTGCAGATTTATCGAATTTATCTGTCATTAAATAATTTTGCCCTAATAAATCAAAAATTTCGTTTTCATGAAAAAATTTTTTAAATATATTGTTTGCAAAACCTTCCTCCGGTCTTAGATGGACCTGATTTCTATCTGTTAATTTTTTTGCTGAAACTATTTTGTTAAATTCTTTTGATAACTCATTAACAACTTTTTCTTTAATAAAATTTTCTACTTTGAAAATACCTTCTTTATTTACGTGATCAATAATTGAATTATAATCACATAATTTATTTTTATTTTCTTTAAATTTTTTTGAAAAAGTAATTCTGTTTATGAAATATTTTGTTTTTTTTTTTAATAACCTTCTATCTAATAATGCACTAATCATAATGTGAATATTATATTACAAATCTGTTTCTCATAAAATGTTTAATTTTGTTCTCTTTAGAAGTGGGTTGTTTAATTTGTTGCCCCAATAAATCTGATATTTTCTTTATTTCAAATGATATTTTTTTTAAGTCAACAGGATCTGCAGATAAAATATGATCAGTTCCTTTTAGTTTTTTATCCATTGTAAAATGTTTTTCAATTACTGTTGCACCCAAAATAACAGCTAAAGAACACGCCATAGTGCCAATTGAATGATCTGAATATCCTATTTGATGATTTGGAAATTTTTTTTGTAACTCTTTTATTGCCAATAAATTGGCATTTTTATCAGGTAGTGGATATTCACTTACACAGTGCATTATTACTACTTCTGTATTATTGAGATATTTTAAACTATCTTTTATTTCAGAGATAGTTGACATTCCGGTTGATAAAAAAATTTTTTTTGATTTTTTGTTTAAATATTTTAAGAGATTTTTTTCTCTCATCTTAGAAGATGCAATTTTAATTGAATTTATTTTAAGCTCTTCACACAAAAATTTTGCCCTTTCAAGGCTAAAAGGTGAGCTTAAAAAATTTATTTTTTTTTTAATACAATAATTTTTTAAGCTATGGTGATCACTGTTTGATAAAGAAACCTTTTTAAACCATTTAAATTCTGGATCACCTTTTTTTAAACATAATTCATTATATGATTGAAATTTAGCTATATCAGCTCCTGATTTTTTTGCTTCTGATATTAGTTTTTTTGCAAGCCTAAGATTACCTAGATAATTTTCTCCTATTTCAGCAATTAATGTTATTTTTTTTTTCACTTTAAGTAGTATATATAGCTCTGCAAAATATTTACAATTGTATTAATTAAATTAAGTTAATATCACATGAAATTTAAAATAAACTTTGATTTAAGTGACAAAAAAAAATTATTTGAATATTGGAATGATATTATCGATAACAATGTCTGGTCCCATGGCAAATATACTGAGTTATTTGAGAAAAAGTGGACTAAGTTTAATGATTTATTTTCTGTTAGCTTTTCAAGTTGGGCTGGGGCTGCTGAAGCTGTGTTAAAATACTACAAATTAGAAAATGAAATAATATTATGTCCTTCAAATACTTTTCAAGCAACACCAATGATATCGATTAGTAACGGGTGCAAAATAAAATTTGTAGATTGTAATAGAGAAGATCTTTGTATTTCTTATGATGATCTAAAATCAAAAATTGAAAAATATTCTCCCAAGGCGATATGGGTCGTTCATATAGGTGGTCACTTAGCTTTTGAAATAGAAAAAATTTCAGAATTGTGTAAAGAGAAAGATATAATTCTTATTGAAGATTGTGCTCACGCACATGGTGCAAGTTATAAAAAAAAGAAACCTGGTTCTTGGGGTGATGCGGGTATTTATTCCTTGTATGCTACTAAAACTATCTCTACTGGCGAAGGAGGAATTTTAGTATCAAAAAACAAAGATTTAATTGATTTTTCAAAATCATTCAAAAACTATGGAAAACCTGAAAATAAAATTGTTGGAAAAAACTATAGAATGAGTGAGTTTAATGCTGCTTTGGGATGTATTCAAATAGATCGATTAAAAGACATTGTAGAGTGGAAAAATGAAAAAGTTTCAAAAGAAATTAATAATTATACTAATTATCTAAAACTACCAGATGAAATGATTTCAGGTTACTATAAATTTATAGTGTTCGATGAAATTAATAATAGCACAGGAAAAGTTTATGATATAGGTTGCCATAAAATTTTTAATGAAAATGTAAAATTAGATAATACAGATTGGGTAAATAACAATCACTGGTGTGTTCCAATTTATTATAAAGGAAAAGAATGAAAATATTAGTTACTGGGGGATCGGGTTTTATAGGAAGTCATATAGTTGAAGAACTTGCTAAAGATAAAAATAATAAAATTTATATTTTTGACATTGTCAAACCAGATATTGATCATAGCTCAAATGTGAAGTATATCGATGGCGATATCTGTTACAAAACATCAATTGATAAAGCTATAAAAGATTGTGAGGAAGTGTATGATTGTGCAGGTGTTCTTGGAACACATGAGTTAGTTTTCCAAACAGAAAGAGCAATTGACACAAATATAAAAGGTGCTTTTAATGTAATACAATCATGTTTAGATTTTGGGGTTAAGAGAATTTTTCATCCAACAAAACCTATATTTAAAAATTATTGGGAAAACACTTATACTATATCTAAAATTACAGCTGAAAACTTTGTAAAAATGTTTCGCGAAGTTTATAAAATGGATGTGACTGTGCTTAGATGGATGAACGCTTCAGGGCCAAGACAACATATTTTTCCAGTAAGAAAATTTGTGCCAATGATTATTACGCAAGCAATTTTAAATCAAAACATAGAAATATATGGAACTGGAAATCAGACTGTCGATATAATAGATGTAAGAGATATCGCTAGAATTGCAATAAAAAGCACTAGGGAAGGAATAGGTAAAGATTTAAGTAAAATTTACGATGTTGGTTCTGGTCATGCCATAAGTTGTAATGATGTGGCAGATTATGTTTTAAAAAAAACAAATTCAAAATCTAAAATTCAACACTTACCCATGAGAATTGGTGAAGCACCTGATACGAAAATAGCCGCAAAATCTCATGGTGAGTTATTAAAAAAAATTGATTATACTTTAAACTATTCTTTTGAAGAGACTATGGATGCATGCATAGAATATATGAATAATCTAGATATTAATTATTTGAAAAAAGCATATAATTTTTTTAAATAGTGGCTGTAAAAAAAATAACCATAATTGTATGTTCTTATAATAACAGTGAATATCTTTATAAATGCATTAGTAGCATTTTCAATCAGTCAGTTTCTTCGAAATATTATGATGTAATAATTATAGATGATAATTCTTTAGATAATTCGCTTCATATTATCGATCATTTTAAAGAAAAAAAAAATTTAATAATCATTAAAAATAAAAAAAATAGAGGTTTAGTTTATAGTTGTAATAAAGCTATAAAATATGCAAAAACTGATTTCATAATAAGGGTAGACTCTGACGATTATATTTCCAAAAAGTTTGTGGAAATTTTTTTAAAATATATAAAAAAAGATTATGAATTTATTTTTTCTAATTACAATATTATTAAAGGAAAAAATATTAAAAAAATAAATATTAATAATTTTAATAAATTAATTTCGTGCTCTGTTGCATTAAAAAAAAAAATTTTGATTAAGATAGGGGGATACAGAAATTTTTTATGGGAAGAATATGATCTTTATTTAAGATACTTAAAAAAAACAAATAAAATTAAAAAAATTGATAAATATCTATATAATTATGCTAGACACAAAAAAAATATGACTAAAGAAAGTTCTTGGAGAACATCAGCTTGGAAACAGCTTAATAAAGTATACAAACCGAAAAATTTTTTTGATATGAAAAAAAAATTAAATATTAAATAATTAATTTTCTGCAATAGCTATCAAGGTATCTGAAAGCCCTTTTTGCTCTAAGTAATTTTTATAATTTTCGTCTAATTTTTTGTCATAAAGATTTTTTAAATCTATATGACCTCCTGGTTTATTGTTAATTAGCCAATTCAGATGATTTGTAAATCCATATCTTTGACAAAATTTAATTTTAATATTTTTAAATCCTGCTTTTTTTAAAAAAACTATTAATGATTTCTCTGTGTGTAAAATAAGATGTTCACTCCAAAAAATAAAGTTTTTAAAGTCAGACAAATCCAATTTTTCTAATAAGAAATCTTTTGCATGAGGTACCTCAATAATTATTTTGCCTTTATTGTTTAATTTTTTTTTTATGTTCTTTAATGTCTCAACTTGATTTGGAATGTGTTCTAAAACATGAAAAAGTGTTATAATATCAAATTTAGATTTGAATTGATTAATATCATTTTTGACATCAATATATTTTTTTTCTCTTTTTAAATAATCTAGAAAAAAATTATTTAATTCAACGCCAGAAGTTTTTTTAGTAATTTTACTAGATAAGGTTAAAAAACCAGCGTAACCACAACCAAAATCACAAATGTTTTTTTTTGATATTAGTTTCTTAAAAGTATCAAACCTTCTAACATCATCTCCAACAATATTTTTTTGAACAGAAATTTTTTTATCTTTATAGTTTACTTTTGCTAACTTCATCATACTTCCATCTCTAAAAAATACTTTCGCATCTAATTTTGATCTTGTTTGACCTTTTAGTTTTTTATAATATCTAAAATTACGGGTAAATTTCTCGAGAAAGATTATTTTTGTTTTTCTGTCTTGCAAAACTCTAATTTGCTTATCTCTAGTTTTCGAGTTTATTAAAACTATATCTTTATCTTTTATTAATCTTAAATTTTTAAGATCATTGTATACTGGGTTATTAATATATTTTGAAATCAATTTAGTTATTATTATAAATATTGCTTTGTTTTAAAAACCAGCCAAATTTATATAATCCTTTATAAATACCGTTATTTAAAAGTAATTCTACATTATCATTAATCATGTTGTTTCTCATCTTTAAAATAAAATTTATTTTTTTATTTTGAATTTCTAAATCATAGTTGTTCATCAAAATAAAATTATCTTTCAATATTTTACCTAAAATATTATTATTCTTTAGATGAAAAGCAAATGGAAGTGAATAGATTAGAGGTACTCTGATAGACCTTTTTTTCTCTCTTTCAGCGCCGACAGTTTTTTCAAATTTTATATGATAATTACTAGGGAATCTTAATATTAACTTCCCTTTTATTTTAGTATTAAGTTTTTTCAATTGTGAATTCTTTGAAAATTGCAGCATAGATTTTTTTGATATTTTAAGAATTTCTTTTGAAAAAATTAAAATCTTGTCTTTTTTATTAAGAATTTCTTTATCTTTCCTTATACTATCAATATTTTTTATTATTTTTTTAATTTCAATATTTTTAACAAAAAAATCAAGTTTCTTTAAAGTATATTTAATACTATTTAATAGTCCAAGATGTTTTCTAAGATTTATATTTCTATATGAATCTATGTTTTCCTTTAATCTCAATAATCTTTCTGGAAGCCATTCCAATATGGACAAAATTAATAATTCTTTTGTATAGCTGCTATAGTTATTAAATTTTATTTTCTTACCAAAAATTTTATTAAGTTTTAAATCATCAAATAAGAATACATTTTTTATAAAATTTTCGTTTGTTATCATGATTGTAGAATATTGAAAAAAAAAACTAAGGTCTTTTTTAATTTTATTTAATATTTTTTTAATATGAGAGTTTTTAGTTTTTTTTTCTATGATTAAAAATAAATCTATATCTGATAGGCCTGGGTTTTTATAGCTTCCATATTCATATGCAGATAAAATTTGTTTATCTTTAAGAAGTTTTGAAACCTTTTTGATTGCTAAGATATAATCATTTTTTTTCATTATACGACTCCAATTCCAATATAATTTTTTCAAAAATTTGAATACATTCTTTTAGATAGTTTGGGCCTAAAATTTTAGTTACCCATTCAGGAATGATAAAACTATCCATTTTATTAAATTGCTTTTTTTCCCATAGAGATCTTACTTTCTCACTTTTTTTAATTAGATTTTTAATTTTTTTATCTTTGAATATTTTATTAAATTGTTTGAATGAATCAGCTTTATTTGTACTTTTGTTAACGCAAGAAAGATAATAAGCTGGAAGAGTATTAATATATCCTAAATGACAAAATAACTGATACATCTCACGGCTATTTTTTTTAATGGGAAAATGTAAAAATTTTCCTTTTAAAGGATGATGCTTGTAAACTCCAGTCTTTTTTGCTTTGTAAAGTAAATTTAATCTATTCTTAATATCTTTTATTAACAATTGGTTCGCACCAACTTGAATATTTATTTTCAATTTTTTTTTGTTGTCTAATAAATTTATATTTTTATTCAGAGCATTAAAGGGTAGATAATTTTTTGAATAATTTAATAAATCTTTTTCTGTAAAGATAATTAATCCATGGTGTTGAAGAGGACAGATTTTAAAAAAAAAATTATATAGATTTTTAACTTTCATTCTTAATTTAGACATTTTAAGAGGTGAACTCAAAACATTATCTTTTATAACTACAAAAGTATCTATATCACTCCATCCTTTAATATAGGTGTTGTCTGCAAAACTCCCATGAATTAAAAAATATTTAAAATAATCTTTAAATTTAAGAATTTTCATAAATTTATGCATATCAAATATTGGTTTAAGAAAGTTAAAATCTTTTTTTTTTAATTTTTTTTTATTAAATGGATTTAGTTTTATTGATTTGGTTTTTTTAAATTTTTTATTAGGTAACTTACGGATTTTAAATAATTCTTTTTCAAAATTTATTTTATTTTTTTTATCTATGTGTTTTGTATCAAAAAAAAAATTTAGTTTTTTATTTAAATCAATCAAATTAATTTCGTTTAAATACATGGTATATAGTTTTAATAATGTTTTTAATTTTGCTTAAAAACATGAAAAAAGAACTTAATTTCTCTAAATTTTTCAGTGTTTTTAAAGAAATTTTATCATTAAATTTCACATTTTTATCTTTTTTTAAGATCAGAAATATGTCTCCAAAATCATTTTGAAAAAATAAAATTTTTAATTCAAAATGACTTGCATAAAATTGTAATGATTGCTTTGTCAATAATACTGTATTGTTGTTGTCTTGTGTAATGATACTTTTATATTTAGATAAATTTTTCACATGATCTAGTATAACTAAAACACCTTTATTTGATAAAAGTCTATCAAACATTAAAAAATCTAAATACAAATTTGGAGTCAAATTTAAAACTTTTCTACAAAATATAAGATCGTAAGAATTTTTCCTATTTCCACTTAACAAATCTTGTGTTGAATTAAATGTTGAAAAATATTTTTTTAAGCTGTTAGTAAAATTTATATTAATATCGTAACCCTCTACGTCATAACCTAATTCTTTACAACCAAACATAAAGCTACCGTAACCACATCCATAATCCAATATTTTCTTTGGTTCAATATGAGTTACATCTATAACTTTGTATATTTGAGATTTACATTCAGATATTTGTTTTTTATAAATATCTTTTGAGATTATTTCATCAACATTTAAATTAAATTTTTCAAGATCTATTACTTTTTTTTTAAGATTTTCTGCATTTGTTTTATGCAATAATGAACAAGTTTTACAATATAATAAGTCCTCATAACCATTGTTATAAACTTCAAGTTCTAGAGGGTCACATAAGGGGCTACAATTATTTTTTTCTACCATAGACTTCTACCACCATCTACAACCAGGTTCACACCTGTGGTATATGAAGATTTATTTGATAGTAGATAGATAAGAGTCGAATTTATTTCACCTATTTTAGCCATTCTGTTCATAGGTATTAATTTAGATATTTTTTTTTGAAAAGATAAACTTTGTTTATGTGAAATTCCACCTGGTGAAATTGAATTAAATCTAATATTTTCTAATCCATAATAAGTTGCTAAATATTTAGTCATTCCAACTACTCCATGTTTAATAATTGAATATGATATTGGTTTTGAATTAAAATTTTTACTTTTTTTTGAATAAATTCTATGATCTGGAGAAATAATTGATAGGTCAGATGCCATATTTACTACTGAAGCTTCTTTAGATAATTTCAATAATTCAATAAAGTATTTAACAATTAAAATCATTCCTGTTATTCCAATATTTAAATCTTTTTGAAATTCTTTTAGATTAATTTTTTCAAAAGAGCTAAATTTTTTTTTAGAAGTTACCTTGGGATCATTGGCAACTAAATTTACAATTTTGTCTATTTTTTTGAACTTTTTTTTTATTTTATTTTTTAATCTTTTAATTTGACTCTCGTTTAGTATATCTATTTGTTCAAAATAAATTTTATTTAAACTTTTATCAGATAATTTTTTTTTTAAATTTTTTAATTTTGAAGCGTCTTTATCTATAAAAAAACAAATTGCTCCATTATCTAATAAAGTTTTTGAAAATTCTGATCCGATTAATCCTCCAGCACCAACTACTAAGACTATCTTATCTTTTAATTCCATTTTTTTTTAATAATATACAAAGTTTTAACGTTTTTATTCCTTCTTCTATACTTGATCTGAGAATATCCTTATTTTTTATTGAATTAATAAAATTTTCGGCTTGGTTAATAAACATTGTATTTCGTTTAAATTTTTTAAAAATAATTTTTTTCTTTATATTCTTTTTATTGTTAACATAAAATATCCGGTTATCAATGTAATCCCATGAGATTTTTCCATGATCAAATATAAGATTGATATAATGTTTTGGGGGGATATCAGTAAAATTTATTTCTAAATCAATCAAAATATTTTTTTTAAATTTTAATTTAGCTTTAAGGGTATCTTCTACATCTATTTTTAGCTTACTTAGCTTTTTTATTGAACTATCTAAAATCTTTGGCTCTCCTAATATAAATCTTACTAAATCTACTTCATGACTTAAACAAAGAACAGCTCCTCCTCCCTCTCTTTTTTTAGCCATATGAGTTTTTGAATAGTCCTCATATTTATGCATTA
>MDSV01123351.1_pt1 | contig 26098 bp, 12 predicted proteins | sample 810851 | NCBI WGS metagenome assembly MDSV01 (sample SAMN05326640, study PRJNA326480) | marine metagenome | isolation source: seawater | place: Atlantic Ocean: North East | collected 2012
GGCAAGGTGAAACACAACTGCGCGGACTGCAACCCCTGCCCGCATGGAAAGGTGAAACGCTGGTGCGCGGACTGCAACCCCTGTCTGCATGGCAAGCGGAAAGGCAACTGCGCGGACTGCAACCCCTGTCTGCATGGCAAGCGGAAAGGCAACTGCGCGGCCAGAGATCAAGCCGGATCCCGAGAGCAAGCTCGAGCCTGAGATCAAGCAGGAGCCGTTCACCATCCGCGGCTACTTCGGCTTGGACGCGTAAGAAGACGACGCGTAATAAAGAGACGACGGACGACGACGACGACGGAAAGTCGCGGTACGACGAGACGCCTGAAAGCGTGACGTACGCCGTGGTAGAGAGAGGCGCTCTAATCAGAACGCCGTCGCTCGATGATGCGTCGCGTGATACAAAAAGCTCGTTTCCGCTCAGGTCACGCCAGGCCAAAAACGCAGAAGAAGAAATCTCTCGACGGACATATACCCGTCTCTGAACGACGACGCTCGCGCCCCTACTCCCGCGGCCGCAGCTTCCCCAGCGCGCCGTCCCTGTGCCGCCGCGGCGACCTCCCCCAGTCCGGCGCGGGCGCGTCTCGTCTCCGCGCGCACCCGTGCACGGCCACGACGCACGCGGTGATGAGCACGGCGTACGACGCGGCGAGCGAGACGTTCGCGTACAGACCCACCGCCCACGTGACGGCCGTGGCGCATGCGGTTCTCGCTCTGTGCGCGAAACTCTCCTCCGGGTCGCGAAACGACCGCACGCGACGCCACATTCGGTACAGGAAATACCCGCCGAGCAACGCTTTGGGTTTGTTGTACAGCACCGCGCACGTGATGAGAAACGCCAGGGTGATGTAGTTGCCGAAAAACTCGTACACGTTCCCGTCCAGCCTGGTTTTCGCTTCGTCCACGCTTCTCGGCGCTCGGTACGAACGCGTCGGGAAGTCGCTGGCGAAAAACTCGCGCCACGGCTTGGCGGGTTTTCTCAGATCGGAAACGGTGAGGTACGGGGTCTTGTACCGACGCGTCGTCGTTTCGTTCGACCCGCGAAAGCCCCGCCCGTTCCCACCGTCGTCCCGCCTCCGCCGCGCCTCCTCGAGGCGCCGCCGCTCGAGCGCCGCGCTCTCGCGCACGTAGTCGCCCACCGCCTCGTTGGACACGGACAACGACAAAGGGTTCGCCACGAAGGCTGCCATCGTCGCGCGCCGCGGCCGGTCCGTCCTCCTCCCCTCTCCTCCGGACCGGAACGTCCCGCGATCCCTGGATCCGCGGAGCCCGCCGCGCCGACCCCGCCGAGGCGCGTGCGCGCGAGCCCTCGAAGCCCACTCGCCGGGCGACCGTCTCCCGCGCGCGCGGAAATGGGCAAGGGCGATCGGCTCTCGCGACGACACGGTAAAGATACACTACGCGTGGCGTCGCAGAGTCGATTGATCGATTCCGACGACTTGCGTATTTTTCCCGGCGCGCGATGATGAGTCGACGGGCGGCGGGCGCGCTCGGTTCGGCTACGGATACGCAGTCACATCTACGATTCATACGACACGCCGCCTACTATGAGATCGATCCGAAAGCACCGTATATGACGAGCTCTCACCTCGGTCCCTTTCGCGGCGGCCCTTTCGCGTCCTTCCCCACGCCGCCGTCTCGAAGAAACCGCCGCGGCTTCGACTTCGAACGCGACCGAAACGGGACGCGCCGAACCTCCTCCTCCAAAACCAACCCCGTGGTTTCCAAAACCCGCGCTTTCACCTCCGCGATCAGAGCCTCCATGTCCCGGCTCCCACCGCGGCACGCGGCGTCTGTCTCGTGGCCGGCGTCGACCGACGCACGCGCGAGAGACGCCTTCGCGTCGTCGGAACGGTCCGTCTCGAACGACGCGTCCGCCGGTTTCGAAACCGTCGCGCGCCGACCCGCCGCTCGCGCGTCTGACTGGTCCACCACCAGAAAGTTGGCGTGTCGACTCGACACGCGCGCGGCGCCGACGGCGAAGTTCTTCAGACCGGCGCGGTCGATGGCGGCGCCCGCGGAGTTCGCACCCGGGCCCGGGTTGCGGAACAGGCACCCCACCGAGCGCTCCGCGAGCGGCTGCGTGGCTCTCCGCCGGCGCATGAACGCCCGAGACCGCGACGCCGCGCCGCCGTCGCGGGTCAAACCAAACGTCGCCGCGACGACGATCCAACCCGCGACGGAGTCTTCGTCTTCGGGGGGTTCGTCCGCTTCGCTCTTCTCGTCGTCCGTCTCGTCCGTCTCGTCGCGTTCCATGAACGGCGAGCGGCGGTACCCGAACGCGTCCGCGGAGAGCGCGAGGGACTCGAGGGTGGTCGTCGTTCGCGCTTCGGTCGCGTTCGCGTCGCTCGTCGGATGCGTCATCTTCTCATCCGTCGGCGTCGCCGCGTCGCGCGCCGCGGCGACGCCGACGCGCGCCGTTCGACGGAACCGCCCGCACGGAGACACCAACTCGACGAAACGCAGGACGCTCGCGGTGTCTTGCCCGTCCGCGCCCGCGTTCATGAACGCCGCGCCGCCCACCGTGCCGGGGACGCCCGCCGCGAACTCCAAGCCGCTCCAGCCGCGCCGCGAGAGCGACGCGCCGAGGACGTTGAACGGCGAGCCTCCGCCGACGCGGAACAGACGTCTTTTGGTTTCGTCTTTTTCACACTTCTTTTTCGACGACGACGACGACGCGTCGCGCGGAGCGCGTCGCGATCGGTGCGTGATGAGGTGTTCGTCGTCATCCTTCGTCGCGTCGTCATCGTCAAACTCCTCGATGAACTCCACGCGGTTCACGATGGCGACGCCGTCGAACCCGGCGTCGGCGAACAACACGTTGCTCCCCTTTCCGATGACGACGCTCGGCACGTCGCGCGCGTGACACGCGCGCAACGCCGCCGCCAACTGATCCGCCGTGTACACTTCCACCACCGCGCGCGCCCGGCCGCCCACGCCCAAAGTGCAGTACTCGCCGAGGTGCGCGCGCGGCACCACCCTGGCGCGAGGCGCTCTCGTCTTCTCGAGAGACGTCTCGGGCGCGGCGGCGTCCTCCTTAAAAAAGTCCGGGCTCTCGAACGAAAGCGAAGACGAAGACGCGTCGCCGTGGATGTCGTCCGCGTCGCCGTCGCGCGCCGCCGCGCACGCGCGCGCTGCGCCGCGCGCGTCGCCTCCCTCGTCTCGCGCCCGTCCGAGCTCGCGCGCGGTATCCTCGAGGAAGAGCGCGGCGAGCGCGTCGTCGTCGTCGCCCAGCGCCTCGCCGCGGTCCACCGCGAACGCGCGCGCGCGCGTCGAGGCGCGCGGCGGCGAGGTGGCCGAGTGCCACGGCGCGTGCGCGCGCCTCGGTCGGCCCGACGCGCGCGCGCCACCTGCGGTCGCCCGCGACGCGCGCGCGCTGCACGACGGCGGGCCCTCGGCCCGCCGCGCCGCGGGGACGCCGCGGAGCGCGAGCGTCGACGCCATCCTACGCCGCGCGCCTGGTGGTCTGCGTGCGCGGACGCCTTATCGCCGCTGAAGATCACATGCGCGCGCGCCAGCGCGGACGCGGGACGCTCGCGCGCTCCGCGCGCGTTTGAAATCGTTTTGGCACGTCGACCGGCGTTCTCGAGTTATGACTCGACGTCCGGCGGACGCGTTCCTGTTTTTCAAATCACCTGTTTGTTCCCACGAAGCACGAAGCAGAAGAAGAATGTCTGGGAAGACGCGAGACGCCGCTCCCGCCCGCGTTCCGTCACACGACACCGCGCGGCGGCCGTCCGGATGTGGGCGCCGCGCGACACCTCGACGGGCACGTCGGAGGCGTCGTCGCCGAGACGCGCGGCTCGCGGGGTGGCCGATACGGAGACGGACCTTCTCGGAAGCGTCGTCGCGATGCCCCGCTCGGAGGCGAATCGCGGTGGTCGGCGAGAGGAAGAGAACGAGACCGAGGACTGGCGCGTGGGTGGGTTCGACGTGTTCGAGCGACGACGCTCCCCGCTGCGTCGGAAACGCGCGCCGCTCGTGCCGAGCGAGTTCGACCACGACGCGCTCGTGCGGCGCGCGCTCGAGCAGGCGCGCGGCGGCGAAAAGGCGGTCGGTCCGCATCTCGGGACGCGCGTGCCTCTCCGCGCGCTCGTCCCGGGGAACGCGAGCCTCCACCGAAGAGCCTCTTCGGAGGCGCGCTCTCGGGAGCGGTCGCGGCGAGGCTTGTCGTTCGATTCGCCGACGGGCGACGAGCGGGGCGGGGTGGCCACCCCGGCGATTCCGTCCGCGATCGCCTTCGCGGGCGAGACGAGCGTGCCCGAAAAACCCAAAAGCGCCGAGAACGTACGCGACGCGGAGTCGTTCGCGCTCGCCGGGCGGACGAAAACGCCCGGCGAGTGGGCGTCGACGCCTTCTCCCGAGACGTGCGACGCGTCGGCGAGCGACCGCGACTGGCGCGCCTCGCCGCAGAGCGAGGCGTCGTCGTTTTGGAGCGCGGAGAAGGGCGCTCGCGCGGGCGTCGGCGTCGCTTCAGAAAGATCCTTTTTCCGGGAAGACGTCGGCGCGCGAAACGTCTCATCCTCCGTCGCGTCGTACGACGCGAATGGCACCGATCATCATCACCACGAGACGCCGCTGCTTCGCGCGCGTCGGCACGCGCGTCGCGCGCATCGCAAGCGCCTCGCGACCATCGTCGTCGCGCAGTGGCGTTGGTTCGCGCGCGACGCGTTGACTTCGCTGCCGGCGAGGATGCACTTCGTCTGGCGAACGAAGCGACGCGCGTTGCGCGAGTGGCGCCGCGTCGCCGGCGAGGAGGCTTCGTTGGCGGCGCTGCGGGCGGTGGCGGCGGCGCGCGAAAAGAGGCTGAGGAGCACTCTGAGCGCGTTCGGCGCGCGGCGAAAGGAGCGAAGCGCGGGAGGACTTTTAACCGCCGCTTCGTTCGAGGACGCGAGCGACGAACGACTCAGGCAGTCAAACTCCGCCGACGCCGCCGAGACGCTCGTCGCGTTTCGGCGGTGGCGGAGGTGGATGAAAACGAAACGAACGACACGAACGCGAAGACGCGAACGCGCGTCGCTCGCGGACGCGCGCGCGGCGGCGAGAAGAAAGGCGAAGGCGCGCGCGGCGTTGCGGCGATGGAGCGACGTCGCGCGCGCTTCGCGCGCGCGACGCCGCGCTGAGCGGAAAATCGTCGAGACGGCTTCGGTTTTCTTCGCGAGAAAAAAGAGCGACGCGTTTTTTTCGCGTTGGCGCGTGTGTACTCGCGACCGCGCGACGAAAATCGCGCTTCTCATCGCGCGGCTCGACCGCGACCGCGCGTTCCGGTTTTTGTTTTCGGCGTTCGCGGGGTGGCGGGACGACTACGCGAAGCCGCGCGCGTCGCGTCGCGCGAAGCTTCGTCAAGCGCTCCACGCCGCGCGGGAAAAGAAACGAAAAGTGACGTTGGACGCGTGGCGGTTCAAGGCGACCCCCGCGTCGCGCGCGGAGCGTTCGGCGAAGAAACGCGCGTGGAACGCGTGGGACGCGCTGGTGATTGACACGCGGTGGCGCCTCGGCGTCGCGGCAGCGCACGAAGCGGCCAAGGCGGAGCAGAAAACGCGGGCCGTCGTGGTGTCGTGGCGCGCGCGCGCCGCCGAGGCGGCGCGCGAAGAAAAAGCCGCGAGGTTTCGCCGAGCCAAAACCGAAACTTTTTTCCGCCGCTGTTTCCACGCCGCGTTCGTCGCGCCGTCGCTCGAGGCTCGCGACGCGCGTCGCGCGGACGCGCACGGCACGACGCGACGCGCGCGCGTGGCGTTGCGCGCGTGGCGCGCGGACGCGAGCGCCCGGACCGCGACGCGACGAGAAAAAACCGCCGTCTCGGCGAAACGCCGGGCGACGCGCGTTTCGACCGTCTTTTTCGACGCGTGGCGCGGTCCGTTTCTGCGCCGCGCGCGCGAACGCCGCGAGAAAGCCTCCAAGTTGGCGCGCGCGCTCGCGACGCGCGACGCGCTCGTGCGATGCCGCGCGTTCATCGGGTGGTCCTACCGCGCGCGGGTCGTGGGACGAGCGAAGAGACGATGCCGCGTCGACGCGGCGCGACACAGACGCGCGTTCGCGACGAGCCGCGCGTTCGGCGCGTGGGCCGCCGTCGTCGAGGCGTCCCTCGCTCGCGACGCCGCGGCGGACGCGAAGCTGGAACCCGCGCGCGCGGCGTTGCGGGCGACGAAAGCGATGCGCGCGTTCGACGCGTGGCTCGAGCGCACGAAAAGCAAACTCGCGCGGCGGGCTGTCATCGGCGTCGCCGAGCGACGGTTTCTCGCCGCGCTCCGCGCGAAGAGCGCGGAGGCGTGGCGCGGATTCGTCGCGGCGAAGCGCGCGTCTCGCGAAAAGCGCGCGCGGGCGACGCGCCACCACGAACGAAGACGCCTCGCGTTCACCGCGCTCGAAGCCTGGGTGGTGTATCTCGTCTCCCGCAGACTGAAACGCGCGAAAAAAGAACGGGCGGATGCTCATCACGCGCGCGGTGTACTCGGTCGCGCCGCGGGTTTTTGGCGTCTCCGCGCGCGCGAGCGAAGACGCGACCGCGACGCGATTCGGGACGCCCTCGCCGCGCACCGAACGGATCGATTACGTCTCGGGTGCGCGGCGTGGTTGCGCGAGGGCTTGCGACGCCGCGAGCTGAGGCTCGAGCGGTCGTTGGAGAGCGTCGCAGACGACGCGGCGCGGCGGACGGCGGAGACGTGGCGCGTCGTCGCGCGGTTCGCCGAGAGATGGCGATCCGTCGCGCGGCGGCGACGCGATCGCTGGCGGCGGCGCGGCGCCGGCGCGGAAAACGACTCGGACAGCCTCTCGTTCCGGGTTCCGTCGCCGCCGATTTTCGCAAACGAGACGCGACCGCGCCGCGCGGTTTCGCCGGCGGCGATCGAACGGAAACGCGACCGCGACCGGGGCGAGGAAGACGGCGAGACCGAAGACGACGTTTCCGGTCTCGCGGCGGAACGCGCCGAGGTTCGATTCCCGGAGGTGGCGTTCGCGCCGCGGCGTCGTCCGCCCCCGCGTCGGTTGGACGACGACGCCGCCGCCGCCGCCGCCGCCGCCGCCGCCGCCGCCGCGCCCGTTCCCGGCCGACCGCCGCGGCCTCCCCTTTCGAGCGCGCCGCGCGCGACGGCGGACGCGCTCGCGGCGGAACACTCGGAACACTCGGAACACTCGAAACACTCGGAACACTCTGAAGTCGGTGTCACCGCGGCGCGTCTGGATGCGCACGAGCGGTGCATCTGCGAGTTCGAGGCGCTCAAGACGGAGGCGGCGCGCGCGCGAGAGGCGCTCGCGGAGGTGGACGCGTCGTTCGCGTCCGGCGACATCTCCGAATGCGTCGCTTCCGTTCGAAGGGCGGCCTTGACGAGCTCCGCGCAGTGCCTGCGCCGACGCAGGGCGGCGCTGTTACCCGCGGTGCGCGCGGCGGCGGCGGCGCTGGGGGAGTACCGCAGCGACTTGGCGACGAGCGTCGCCAGCGGATGGTGACGACGATAGTAGTCTGACGACGCGCACACCGGTACGGGTATCGTATTACTTAGCTACGATATTAATACGACGAGAGAGCTTTCGAGAGCTCTTTTAGATGTAGAGAGTTCTCAAAGAGGTTGTCTACGTACCTCTCTCATCGAGAGTCGTCGATACAACACCTTAATCGCCAGCCGTTCGCTCTCATCCGCCCCCGCGTCCGCGTCTGCGCGCGGCGTCGCTCCCGTCGCTCTTCCTCCGCCCTCTTCCGCCTCGCGCCAGCTCGCCTCGCCCCGGGTTCGAACCTCCGCCGCGCCCGCGCCCGTTCCGGTTCCGGCTCCGCCTCGACTCCACCGCGTGCCCGCGCGCGCCGCCGCGCGCGCCCGTCGCGAGCGACCGCTTGAACACCACCGAGGCGCGCGGCGCGTCGGGAGCCGGAAAGCCGTCCCCCGCGCCGCCCGCGTCGGGTCCCTCGCTCTCGCCCGGCATCACGCAGTGCTCCCACGCGTCGTTGCAGTCGCCGAACATCCAGACGGCGTCCCCGCCGCGAACGCGGAACCAGTGCTCGGGGGCGTAAGCGCTTTTCTGTTTCCCCCCGCGCGCGCTGGTAGGAAACCGCTCCTCTCGAAACGCGAACCGCCGGGTCTCGCCGACGCTGACGATGACGGAGTCCCGCGCCCACAACCGGCCGAGGTCGGGGTCTTTGTGGTACGCGCACGCCGCGGACCGCTCCGGGTACAGGTTAAGCAAAGCGCAGTCGAACCGCTGGCCGGTTTTCTCGTAAACGAGCTCCCGCAACGCGTCCACCGTCGGCGTGAACGGCGTCGGGCGCATCACCTTCCCGCTGTACGCCAAGCCGCCGACGCCTTCGTCCGCCATCCAGCACGTCTCTCTTCGTTCGTCCACTCTCGCGCCGGTGCGCGTCACGAGCCGCTCCGTTTTGAAAGGCACCTCCTTCGCTAAAGAAGCGACGGATAACGAAGCCAAGAGTTCTTCTAATTCGGTCGTGCTCAACGACGACGCGGTTTCGTCGCGATCCGTCGCGGTATTAATACCGGCGGCGGGAGACGCGAGGTTCGGCGAACCTCGCGGAGGAGATCGCTTTTTCTCGCGCTTCGCGTTTTTCGCGCGGGGCGGCGCGGCGGCGAGGATATCCGCCGCGCTCGTCCAGCCCCCCGCGACGGAAGCGTCGAGATGGTCCATCGCGGTGATGGAGGAACGCTGCGTCTGATGAGGAGTGTTACCACGGTCTTCGCGATCGTTCGAATCATCACGAAAAGAAGACCCTTCCTCCTCATCGGACGCCGCGTCACGATGACCGCCGATGAGATTGGGCAAAACGCGAAACGGCGTCGCGCGGTTCGCCGCTCGAAACGCCTTCGCCGTCGCGCTTCGCGGGTCGAGCCCGAGCCGCGCGCACGCCCACGCGCCGACGGAGGCGCGGTGCGGGGGAATACGCTCAAAGTCGGTCACGTTCCGATCGAGTCCGGCGACGCGGGCCCCGATCGAAGCCGCGTCGTTCGCGAGTTTCGCGTTCGTCGTCGGCATGGGCGCGAGCGACCCAAGCGCGCGAAACGCGTCCGTCGCGAGCTCGAGCTCGGCGTCGCGACGGGGCCCGCTCGGCGTTTCGTCCCCATCCTCCGGGTACGCGCACGCCGCAGCCTCGACCAGCCTGGCGAAGCGCGCGTCGGACACGCACGCCTCCCTCGCGCCACCGGCGCCGAGGTTCGATTCCGGCGCGAGCCACCGCGCCAGCCGCACGAGCGCGCGCGACGCCGCGCCGCGGCGCTTGGCGCGGTGCAGGCTCTGCGCGTGCCAATGCGCCGACTCCTCGGCGGGCAACACGAGCAGGCTCGCGGCGGCGAGCAATTCCTCGACGTGGGAGGCCTCCTGCAACGCCGCGGCCGCGCTCCCGGGGCCTTTCGCGGGGGGGACGGGCCGCGCGTCTCGGGACGCCCGGCTGGCGCGTGCGGGCGTCCCGTCGACGGCGACGTCCTGGCTCGCGCCCGCCGCCGCCGCCCGGATGGCGCGAGATGACGTGAGCCCCGCGAGGGCTCCGTGCCGCGGGGTCGGGGTGCGCCGAGTCGCGCGCGGCGCCGGCGCCGCGCGCGGCGTGGACGCGGCCGTCGCCGACGCGGCCGCCATGTCGGGACCTCGGACCGACGGGCGCGCGAGCGGGTGTGCCGACGAAGCGGCGGTCGCGAACGCGAACGCGACGTTCTCTCGAGAACCTGAGAGGGGAAGACAAAACCCGGAAAAACCGTCGAACGTCGCTCATCTGAACTTTTTCGTCAGTAGTCTACTGACGGCGAGCGGCGCGAACGACGAGAACGCCGCGCTTCATCACGTGAGGACTCTCTGTTGACAGACTATGACTGGTATGCGTACGGTCACAGCGCCCACTTCTCTTCCCCCTCCCCTCCCTCCGGGTTCTCCAGCACGGACTTGAACGCCTCCAGAAACCGCGCGACGTGCGCGGCGTCCACGGCGCGCGCGTCGGCCGAAACCGTCGCGTTCACCGTCGGCGCGGCGATGACTTTCGTCGCGTCGTCGGCGTCCACGCGAAGCGCGTCAAAGCCACGGCCCACCGCCATGATGGCGCCTTGCGGCGGGTTCAGAATCGCGCTGAACGCGTCCACGGGGAACATGCCGAGGTTGCTGACCGTGAACGACCCGCCCGCGTACTCTTCCGGTTTTAACTTTCCTTCGCGCGCTCGGAGCGCCAACGCTTTGACTTCGTCGCCGATCTGCGCGAGGGATTTCGCGTCGGCGTCGCGCACGACGGGGGTGATCAATCCGCCCGGCGTCGACACCGCCACCGCCACGTCGACGCGCGCGAGGCGCTCGGCGCGTCCCGCGCGCGCGTTCCAAACCGCGTTCACCTCGGGACACCGGCGTAACGCGCGGCTCACCGCGTACAGCACGCAATCGTTCACGGACGGCTTTCTTTTTTTCTCTCCGCCGTCGTCGGTTTCGCTCTTCTTCGCGGCGTCGCCGCCGAGGCGTTCGCGCAACGCCGCCGCGCCCGCTAAGCCGACGTCGGCGGAGACGTAGTGGTGCGGTGCGCTCGATTTGCTCTCGAGCAGACGAGACGCGATGGCGCGTCGCGTCGGGGTCACGGGAACGTCGTCGTGACCGTTCGTCTCGTATGTCGCGTCGGTAGTCGCGATCGGCGCGCCCTTCGACTCGGTCGTCGTCGTCGGTTCGCGAACCGACGATCCAGGCGCATCATCTCTCGCCGATCGATCCGCGCTCGACGACGACGCCGCTTTTGTCGGGGGCGCGCACAGCCCCATCGCCGCGAGGACGTCGCCTTTCGTGAGGGTGCGTTTCGGTCCGGTGGGCGAGATGGCCGAGCCGTCGAGGCCGCTCTCGGCGAGCAGACGGCGCACGGAAGGCCAGACGCGCGCGAGGTCAGCGGCTTCCTCGGTCCTCGCGGGGCGATTCGACGCGTCCGCGGAAGGGTTCGTCGAGAGTTCTCCCCGGGACGGCGCCAACTCCGTCGTCGCCTCCGGAGCCGGCGCTTCGTAGGTCGCGAACGCCGGCGCATCCGCCGCGTCCTCCACCATCACGCCCAGCACGGTCCCGACTTTCACGGCGGACACGCCGCTGTCGACGAGAATGCGCGCCACGACCCCGTCCTCCATGGACTCCAGCGCCATGGTGGCCTTGTCCGTCTCGATGTCCGCCAGCACGTCGCCGGCGGCGATCGTCTGCCCTTCTTTCACTTTCCACTCCGCCACCGCGCCGTGGGTCATCGTGGGGGACAACGCGGGCATGGTGATGGGCTGTTCGAAACGCGAAGGCGCGGAGCAGACGGAGGCCGTTCGGAAAGGAGGCGGTCAGCGAGTCGTGGCGTGGCCGAGGTGCTCGCCCAGGGCGTGGCACGAGAAATCGAAAGCGTCGCAGGAGAAGAGAGGCGACGCTGCGCGCGCGCGAGGAGAGGGCGCCGCTGTCGCAGTCTTGAGATATTTTCTGTCGGGCGCGCGCGGCGATCACACGCACCACGTGAGGGGGAAGCGTCGAGAAGGCCCTGAGCCTCCGCGCGCCTCCTCGAGCCGACGCGTCGGTCCATCGCGACGCGCCGCTCGCGAACCGCGCGAGGCGCCGGGATGCGTGCATCGCGGCCGTGTGTGGCGCGGGAGACACCGCTTCTGGGGCGAGGTCGGATCGTCGCTCGCTCAAAAGGCGCCTTTTCGGTTTCGGCTCGTTCCAGTGTCGCATTTATTATTCGGACGGTGTGACTAAATGCCCACACGCGACTGCGGGCGTTCGGCTCGCGAGGTGTCGGCCGTTTTTGTTGGCACCCCTCGATTTCAATAACGCGCGAGGCACCCTCGTTCGTCACAATGAGGGACGCCCGCTTCAGAGACGCCGGGCGAAACCCGCGACCGGGTGCGCTCCCGAGGGACGCGCGTCTCGCGCTGGACAACCGCCCGACCGCGGAGACGCTCGACGACGACTCCCGTCCCTCTCGCCTCGGCGCTCCACCGAACCGAAGACGACCCGAAGACGACGTGTCGTCATCGTCGCCGTCGTCCGAATCGCCTCCTCCGCTGGTCTCCGCGCTCGCGGTCTCCTCGCGCCTCCTCGCTCGGTTCTCGCCTCTCTGCCTCGCCGAGCGTCGCGCGTTCCGCCACCTCGCGCGCGCCGCGCGGAGGCTGGACCTGGTGGCGTCCATGCGCACGAGGCGATCCGCGACGGCGCGCCACCTGCGACGCGCGTGGCGGTTCGCGTCGTCCGCGTCTCGCGCCGATCCCACGGCGGCGCCGGCGTTGACGCTGCTCGCGTCGGCGCTGGCGGAGGACGAGCGCGCGGCGGAGACGTTTTCGAGACTCAAGCGCGTCGCGCGCGAGGGTTTGAGGGACGCGGCGGGACGTCTGCGCGCGTGCGCCGCGCGAAACGCGTGGGCGGCGGAGGCGTTCCGCGGCGCGATCCGCGAAGGCGAGAAGGACGGGACGGAGCGCGCCGCCCCCGCGGAGGCGGTGGCGGGAAACGGCGACGTCGCGTGCGCCGTCGCCGTCGCGTCCGCGTTCGCGCGAGACGCGGCGGCGCGTCTCGATGCCCTCAGCGACACGCAAGCGCGGCTTTCCGAGCGCGCGTTCGCGGCGCTGGCGGGCGCGGACCCGCGCGCGTTCGCGCCGTCCGCCGAGGCTCTGGCGCGGAAAGCCGTCGAGAGACGGCGAAGAAGAGGCGGCGGCGGCGTTGTCTCTGTCGCGAAAAAAAAGACGACGGGCGATGACGCCGAAAAAAAAGCGCCGCCCGGCTGTGTCGTCTCGCGTCGCGCGTCGTCTCGCGGGGCTTCGTCGCCGAACGCGCGCACTACATACGCATACGATGCGTATTTCGTCGATCGCGCGCGCGCGTCACAGAAACGCGAACGCGACGAAGAAGCGCCGCGAGAAGCGCCCGACTGTCACTCCCAGTCCGAGCCGTCGACGAGCTCGCGGCGCGAGGCGCCTTTCGGGGCGCGCGACGACGCGGAGCCCGGCCGTCGCGACGAGACGAACATCGCGCGCGACGGCGCGTTCGACGACGGAGGCGTTTTTTTCTCGCCCGCCGCGACGGACGCGACGGACGACGACCCGGCCATCCGCGCGACGCAGACGCAGTCGCCGTCGCGTTGAAGACACGAAGGCGCGCGATGGGCATCGATGATACAGCGAAGCGACGAAGCGTCGCGAAGCGAAGCGAAGCGTCGCGTCCTTCTCTTCTCGCCGTTTTTCAAACTCGGCTCGTGACCGCGCTATAATAAAAGCGTCGTCTCGTCTCGTCGTCATTCGTTCGTCTCGCCGAGCTCCATCCCGAGCGCGAGGGTGTACAGCCCCGCGAAGACGTGGTACCCGGCGCCCGCGAGCTCGTCCAGCTTCTGCCGCAGCCCTTTCTTCCGGACGCGCATCACGGTGATGAACTCCGAGCCCTCCAGCTTTTGCTTCGGCGTCGCGTTGGCGGGCGCGTCCAGGTCGACGACGACGCGCACCAGCTTGACGGTTTCGTCAGACAGACCCGGCGACAGCGGGAGACCCGGCGTGACCGGGTTCGAACCCGCCACCAAGCTGCCGACGTACCCGGTTTCCTCCGCGAGTTCGCGCAACGCCGTCGTCTCCGCGCTCTCGTTTTCGTCCACCAGACCCGCGGGCAGCTCGATGGTCTCGCCGTCCATCGGCGGGCGGAACTGCCGCACCAGCAGCACGTCATCCGGCTCGCCCTTCTTTCGAAGCGTCGCCAGGACGCACACCGCGTCCGCCACCGCGCCCGGCTTCTTCGTGGCGCGACCGACCATGTCCCACTTGCGCGTCGCGCCCGTGGGGTCCACGTACGACAGGTGCTTGAACTGGAGCCAGGGCGTGGAGTGCGCGATCTCGAACCCCACCACCTTGGAGGCGGAGGAGTCCGAGCGCGACGAGGGGTCGACGCCGGGCATGGGCGCGCCGTCCGCCGAGAATGGGGGAGAGGGCGCGGAACGGTCCTGGGAGGCTCGAGCGCCCGCGAAGGCGGCTCGGGGTCCGCGAACGAGACGCGCGGTGGCGGTGAGCGACCGGAGAGGAGCCGCGAGCAGCGCCTGTCGCGTCGCGGGGAACGCGACGCGCATCGATGTGTGTCGTTCATCAGGAGGAGACGCATTTAGACTGGTATTGTAGGCACGTACGTACGACGAGGCGCGTCCGCGCCCCGCGCGGCGACGAAACGGTCCTTTCGACGATACGATAGCGCTACGCGGTAATACATACCGCTCGCGGCAATACCGCTACGTGGTATATAGTGGACACCTCCATCCATCCGGAGCGCTGCTGCTACATAAGATACGACACGAATCGCACGCGATAAGAGTCACTATTACAGCCTCGCGTCCCCGACTTTCTCGACGAGCGCGTTGACGAGCGCCTCGATGTCCGCCTCTTTATGCGCCGCCGAGAGCGCCAGTCGAACGCGGCTCGTGCCGCTCGGCACGGTGGGCGGCCGAATCGCCGGCGCGTGGAGGCCTTTCCGCAACAGCGCGGCGGACGCTTGTAACGCGCTCGACTCGCTTCCGTACGCCACGCACGCGATCGGCGAGGCGATACCCTCGGGGTGCAGCAAACGGCCGCCGCCGAGAAGAAGACGAGGCACGTCGTCGTCGGAGTCGTCGTCGCGCGCGGGTGTTTTCCCGGCGCGGAAAGGAGTCCGATTTCCGCGTCGCAACGCGTCGTCGACGCGGCGGACGTGGCGCCACAGCCGCGCGCGCAGCGCTTTCCCTTCGTCCACGCCGCTCTCCGGGTCGACCGCGCCGGGCGTACCCGCGACGCGCAGCGCCGCGCACGCCGCGGCGACGCACGGCGCGGGGAGCGCCGTGGAGAACGCGCTCGTTCTGCAGGCGGACACCAGCAGACTCTTCATCGCCGCGGAACAGCACGCGAACCCGCCGTGGCTCCCGAACGCCTTGCTCAGCGTGCCGACGTGCACGTCCACCGCGGAAGAGTCGTCCGTTTCGAGAGCGTCATTCAACAGCATCTCCACCGCGCCGCCGCCCGTGGCGCCGCACACGAGCGTGGCGTGCGCCTCGTCCACGAGGAGCGCGACGTCGCCCGATCCCGCGCCGCCCAGTTTTTTTTTTAAGCGGACGAGCTCGCGGAGCGGCGCGAAGTCGCCATCCACGCTGAACAGCGCGTCGGTGACGATCAGTTTGCGTCGCGCCGTGGATTGCAGCATCAGGCTTTCCAGCTGCGCGACGTCTTTGTGGTCGTACACCGTCACCTTCGCGCCGTTCGCACGCGCCAGACGACACCCGTCCACGATGCTCGCGTGGTTGAGGCGGTCGGAGAAGATCTCGCAATCGCGCCCGTCGGCGAGCGCCGGGAGGACGCCGAGGTTCGCCGCGAACCCGGAGGGGAACAACAGGCACTCCTCCGTGCGTTTCAGCGCCGCCAGCCCTATTTCGAGCTCGCGGTGCATCCCGGTGTACCCGCAGACGAGCGGGGAGGACCGCGGGCCGGAGCCGTGCGCCGCCGCCGCGCGCGCCGCCGCCGCGCGCACGCGGGGGTGCGCGCCGAGGCCCAGGTAATCGTTCGAGCTGAACAGACGCAGTCGCGTCGACGATGCGGGTGATGGATTCGGGGTGTCGGTGTTTTCGCCACGCGCGCCCTCCGAGGACGACGCGAACGCGCCGCGTCCCGCGGCGTCCGACGCGGCGCCGTCGCTCGTCGTCCGAGTCACATCCGCCGAGCCCCCCAAATCGTGCGCGCCCGCCTCCCACGCGCGCATCGTGGGCTCGGACACCCACACCTCCGCGGACGAGGCGCCGTGGGAGACGCCATCCGAAGGCGACCCGCCGCGAACGCCGGCGTCGACCGGTCGCAGCGACCGGAGCACGTGGCGCTGGGTCAGCGAGTCGATGCGGTCTCGCGTCCAGCTCTCCCACGTGCTGACGACGCCGTCGCCGCCGACACTGCGCCGCATGGTCGGTCGCTCGACGCCGGGAACCTGTCCCGCGCGTCGCCGAATGGAAACCTCCGGGCTGTTTCGTGGACAGGTTTTAGGGCATTTTCTCGACAGATGGTTTTCTTCCTTCCGAGTTCCGACACCGCTCCGGCACTCCCGGGGGCGGTATCGCCCGGTCGCCGCGACCGGCATCGGAGGGGTGCCGACGGCGGCGCACATGTCCACCGATGTCACCTCCCACGCGACGAACCCGTCTCGAACCGTCACCGCCGACGTGCTCGGGGCGCGTTTCACTTTCGCGATCGACCCCGACCGCCTCAACGAGGCGGGGGTCGTGTGGGACGTCGCCGTGAGGGCTTGCGCGGAGGCGATGGCGCCGATGATCCGGAGCGCGCTGTCGGCGCCTTCCGCGCGACGCGAAGGCGGCGACGGCGACGCGACGGCTCGCGTGAACGTCCTCGAGCTCGGCGCCGGAACGGGGGCGCTCGGCATCGCGCTCGCGTCCATCGAACGCACGCGCGTCTTCGTCACCGACCTCGAGCCGGTGGTGGGACTGGCGTCTTCGAACGCGAAACGAAACGCGCGACTCGTACACGCCACTTCGCGCGTCGAGGCGGGGGCGCTGCCGTGGTCGCTCGAGCCGGGAAACGTGCCCGACCCGGAAAGGGTGTTCGTCACGAGACGACATCACGCGTCGTCTTCGAGGAACGACGCGAACGACGGGGAACGCACGGCGTCGGAAAACAAGCGCGACGACGAAAAATGTTGGCACTTCGTCGCCGCGTGCGAGACGTTGTACTGGGGGGGATGGGACGTGTTCGCCGACGATACCAGGGCGCCCCAGCTCGCGACCATGGTCGAGGCGTGCGGCGGTGGCCACCACGCGGAAACCGGACGCGGAAACCGCGACGAACGAACGACGAACGAGAAGGAGACCGAGAACGAACGACGCTTCGCGTGCGTGTTGGTGGTCGCGTTCACCGTTCGCGACGTAACGCGCGAGACGGAGTTCGTGCTGCGCGACGTCGGGGACGCGTTTTGGTTATCGCGATGCGACGACGACGACGCGTCGTTCGCGGCGCCGAACTGTTCTGACGCGGACGAGGCGTCGGCGCGAGCGCGCGCGGACGCGCGCGCGCGCGCGTACGTCGCCGGCGCGAACGAAGGGGACCTGCTGGTGTTTCGAGGGCGGATCAAGGAGCGACGACGCGCGACATAGCGAAAAGCGTCTTTTTGATCCGAGGGCACACACCGTCGCGACCGTTTTTCCTTTGTACGGCTGCCGAGTGAGACGATGCACACCACGTCTACAAGTTGTACGCTTTTGTCTCGGGAAAGGCCAAAACGAGCAGCTTCTTTTTCTCTTCCATTCGCCCCCCTCCGCGCGCCACTCGACGAGCGGCGCGGAACTGCGGGGGACGTCGTCGCCCGCGTGCGCGGCGCGGCGGAGGCGCGCGGCGTCGTCGCCCTCGCGGCTCGAGGCGACCGACGAGATACCCCGTGGGGGTACCGGTCACTCGGTCGAGAAGCCGGAAGGCACCACCGCGTCGGGCGCGAGGCTCGTCCCCCTCCGTGTCGGTGCGCGCCGAGACCATGGAGCACCCCGGAGGCGTCACCGGCCTAACACCCGGTGTCACCGTGTGGACCGCGGAAACCATCGCCGCGCTCCCCCCCGGCGAGCGGCAGACCATGGCCGCGCTCGTGGACGAGGCGGGCGCGCTGTCCGCGCGCGCGCAAGCCCTGCCGACCGCCATCACGTCCACGGTACGCCGAACGACGTCTTCTCGCCCGAACGAAAAAAAAAGCACGAATCAGACGCGCGCCTTCAGTAGTCGCGACGCTTTTTGCCTTCTTCGTGCCTGACGACGTCCCATCGTCTCGATCATCTTCTTCTCAACCGCACACACGTAAACGCACACACGCGCACACACAGGACCGGTTGACCCGCGACCAAAAATTGTACGTGTGCTGCGACGCCGCGACGCGCGCGCAAACCGGCCCGACCCGCGCGCTCGGCGTCTTGAAAACCGGGGACAAGAATCTCTTCTTCTTCGCTCGCGACGCGCGGGCGATCGAGATGACACCGCGGTGCGTGCTCGACTTTTACGTGCACGAGAGCGCGCAGAGAAGCGGCGTGGGAACCGCGCTGTTCGACTTTTTTCTGCGCGAAGAACGCGCCAACCCGGCGCGCCTGGCGTACGACCGACCGAGCGAAAAGTTGCTCGCGTTTCTGAAAAAAAACCACGGGCTGAGCGCGTTTCAGCCGCAGAGCAACAACTTCGTGGTCTTCGAAGCGTACTTCGCCGCCAAGAGCCAAAGGCCGGCGAGCGCGGCGAACGCGCTGCGGAGGCTCACGGAAGGCCGAGGCGTGGGGCTCGCCGCCGCCGCGCGCGCCAAGGCGGCGGCGGCGCGAGCCGCGCGCCAGGAGGCGGAGCAGGAGGCGGCGCGGCGCCAGGCGGAGGCGGAGATCGTCGCCGGGCGAACGGGTTCGTCTTCGCGGGTCTCGCGGGTCTTCTCCGAAGGCTCCCGCGAGGGTTTTTCGCAAGAGCCTCATCAGACGCGAACGAGCACACGAGAGCGACCGCGAACGCGAACGAAGGCGTCCTCCGGCGACGGCGGTTTCGGCGACGACGCGTTCGAGCGTCTTCGAGAATTAAGGCGCCGCGAACGAACCGGCGGACGCGCACCGCCGCCGAACCTCTTCGTCGGCGCTCTTCCGCGCGGCGGCGGCGATTGGCGGACGACGCGTCGCGACGAGCGTTTGAGCCGTTCGAGCCGTTCGAGCCTCGAACCGCCGCGTTTCGGAACGGACGACGACCACCTCGACGACCTCTCCGGCGGCGAAAAGCAGACTCCGTCGACGCCGCGACGCGACGCGCGGCGCGACCCGCGACCGCCGCGGCGACCGCGGACGCCGCCCGGCGCCGAACGCGCGGCGACGCACGCGCGCGCGTACGTCGGTGCGCCCTCTTCGCCGCCTTCGCGCGCGACGCCATCCACCGACGCGCACCGACTCGAGCGGCGGACGTCTTCGAGCGACGCGTCGTCGTCGTCGTCTGCTTACCGTCGCGGCGAAATCGCGCCCGCGAGTCGCGCGCCGGGATCCGCGGGTGCATCCGGCGCGGAGCGGGAAGCGAGCGCGAGCGACTCGACGCGAGCGACGGCGACCGATCGTCGCCGCCCGCCGCCGTCTTTGCTCGGGAACTCGTACGCGTCGTTCGTGCGCGGCGTGCGGGAGATGGGGCGGGAAGGACCGCCGCGAGCGAACGCGTGGTCACGTCCGGCGTCTCTCGTTCGCGGCGGCGGCGCCACCGGCGGCGCCGGCGTCGGTCCTCTCCGGGACCCGCCCGCGTACGAGCCCGCGGAAGTCGTTCGCGACGACCCGGAGCTTCCTTCGCGTTTGAGTCGAGGCGAGTACGGTCAGTGGCGACCGCCGAAACCGGGGTATTACCGCGCGCGGTCGTTCGTGAGAAGGCGCGCCGCGCCGCCCGCGAAAGGCGCGTCTTCTCTCGGGGGGTCTTCTCTCGCGTTCGACGCGGAGTCGACGTTCGACGTTCCGACATCGCGCCGTCGCGACGGATTCGGAGGATCGTCGAGTTTCGATCGAGCGAACGCGTCGTTCGCGCGGCACTCGTACGGCGCGCAGCAAGACGCGTTCCTGCGCAGACGCGCGGCGTTCGAGCGCGCGGAGGCGAAGGCGCGGGGCGAGACGCGATTCGGTGGGTTCCGCATCCTAGAAAACGACGGGGACTTTCAGCGTCCAGATGGCAATTTCGAGCATGACTTGGCGAACGGTCTCGTCGCGGGCGCGCCGTCTCGAAAAAGCCGCGATTCTCTCGGCCCGCCGCGCGGCGACGGAAGGGACGGGTTCGAAACAGGCGCGTCGATGCGCCGCGCGCGTCGCGCCGCCGCACCGCGCGCGGAGTCGGAGCTGGTGCGCGTCGGGCGGCGGGCGATGGGCGAGAATGTGTGATGACGCCACTATGAGTATCGTATTAAAAGTGTTCGGAGCGTTCGGTCGCGGCGCCGAGTCTGTGAGTCATCATCAGCACTGTGTAAAAACAAACACGACACGTTTCGCGGCGTCGCCGTGTTTTTCTCGACACCGCCGCCGCCGAGATCTCGCACACGTCGACGCGCGGTTCGGGTGTGGATCGGCGTCTCCGGGGAGACCGCGCGCGAAGCACGCCACGCGCGGGAGTCAGAGTTAGACGCTTTTTTACGCCGACGCGCACCATGCCCAAGCAGAAGTTCAACAGCGTGGACGTCGCCGCGGAGGTTGCCGAGCTCCGTCGGTTGGTGGTGGGCTCGTGGCTCGCCAACATCTACGACCTCGACGACAAGAAAACCTTCCTGCTCAAGTTCACCAAGAGCGGCGGCCGCACTGAAAGCGGCGAGGGCGAGAAGACGATCGTTCTCCTGGAGTCCGGGGCGCGGTTCCACTCCACGTCGTACGTGCGCGAGCGCAAAGCGGACGCGCCCGGGAAGCTCAACGCGAAGCTGCGGATGCATCTGAGAGGAAAAAAGCTCAACGCCGTCGCTCAGCTCGGCAGCGACCGCGCGGTGGAGTTCGTGTTCGGCGCGAACGACACGAAACACTCTTTGGTTTTAGAGCTGTACGCGCAGGGGAACTTGGTGTTGCTCGATAAGAACGACACCATCCTGACGCTGTTGAGGCCGGTGCGCGACGACGACGCGGGGCTGGTGATGCTGGGGAACCACACGTACGATCGCGGACGGTTTCGCGGAAGAACCTGCGGCGGGCCCGTCGACGCGGCGCGCGTCGAGGCAGCGCTCGCGACCGGCGAAGCGCCACCAGTCACGACACCGGAAGAAACGTCTCGTCGATCATCGTCTGTCGCTCGAATCGATTCTTCGACGACTGGTGGTGGTGGCGGTCGGTCCGACGCGAACGAAGACGAAGGCGAAACGAAAAAAGCGCCGGACGCCGCGGTTTCCGCCTCTCGGCCCCCGCGCGACGCTCCGCCGCCGCGAACGCTGCGGGAAGCGCTCTGTCGCGCGTTCGGTCTCTCGCCGCAAATCGCGGACCGCGTCGCGTCGAGGGCGGGCGCGCCGAAAGGAGGGCTCACGACCCTTCCGCTGTTTTCTTCCGAAGAAGAACGCGACGACGACGAGGCGGACGGCGTCGCGTCGTCGTCGTCGCGCCGACTCGCGTTGCTCGAAAACCTCGCCCAGGAACTTCACCGCCTGGAAGAGTGGCTGGACAAAGCGGCGGACGGCTTGATCGCGCCGGAGGGACACGCGGAGGAGTTTCTTTTGGAAGAAGAAATCGCGTCTGATACAAGTCGTTCGGAAGAGTCTTCCTCCGAGCGTGTCATCACGGCGAAAGAAGTGACGTCCGAAAAAGGACCCGTTTGGGTCTCGGAGTCCTTCTCGCCGTTTCTGTTTCCCGAAGAGGGCGACGAGAACGACGACGGGGTCGGCGAGAAGAAGGATTCCGAGTCGTCGAACAAAAAACAAAAAAGATTCCGCGTCGAGCCGCGCGGGTTCGACGCGCTCGTGGACGCGCACTTCGCCTCCATCGAGCACTTCGCGGACGTGCGCGCGCGCGAGCGCGCGTCGAAGAACGCGGACAAAAAAGCGGACAAGGTTCGGCGAGACCAGGAAAGGAGAGCCGCGGATCTGCGCCGCGAAGAGGAGCGCGAAGAGACGCGCGCGACGCTCATCGAGTACAATTTGGAAAAAGTAGACGCGGTGCTCGCCGCGGTGAACGCGCTCTTGGCGTCCGGTCAGAGCTGGGACGAGATCGAGAGGTTCGTGGACGACGAGCGAAGGGCGGGAAACCCGGTCGCGGCTTTGGTTCGGAAACTGGACCTCGCGAACGACGCCGTGACGGTCGGGCTGACGAATCGCCTGGACAACGCGTCACCGGACGCGTCGCCGGAGGAGACGGAGGAGACGTTTCGGGAGACGGACGACGCGTCGAACGAATTCGGATCGACTCGCGCGACACACGTCGCGGTTTCCGATCAGAAGAAACGTTCAAAAAGCGTCGCGGTGACCCTCAGTTTGTCCCTCTCCGCGTACGCCAACGCGCGCGAGCACTTCGAGCGCAAAAAGAAGCACGCCGCCAAGTTCGAAAAGACTGTCGCGCGGAGCGGCGACGCTGTCGCGTCTGCGAACCGCGATTTCGAGGCGCGAAAGCGCCAAGCGGCGCGACGGAAAAAAGTCGGCGTCGGGGCGGTTTCCCTGCGACGAACCCCGGAGTGGTTCGAGAAGTTCCACTGGTTCATCACTCCCGAAAACTGTTTGGTGGTGTCCGCGCGCGACTCGAGCCAGACGGATTTGCTGGTCAAGAAGTACATGGGACCGAACGACGCGTTCGTCCGCGCGGACGTCCCCAAAGCGCCGGCCACGGTGGTCAAGGCGCCGCGGAGTCTCCTCGAAAAAAAACGCGCGGCGAAGGACGGCTCGTGCGACGACGCGAACGCGTGCCTGGTCCCCCCCCTCTCCCTCGCGCACGCCGGCGCGGCGTGCTTATGCCGCAGCGCCGCGTGGGACACGCGGACCGTGATCTCGGCGTGGTGGGTTCCCGCTCGTGACGTCCGGAAAACCGCGCCCAACGGGGACCCGCTCGCGCAAGGCGCGGTGTGGCACGTCGGGGAGAAGCGATACTTACCCCCCGCGCCGTTGGTGATGGGGTACGCGTACGCGTTTTTAGTCGCGAGCGAGGCGGACGTACAGAGGCACGCCGAGGACCGCGCCGTGCGGGTGTTCGAGCCGCACGAGGAACCGGACGACGAGAAGGACCGCGACGACGACGAGAACCGTCGCGGTGAGAACGACGGCGGCGTCGCCCGCAAAAGCGCGCTCGACGCGTTTCTGGACGGGTCGGTCGAGACGGCGCCGCCGAATCCGCCGCTTCGGACGTCGGAGACGGACCGACCGGAGGACGACGGCGATGACGACGGCGAAGGCGAACAGCTGCCGCGCGCTTCGAAAGAAGGCGTCGAGACGAAACCGCGGGCGCCGCCGCCGAGCGGAAGGGCCGGGAAGGGTCGCATCTCCGCCGCCGAGCGCCGCGCGATGAAGAAGCGTTCGCGAGGCGGCGGCGGCGGCGACGGCGACTCGAAAGAACCCCCGGGGGACCCTCCGAAAAAGCCGTCCGGCGAGAAACCGAAGAAACCCCAAGCCGCTCCGGGCGCGTCGTCTGTCGACGCGTCGGGCGTCGACGGACGCGCGAAGACGAAACCTCTGCCTCGCGGCAAGTCTGCGAAGGCGCGACGCGCCGCGGCGAAGTACGCCGAGCAGGACGAGGAGGACCGAGCGCTGGCCATGGCTCTGCTTGGGGTGAGGATCGCGGACGAAAAACAGCCGACCGAGACGCGCGCGGAAGATGTCTCCGCGTCCGCGGACGCGGACACGGACTCGTCAGCCGCGGCCGACGTCGCGGTGACGAACGCGGTGACGTCCGAAGACGACGGCGCGACGCCGGCTGTCTCGACGGCGCGCGCGAAAGGAGGAGAATATGCCGCCGACGACGAAGAAGAAGAAGAAGCGGTCGTCGACGTCGTCGACGACGACGATGACGACGACGACGAAGCGGAAGCCTCCGCCGTTTCATTCGCCGAGCGCGACCTCGCCCGCGTCGCGCGGGTCGACTGGTTCACGGGTGCTCCTTTTCTCGAGACCGAGACGACGCACGCGGTGGCGCTGGTCGCGCCTTGGGACGCGCTCAAATCCTTCGCGTACAAAGCGAAACTCACCCCGGGGTCACAGAAGAAAGGCAAAGCCGCGAAGACGGCGCTCGATGTGGTGATGCGCGCGCCCCCCGCGACGGACGTGATGCGGTCGCGGGAGATGATGCCTAAGGAAACTACCCACCCCGACGACGCGTCGTCGGTCGTCGCGGCTGACGAAGAAAACGTTCTGTCGTCAGTCGTCGCGCGTCAGAGAACGAATGACGTTCGCGTCGTGAAGTCGGTCGATTCCGACGGACACGAAACTGTTTTGCGAGACGTCGGCGGCGAACGACGAAATCCGGAGACTGTTTGTTCGCGCATCAAACCGTCAGAGACGCGCCGGGAAAAGGCGGCGCGCGCCGATCGCGACGCGGCGCTCAAAGCGAAAATCGCCGCCGCCGCCGACGCCGCCGCCGCCGGCGACGGCGCGACGCTGATGTGCGGCCAGGGGGTCAAGGTGAGCATGCCCGCCGGGGCGGCGAAGGCCATGAACGCATCGAAACCGAAGAAGGGGGGAAAGAGAGGGTAGGGTCCCTCTGAACGCGCGCGAAAGGAGACTGTGGAACGCGTACTATAGAGGTAGTCTACCGCTCTCCTCGCGTTAAAATAACGAAAACGCCGCGAGAGTCAACAACAGAACGACATTCCTCTTCACCAGCGTCGCACGCCGAAACGAGGTGATGCACGCCACGTCCACTTCAAGACGCGCGCGCGCCGACACGTCCATCCTCTTCGGGCGGTCGATGTCGGACGACGCGCGCGTCCCCGAGTCCCCGCGCCGTGGTCGGCGGCGCGGCAGGAGCTGGAGTCGCAGTCGAAGCAGGAGTCCGCGGGGAAGATGCCTGGAAGCCGTCGGTGGGGACAGGTCGCGGTCGCGGTCGCGCGACGAGGAACGCAGCGATGACCGCCGCGACCGTGACGGACAGCCGGGGATGTCGCGCGACGCCTCGCGCGACACCGCTCGCGCGCGTCGCGAGACTGCGGGTCGAACGCGCCCCTCGGACCGGACGGACCGACCCGGGTTGGGCCTGGGGTACCGCCCCGAGACAGATCGCGCGTTGCGTGCGGCGTTCGGGACCGGCGGGATCCGCGGTCCGTCCGCGAGAGCCTCCGGGTTCGATTCCCACGAAGGCGCTTTTTTTACACGCGACGAGCGCTTCGTCGGGTACGATCCGCGCCAGTCCGCGCGCGGGTCGGGTCCCGACCTCCGACCCGGGGGCGGCGACCGCAACCCCCTGCGCCGCGAGGACGAGGTCGCGGCGCGGCGGCGCGCGCGCGCGGCGAGGGATGAAATCCCCGAGCCTAATAAAAAAGCGTTCTCCGCCTCACCCTCGGCGGAGACGTTTGTCCGGGCTTTCAAAGCTCGCGGCGACGCATCGCGCGTCGCTTCCGGCTCGCTCGGCTGGCGCGCGAGCAGCGGTGCGCTGCCGCGGCGCGCGGAGGCGATCGAAGGCGTCGGCGACGAGACTTTGGCGCCGTTGACGGATTCGCTGCGAGAGACGCGGGACGCGCGTCGGCGGCGAAGGGAGACTCTCTCGGCGCTCGCGGCTCAGAAAACGAGCGGGTCTTCGGGGTTCGAGGCGCTCGAGTTGCGTCGCGCTTTTTCGACTCGGCGCGTCGGGGCGGCGAAGAAAGACGCGCGCGCTCGCGAGACGCGCGCGGACGGCGAGACGGTCGCGGACGCCGCGGTCCGCGCGACGGCGCCGAGCGGGATCACAAATCGCGGCGTCGCGGGCCGAGCCCTCGCCGACGCGCGAGCGGAGGCGGAGGCGGACGTTTTCTCATCCGCGGACGGCGTGCGCGACGCGCTCTCCGTGAAAGCGAAGGCGTACGCGGATCTATCTCTCTCCGTCGCGAACGGCACTCTCGGTCCTTCGCGAGCGTCGGTTCCGAACGAAACGGGCGTCGTCGACTGGGACGCGAAGCGGAGAGACGCGACGGAACGCGACGACGCGCGCCGCGTCGCGTCGCGCGCGACGGATCGGACCTTCGCGACGTCGATCCCGCCGCCGCCCGGAGCGCCGCGCGGCGACGACGCCGCGGCGCGCGCGAGGAAGCGGGACAGACTGCTCGCGCTGCGGAACCGGGGACGGGAACGTGCGGCGACGACGACGAACGCGACCGACGCGTGATGGACTCTTTTCTTTCTCGCGAGACGATATTAATAGCTCCCGCAGTCGCGGAAGGCGCCGGGCGCGCGCGCGGTGACTCTCTGAGCTCTCGCTGTACTATAGCTTAAGTACACTATAGCTATAGTATAGTAAGCTATAGTATAGTAAGCTATAGTATACCTTATACCTTATACCTTATACTATAGCTTAAGTACACTATATACCGACGACTCGACGCGGAGGCGTCCGCTCGGTCACTCCTCGTCCGAGTCAGAAACCAACGCGCCGCCTCGCCGCGGCGCTTTCAGCGCCGCCGGTTTCGCCGGTTTCGCGTCGTTCGCCGTTTCCGCTTTCGCGGAGCCGCTCTCCTCCTCCTCCTCCTCCTCCTCCTCCTCCTCCTCGAAGAAGAAGACATCCGCGGGCTCGACGTCGGAATCCGCCGAC
>MDSV01136653.1_pt1 | contig 26094 bp, 24 predicted proteins | sample 810851 | NCBI WGS metagenome assembly MDSV01 (sample SAMN05326640, study PRJNA326480) | marine metagenome | isolation source: seawater | place: Atlantic Ocean: North East | collected 2012
ATTAAAAAAAGAAATTTTAAAGTAGTTGTAGATACGGTTAATGGAGCTAATTTTCATATTCTTCCATATATACTTCAAAAGTTGAATTGTGATGTAGTGAAAATTTTCTGTGATAACTCAGGAGTTTTTAACCGAAACCCAGAACCTCTAGCTGAAAATTTAGGCCTTCTATGTAAAAAAGTAGTTGATGAAAATGCTGATCTAGGCTTGGCTTGTGACCCAGACGGTGATAGACTATCAATAGTTGACAATAAAGGAAATGCTATTGGAGAAGAAAATACGTTAGTGCTTTGCGCAGACACTTATTACGAAGAAACTAAATCTAAATCACCATTAGTAACTAACCTGTCATCTTCAATGTGCTTAGACTCTATTGCTTCAAAACATAAAATCTCAATATTCAGATCAGCGATTGGTGAAGCTAATGTGATTGAACTAATGAAAAATAAAAAATCTAATTTTGGTGGCGAAGGAAATGGAGGAGTTATTTTAAAGGACATGCACTTAGGAAGAGATTCTTTGGTAGCTGCAATTATGATTTTAGACATGCTCCAGAAAAAAAATAAAAATTTAAATCAAATAATGAATTCTATACCTAAATTCTATATGATTAAAGAAAAAATTAAAATTCCGACTATTCATGTTTCTTTACTTTATGATTATATATGTAGCTTTTATGCTGATGCAAAAACAGATAAGACTGATGGAATAAAATTTTCATGGAAAGATAGATGGCTTCATATTAGAAGTTCAAATACTGAACCTGTAATTAGAATTATTGCCGAATCTGCAAGTTTAAAAACATCAAAATTGTTAGTGAAAAATACAATTAAGTATCTAAAAAAATATTATCATGAAAATTAAAAAAGGATCTATTATCGAAACCGACATTGAATCTCTATCTTATGGTGGAGATGGTTTCTCAAAATATGAGGACATAGCAGTTTTTACCCAAAAGGGACTCCCCAAGCAAAAAGTAGAAGCGCTTGTAATTAAAAATAATAAAAAATTTCTAAAGGCAAGAGTATTGAGAGTATTAAAAAAATCTCCTGATCAGATTGAGCCAAAATGCATTCACTTTGAAGATTGCGGAGGATGTTCTTTTCAAAATTATAAATATGATAAACAATTAGAGCAAAAAGAGCAACAAGTTAAAGATTTACTACAACACATCACAGGTCTTAAATCAACTAAAACCTCTAAAATAATATCAGCTGAAGAAATTTTTAATTATAGAAATAAAATGGAATTTACTTTTTCAAATGATGCTTGGTTTGAAAAATACAACCCAAAAGAAAAACAACCTGTATGTTTAGGTTTGCATCCAAAAGGTCGGTTTGATAAAACTATTGATTTAGAGGACTGCAAAATTCAATCAAAGATTGCAAATAAAATACTTAATGTAGCTAGAAAAGTAGCTATAGATAACAATATAGAACCATATAATATTAAAAAACATATAGGATTTTTAAGGCAACTTGTCATTAGATCAGCAGTTTATAAAGATGAAACTATGGTTATTATCGTCACATCAAAAAATGATGAAAAAAAACTATCTCCTATTATTGAGGAGTTAAGCAGAATAAAAGGAGTTAAAAGTATTATAAATAATATAAATAGAAAAAAAGCTGATGTATCATATAGCGAAGAACAATATGTGCTTTATGGGGATGATTTTATAACTGAAAAGATTGGAAAATATAAATTTAAAATTTCTCCAGATTCTTTTTTTCAAACTAATTCAAGACAAGCTGAAGTATTGTATGATATAGTAAAAAAAGAAGCTGATTTAAAAGGTAATGAAGTTGTATATGATTTGTATTGTGGCACAGGTACAATTGGAATTTATTTGTCTAAAAAAGCTAAAAAGATTTTTGGATTTGAGATAATTCCCTCTGCTATTGATGATGCCATTATAAATGCTTCTAATAATAATGTAAAAAATGCTCTTTTTTTTCAGGGCGATATAAAAGATACTCTAATTGAAAATAAAGAAATTGATATAATTGAAAAACCAAATATTAGCATAATTGACCCTCCAAGGTCAGGTCTTCATCCTAAAGCTTTAAAAAACATTGTAAAGTTAAACCAAAATAAGATTATATATATTTCCTGCAATCCATCAACTCAAGCAAGAGACTTAATAGAGTTCATAGATTCTGGATATAAAGTAAAAAATATAATACCTGTTGACATGTTTCCACACACACCTCATATAGAATCTGTTGTAACTTTAGTTAAATGAATGCTGTTGAAATAAATAATCTACTTAAAATTTATGACAATAAATTTCAAGCGCTCAATAAAATAAATCTGACTATTCCAGAAGGATCTTTTTTTGGTTTACTTGGACCAAATGGTGCTGGCAAAACAACAACTATTGGTATTTTAACAGGATTAGTGAACAAAACTTCTGGAACTGCTAAAGTTTTTGGATACGATACGGTTGAAAATTTTAGAGAAGCTCGAACCAGGATAGGACTATCCCCTCAAGAATTAAATTTTGATGTTTTTTTTACAATTGAAGAACTCTTAACTCTTCAAGCTGGATATTTCAACAAAGATATTAAAGAAGCAAAAGCAAGAGCACTTGAAATGCTAGAATATTTTAATTTAACAGATAAAAGGAAAAGTAAGGCTCGAGAACTATCTGGTGGCATGAAAAGGAGAGTTCAAATAGCCAAAGCATTTATTCATGATCCTCCTCTCATAATTTTAGATGAGCCAACAGCAGGTGTAGATATTGAATTAAGATATCAATTGTGGGATTTTTTGAAAGAACAGAATAAAAATGGAAAAACTATACTATTGACAACTCATTATATTGAGGAAGCAGAAAAACTATGTGATCAGATTGCTATTATAAATGAGGGAAATATTATAGCAAACGGAAAAACTGAAGATCTTATATCGAGCATGGGTAAAAATCATATAACAATTGAAACACATATAGATGACATCACTGTTATGAAAGATTTTAGATGGAAATTTTCAATTATCAAAAATAAATTAGTTATAGAGACTAACAATCCAGACTCTGATATAATTGAAATAATTGAATTCATGAAACAAAAATCTATACCTATCAATAAAATAAGAAGCGAACAAAGTACACTAGAGGAAATATTTATAAATCTAACTAATAAAAATGAATAACTACTTCCAACTATCCACAGCTTTTTTCGTTCTTTTAAAAAGGGAAATAACTCGATTTTTAAGCCTGTATCGTCAAACGATTATACCTGGCGTCATATCGTCTGGGCTGTATATTATAGTATTTGGACATGCACTTGGAGATAGAATCAGGAATAATCAAGAGCTAGCTGATGCAGGGGGATATATGCTTTTTATCATTCCTGGTCTTATAATGATGTCTGTTATAAATCACTCCTACCAAAATACTTCATCAAGTTTAATGCAAGCAAAATTCTTAAAATTTCTAGATGATATTTTGATAACTCCATTAAGTGGTCTTGAGATTAGCATAGCTTATATAATAGGAGGAGCTATAAGGGGAATAATAAACGCTGCTTCAATAATTTTGTTAAGCTACTTAATTGCAGATGGCTTTACAATCGATAACTACTTTATGACATTCATCTATATTTCTATTGTATCATGGGCATTTAGCTCATTAGGATTATTAGTTGGAGTTTATGCAAAGTCATGGGACCATATTGGCGTTTTTACTAATTTTGTTTTTATGCCTTTAACAATGCTTGGAGGAGTATTTTGGAGTATTAGCATGCTTAAAAATGAGTTCTTACAAACAATATCTTTACTGAATCCCATATACTGGATGATTCAAGGCTTAAGAGAATCTATGATTCCAAATAATGAACCTTTTTCATATTTAGCCTTAATAATTAGTTTATCTTTCGCAGTAATATTTACTGTGATTGCTTCTTATTTATTTTCAAAAGGATATAAAATTAAATCTTAATGCTCATTATGTTTAAATTGTATTAAATTTATAAAATTAAATATCGCTTATGAATATAGAGAAATATATAAATACAGATTATATACCTGATCAGAATACCTCCTCTGAATTAGAATCTTTAAATAAACAGAAACAAAATTTATCAAACTTTCATCTACCTAATGCTGAACTTGAAAAAGTATATCTAGTTGATGCTCAAATGCAAAACTCTAATTTATCAAAAGCAAATTTAACTAATTCTAGTTTGTATGGAATTGATTTAAGAGGCTCTAACCTTTTTAAAGCTAATTTTGAAAATGCAAATCTAAATAATGCTAATTTGGAAAATTGCAATCTACTTGGTGTTAATTTTGAAAATGCAAAATTAAAAAATATTAATTGGGGTAAAGGCTATAAAGTTATTAATGAAATTCAAGCAGAGGAAGCCGATAGAAGCGGAGATAGAGATACGGCTAAAAAGAAATATAGAGAAGCTGAAGATATTTATAGAACAATTAAAATTAGCATGCAATCTCAAACATTAGGTGATGAAACCGGAGAATTTTTCATTCGTGAAATGATCTCAAAAAGAAGACAGTTTAATAAATTTTCTGCATCTAGAATAGGTTCTAAATTAATAGAAATAACAACTGGCTATGGAGAAAAATTAAGAAACATATGTTTTACAGTTATTGGCATAATACTAGTTTGTATGACACTATATGGAATTGATGGTGTGAAATATGGCGACCCAATCTATGGAGATAGAATTATAGGTTTTTTTGAAACTAGTGACATACAAAAGTATGGTATACTTAATGTCATTGGTAACTTATTTTATTTTAGTGTTGTAGTATATTCTACGGTTGGTTTTGGAGAAATGCTTCCTATTGGTTTTTTAGGTAAGAGCGTAATGATATTTGAAGGTATTGCAGGAGGACTAGTTTTAGCAATATTAATTATAGCTCTTTATAAAAAAACAATGGATAGATAAATAGCTTAAATAATTTTTAAATCTTTCAAAAATATTAAAACAAATAGACTTAGTAAAACCCACATTCCAAACTGTTGAACCCTAACTAAAGTCTTGGCTGAAATCTTACTCCCCTTTATTTTTTCAATAATAGCAATTAATGCATGCCCGCCATCTAATCCAGGGAAAGGTAAAATATTTATAACTCCTAGACTAATACTTAGCATCGCCATTAAACTCAGTAAACTTAAAAAACCTGCACTTGCAAATTCTCCAGACATTTTTGCAATCCCAATAGGACCAGAGGCTCCTTTAGCTGATACTTGACCTGTAATTAGTTCAAAAATACCTTTTGCTGTACCGGCTATTCCTTCAAACAATTTATTGGATGCCACATTTAATAATTCAAAAAATTTCAATTTCTCCTGTTCAAATCCTACTCCGATTCTACCAAAAGACTTTTTATTCCCATATTGATCATATCTATGAAATTGAATCGGCTCTATACTTTCTATTACGACAGTATCTACGCCCCTAAGAATTGTCATATCTAAATTGTCAGCCTTTTCAATCAATGGGGTTATATCTTTGCTATATTTAACACTTTGATTAATTTTGCCATTATTGATACTTAATATTCTATCTCCTTTAAAAAGCCTTCCATAAACAGGACTTGGTTTCAGGTCTAATGATTCATGATTAATTTTACCAATATAATATCCTCTTTCACTTAGTAGATTTGAACCATTAATTGCACTAATTGAAAAATATTCTTCACCTGGTTTAAAATTAATTTTCACATCGGAACTATCAGATAAACCTTCACTAAAAGAATTAATATTAAATGGCATTTTAACTTCAATTTTTTCTATATCATCTGCCACTAAATTTTCAAAAAATATATACCCATTATTATTATCCATAATAGATCTATGTTTTAATGTGTCAGAAGAATAAGAAAGTCTGGAATAAAAGAAATCATCTCCATTTAATTGCTTCCCATTAATCTTTATATCTTCAATTAAATCAGGGTACACTTTATCTACAACCAAATTAATTTTATTTTTAGGATGTCCAGAAAATGACAATAAGATAACAAAAATTATAAATGCTAAGATAAAATTAAAGATAACACCTGCAGATGTGAACCATAATTTTTGCCATGTTTTTTTTGATTGATACTCATAATCTGCACCTGTTGAATCAGGGTCCATACTCTCGTCCAAAATACCTGATACTTTAACATATCCACCAAGGGGAAGTAAAGCTAAACAATATTCCGTCCCACTTCCTTTCTTACCCTTACTATTAATAAACATGCTAAATATAGGAGACCAAACAAATTTTTTATTAACAATCTTATAAAAATATATTTTAAAATCCCAGCCACCAGGCGTTGAAGTAAATGATAGAAATCTTGGAGGAAAGCCAACAGAAAACTTTTCCACCCGCATACCTGTTGAACGAGCCGCTAAATAATGACCGAGCTCGTGAATAAAAACTAAAATACTAATAACAAATGCAAAAGAAACTAAAGTTAAAAACATTATACAATTATCTCCCTATTTATATATTCTTTAGCCCATATTGACAAATTTTTTATTTCATCTAAATTTGGACTCTGAATTGCATTATGATTATTAATGCATTTCTCTATTATTTTAGGTATATCCATAAATGATATTTCATTATTTAAAAATTTAGCTACAACTTCATCATTTGCAATGTTTAGCACAACTTGATGCGAACCCCCAGATAATAATGCATCTTTGGCGATTTGAATACATGGAAACTTCTCAACATTGATATCTTCAAAAGTTAAATTATTATTATTGATAAAACTAAAACGTTTAATTTTATCAAAATATCTCTCAGGATATGACAATGCAAATTGGATTGGAACTTTCATATCTGGCTCTCCCATCTGGGCTTTTATAGATCCGTCTGAAAATTCAACCATAGAATGTATAATAGATTGAGGATGAACAACTATGTCAATCTTACTTTTTTCTATATCAAAGAGCCAATATGCTTCAATAAATTCCAACCCCTTATTCATCATAGTAGCAGAATCAATAGTAATTTTATGCCCCATACTCCAATTAGGATGCTTTAGAGCTTCTTTTAAAGTAATATCTTTAAATGTTTCTAATTTTCTTTGCCTGAAAGGACCACCTGAGCCAGTTAAAATAATTCTTTCAATATTTTTATAATCTTCACCCATCAGACACTGAAAAATAGCACTATGTTCACTATCAACAGGCAGAAGAGTACTCTTTTTTTTATGTCTAATATCATTCATTATCCAACCAGCCATTACAACACTCTCTTTATTTGCAAGAGCAAGTGGTATATTATTTTCTAATGCCAATATTGAGGGTAGCATGCCATCTGCTCCTACAATTGCGTTAAGCATTAAATCTACTTTTTGTTTAGAAATTTCGTTCAACCCATCGTAGCCTGAAAGCACCTCAATATTTTCTTCTTTCAATGAATTAGAGACTTCAGATTCATATTTAGAATCTACTATGCAGACTTTTTTGGGCTTAAGTTCTTTTGCTTGCTGAATAATCTCTGCAGAACTGGAAAAACATGACAAATACTCTACTTGATAATTTTTAAAATTTTTCACAACTTCTATAGCTTGAGTACCAATTGACCCAGTTGAACCAAGTATACCAATAGATTTCATAAGTTAAATCCTATCGAATAAAAAGAATTAAGTGATTTTTTGCTATCAAATGACTGATATATCCCAAAGTATAAAAATATATTTTCAAAAATGTTATATCCAGTAATAAAATTAAATCTAACACTACTACTATTATCAATTTGTATCTGATCAAAAACAAATTGATAAGAATACTTACTGTATTTTCTCAAAAAAATTAAACTATTCTGAATCCAAGTGTAATGTCCACTGTCTGTATATCTTAATTTATTTGCTAATATTGATAAAATAAATTTATAATCTTTATTTTGATTTAAAATCAAGTTAGCACCAATAATATTATGAGAAGTTATGTCAGAATATCTTTCATATTCAAAATTTACAGCCGTTTTAAAATCTAATGACATATTATGAGATACCATCCATTGCATGCCAAGGTATGAATCATTAAGATCATTTGAATTTAACCTAAAATCTAATCCTATATTTTTAAATATAGACTGATAAGAAGGAGTAATCTTATCAGAAATATTTTCTAAATTGCCATTCGATAAACAGATACTAAAAGCAATAGCATTAAATAAAATAAAATATTTAATATTATTAAATAATGCCTCTATCACTTCTTTCTATAAATTCTAGAATAACATTAATCTCATCAGATGAATCAAAATCGTTTCTTATTTTTTTCACCGCTTGAGATATATTTAATTCTGATTGATAAATTAAACTATAAGCCTTCTTAATTTGAGATCGGGAACTAAGTGAAAACTTACGCCTTCTGAGTCCTACGCTATTTATGCCGGCATACCTTAATGGTTCACCTGTTGCCAATATATATGGGGGCACATCCTGTAAAATGAGACGACCACCTCCAATAAATGAATGTTTACCAATTTTACAAAATTGATGAACTGGAGTACACCCTCCTATGATAGCATAATCATCAATCTCTGCATGCCCTGCAATATTAACTGATATAGAAACTATAACATTGTCTCCAATAACAACATCATGAGCAACATGAGAATATGCCATCAATAAACAATCTGAACCTATTTTTGTGATTTTTTTATCTCTAGTTCCTCTATGCAATGTACAAAACTCTCTTACGATAGTTCTATCTCCAACTTCTAAGGTAGAGTCTTCACCTTCAAATTTCAAATCCATTGGAATCTCACCTACCACAGCACCTTTGAAAATTTGACAATCTATGCCAATTGTCGAGAACTGTTTAATAATTACATGAGAACTTATCTTTGTGCCACTTCCAATAGTGACATCTTTTTCAATAATTGTAAAAGGGCCAACCTCTACATTATCTCCAATGATAGCATCTTTATCTACTATAGCTGTTGGATGTATTAAATTAGACATATTAAAACTCTTTATCCATTACTGTTGCCATAAATTCTGATTCTGCAACCACTTCACCTTTTACAATTGCACGACCACTTAATTTACACGTATTCAATTTATATGATACTAAATCTATTTCAAAATGGACAACATCTCCAGGATATATCATTTTTTTGAATTTTGCAGAATTAATTCTTGAAAAAATAACTAATTTTTTAGAGGGATCTCCAACAGTATGTAACAATAAAAACCCGCCAGATTGTGCCATTGCTTCAACAATTAAGACGCCAGGCATTATAGGCTTACCAGGGAAATGTCCCTGAAAATAAGGCTCATTAAAAGTTACATTTTTAACTGCCTTAACAGTTTTATCAGGAATTAACTCAGTAATTTCATCAATTAATAAAAATGGATATCTATGATGTAATATTTTTAAAATATCACTTATATCATATTTATATTTTTTAAGATCATGCCCCACTTTGAACTCCTTTGCAATTTTTTTTATAAATTCAACGTTTGATGAGTGCCCAGATTCTTTTGCGATAATATGGCCATTAATAGGCCTTCCAAGCAAATACAAATCACCAATTAAATCTAAAACTTTATGTCTTATAGCCTCATTTGGGAATTTTAATTCAAAATTATTTATTATTTTATTTTTAAAAGAGGACATCTCAATATCATAAATATCACAAATTTCTTTTTTAACATTATCACTTAATTTATTATCAACATAAACAACTCCATTATCTAAACTTGCACCTTTTGCTAGATCGTTTTTACTCAAGTACAGTAGTTCAGAAGCAAGACAAAAAGTTCTAGCTAATGCAATTTCATTAGAAAATTTATCACATAGCTTATCTACATCAGACAAATCTATAGAAAAAGTGTCTCTACCTATGGTATCACAGTTCGGATAGTCAATGATATATGTTATTTTAAAACCATCAAAGGGCATTCCAATAATAGATATGTTTTTAGAAGGGATATCATACTCAACGATTCTATCTAATACTATTGGGAGTAGATCTTTATCTTGAATCTTTGTTCCAACATTTTGTATTGCTTTAATGAAATCAATAGAACTACCATCTAAAGTTGGAGGCTCATTAGAATCTATATTGATTGTGGCATTGCATATTGAAGTAGCATATAAAGCGGCCATCAAATGTTCAATTGTATGAATTTGCTCATTAGAGTTACTAATAATTGTCTTTCTTTCTGCACATTTAGCATTCAAATAATTAGCTTTAATTTGAGTGTTATTATAAACAAAGGTTATTCCAGTATCAACTTTTGAAGGCTGAATTTCGATACTAACTTCTTTGCCTGAATGCAATCCAATTCCATTAATAAAAATGGGCTTATTAATAGTTCGCTGTTTCAAAATTTATAATTTTTTTATTTTTTTCATATATTTTGGTAGACCTCTCAAAGCAATTTCTTCTCTAACTCTATCTTTATGTATTTTCGCAGGGTTGCCAGAAAGAAAAAGACCACTAGAAAAAGATTTGGTAACTAATGATTTTGCCCCAATTAAGCAATTATCCCCTATTTTCAAATGTCCGACAATCCCAACCTGTCCTCCAATTGAAACATTACTTCCAATTAATGTTGTTCCTGCTATAGCTGTTCCAGAAACAATAATACAACTTTCTCCAATTTTAACATTATGTGCAATTTGTACAAGATTATCTATTTTTGTATTATCTCCAATTATAGTATCTCCGATTGTACCCCTATCAATTGAAACATTACTTCCAATCCAAACATCATTACCAATTACAACGTTTCCTATGTGAGGAAAATTTAAATGTTTTCCATTTTCAATTACCGTTCCAAAACCATCTGAACCAATAACTGAGCCTGATTGAATAATTGTATTATCTCCAATTACACAATTTCTTTCTATTATAACATTATTGTGCAAAGTAACATTATCACCAATCAACACTTCTTTTGAAATAATGCAATTATTACCAATTTGAACATTATCTCCTATATTAACGCCACTATGTATAGAGTTAAAAGACTCCAAGTAAAAGTTTCTACCAATAACTGTATCTTCATGAATGAAAGAAGTATCTCTACTACTATCAATATCTTTAGTTTGCTGTTTATGCAAAACCTTTATTGCTTTTAATAAACCCAGTCTTGGATTTTTAACTTTAATTAAGGAAATATCTGTTCTTTCAAAAAGTTTAAACTCTTCAGATACAATTAGAGCTCCACACTCTGTTGATGAATAATATTTTAAATATAAAGGATTATCTATAAAAGATAGTGATTGAGAATCTCCTTTACTGATTTCTGATATTGATACAATATTTTTATCAGAACCAATTAATGTCCCATTAATTTTATCAGCTATTTTAGATAATAAATACAAATCAACTACTGATCAGATTCATCTTTAAGCTGCTTTAAAACTAAAGCATTTAAATTATTCTCTTCTTTTCTATATATTAGCCCAGCTTGCTCAGAATCCATAACATAGTCATACCCTTCTTGAAAGGCCACTTTATCTACAGCTCCATATACTTTTTGAATAATAGGATTCATTTTTTGAGCTTCAAGTCTTGCCAACTCTCCTTCTGGCCCCATCTTTTGCATATAGTAAGTTTGTATATTTTGCTGATATTGAGTTATCTCCATTTCTGTCTGCTGTCTTCTCTCATCATTCATCAGTATTTGATTTTTTTGATAAGCTTGGTACATACTATCGAGCGAAAGCTGCATATTTTGCATCTCTGTTTGCCATTTTCTTTGCTGATCTTCTAACTCAACTTGAGCTTGCCTGAAATCATCTAATTGAGTTACAACAGTAGAGAGCTCAATCCAGCCAACCTTTATATCTGAAAAAGATATACTTATCAAACTTATTATTATTATTATTATTTTCATTTTTTATTATCTCCGTTAATTTATTGGCATACCAAAAATAAAATGATGCTCCCAACCATGCGGTCGACCAACATCAAAAATTGTATCATCAAAACCATACCCTATATCATAGCCTAAGGTACCAAGCATAGGCATAAATAGCCTAATCCCAATACCTGCAGACCTTTTTAAATCTGTTATTTTAATAATATCATAATCAGACCATACATTTCCCATATCTGCGAATAAAAACCCATAAACAGTAGGTTCAGTAGAAAATGACCACCTTAACTCTAATGAGTACTTTAACATTAAGTTCCCACCTCTTGGTCTATAATCATATGGGCCAATAGAATTTTCTCTATAACCTCTTAACATTTCTCCATAAGACATTCCTGAGCCACCCATAAAATACCTTGCGGATATAGGAATTACAGATCTTTGATCAGAAGGAGCCCCTATAGAGTTTAGAGAGCCAATTTTAAATTCTTGACTAACAACTAATTTATCCAAAATAGATTTAAAAACATTAATTTCAAATGTATTTTTAAGGTAATCATGATCACCTCCTAACGCTGATCCTGATAAAGTAGATTGAAACTTTATTTTGGATCCAAATGTTGGAAATTCAGGCCTATTTCTGCTATCTCTTGATATTGTTTGTGATATAGATACGCCTATTGTAGAAAAATAATACTGGCTATTGCTATATTCTACATATGGGCTAATTGATGACCCCCAATAGCTAGTTAAATCACTTAAATTAGAAGAAAAAGATCTATCCTCAGAGTATGTAGCTGACCATGATATTTTGAAATATCTATCTGGCCACTTCAATTTTCGACGACCAAACCTAAGACTTGCCCTAAAATTATCGGTATCAAATGGCCAGAAACTACTTTGATTTTGTCCACGTTCAGAATGTGATAAAGATACTCCAACACTATTTGGGGTATCAAACAATGAAGGATCAAAAAAACTTACAGAATAAGATTCAAATTGATTAGTGGAAGTCGAATATGAACTCAGAGAATTTTGATTAACCCCACCTCCCGATAAGCCCCTCTGATACTGAATTGATAAATTTTGTCCCTTACCCATAAAATTAGGAAATTGGAATCCACCACCACCTTGAAAACCGTGAACCTGATTATAGCCCATAGTAAAATTTGCCTGCCCTGTACCTTTTTCTGAAACAACAAGCTCAACACTAATTTCATTATCTGAAATAGGTATAATTCGAGGCTGAACATCATCAAAAAAATTAAGCATCCATAGGTCAGTGACGCTCTGTATTAATTTATTTCTGCTAAATTTATCTCCTGGATATATATCCAGCTCTCTTCTTATTACATTTTCGTCAGTTTTCTTGTTGCCCGACACCATAATATCTTTGATTGTAAAAATATCACCTTCACTTAAAATAAAATCTATATCTAATTGATTCTCCTCATCTAATGATGGTTTAACAACTGGCTTTAAATTGAAATTTAAAAAACCTTCATTCATATATAAAGATTTTACAGATTCGACCACTTGGTAATCTATTAATTGCTGATTATATATACTTCCCAATTGAAGGTTAGCTATATCATTTAGAAGAGAGTCAGGTTTAAGAGAATTATTTATCCAAGATATATTGCCTATAAAATATTGGGGGCCCTCATCTATAGTTAATTCTAGTATAATTTCTTTATCGCCATAATTAATATTTTCATTTGTAATTTGAAAATCTTTATAACCATTATTATAGTAGAAATTTTTTAAAAGAAATTTATCATCAATATATTTTTCATAATCAAACTTTCCCTTCCAGGGAAGATACCACTTTTGAGCTGATGTTTCTTTAAATTGCTTTATAATTTTTCGATCTGAATATTTCTGATTACCAGAAATATTTATTTTTTTCAACTTCAGCTTATTACCCTCATCAATCGAAAAAACTATATTGTTAAATTTTTGCCCATCAATCAATATGTCATCAATAGCGTAATCAATACTTATATTGTGATAATTTTTTTCTTTATAAAAAGCCAACAACCTATTGACACCTTCCTGAATATCACTATAATTGATGAAGTTATTTTTACTAAGACCAAATTCCTCAAGAAGTTTCTTATCTGAATTTTTTTTGTTACCTTTGAATATTATTTCTTTAATAGGAGGAGCTTCTACAACAAATATAACCAATCTATTAACTATAATTTTTTCTATTTCAATTCTCACATCAAGATATCTACCAGTACTCCAAAGTCGTTCAATTGCATTTTGAATATGATAGTTATTGATTACAGTTCCAGATTCTAATTTTGAAATGAATTTAATATTGTAATCTGAAATCATTTCATTTCCTCTAACTTCTATTTCATCGATAACAATATTCTGATTTTGAGAAAATAATACAGTTATAAAAAGTATAATTATATATATAATGTTATTCATCAATTAATTTGTTCGCTAATTTTCCCAAACCTTCTTTCAGTAGTTCTATAATTTAATATAGCCTGCATATACTCATCTTTATCAAAATCTGGCCAATATTTTTCTGAGAAAAATATCTCTGAATATGCAATTTGCCACAACAAAAAATCACTTACACGGAATTCTCCTCCAGTTCGAATCAATAAATCAGGATCGCCAAGTCTTTTATTTTTATCTAATGCATTAGATAATAGAGATACATCAATATCTTCCAAATCAATTTCTTGGTTTAAAACTTTATTAGCTATTTTCTTAACTCCATTTATTATTTCTTGCCTACTACTATATCCTAGCGCAAGGTTTAAATTTAAATTAGTATTATCTTTTGTCGCCTCAACTGTTTCATTAATTATGTTAGTAACTTTATCCGGGAAAAAAGAAATATCTCCAATATATGTAACTCTCAGACCATTTTTCTTAAACGTATTTAATTCATTCTTTAAAGTAAAATACAATAAATCCATCAATCCTAATACTTCAGTCTTAGGTCGCTTCCAATTATCCTTTGAAAAAGTATATAAAGTTAGAGATTGAATTCCAATATTCTTTGAACAATTAATAATTTCTCTAACAGCCTCAACTCCTTTTTTATGCCCCATCAATCGTGTTTTAGAATTAGATTTCGCCCAACGTCCATTTCCATCCATTATTATCGCGACATGTTTTGGAACCTTATTTTTCATTTAAATCAAGCTGCTCCTTAACAAATGAAGAAATTTTAACAAATTCATCATAAACAAAATTATCTTGCTCATCTAACATAAAAGGTTTTCCATTTTCAATTGACAAGGATAAGTTAGAATTTAATGGAATACTTCCAATCAAGGGGACTCCTATTCTATCACTCTCCGAAAGACCACCTGGTCCATCAAAAAATTTAATTGGAATTTCAAAGTCACCACTAGCTTTAACATTAATAACTTGATCGACACCATCAATATTAAGCTTACAGTTTGACAATTTATGATCAGTATTTATTTTCCCTTTCAATAAAAAATTAGACATATTTTCAATAACACCTAAGATTGGAACATTGACTTTTTTAAACATTTCTGACCCCTTTCGAACATCTTCAAGGGCAATTTTTTGAGGAGTAGTAACCATCAACATTCCATCTATGGCAAGTTTTTGAGCTAAGGTAAGCTGAACATCTCCTGTACCTGGAGGCAAATCTATAACAAGTATATCTAAGCACTTCCAATCAACATTATCGAAAAATTGATTAGTTAATTTAGCAACCATGGGGCCTCTCCATATTGCTGGTGAATCTCCTTGATTTAAAAACCCAAAGGACATTAATTGCATGCCATATTTTTCTATTGGAATAAGTTTTTGATCTACAATTTTAGGAGTATTTTTTTCCCCCACAATTAAGGGTAGGCTAGGGCCATATATATCTAGATCTAGAAAACCAACTTTATTTGACTTGCTTAATTCTATAGCTAAATTAATGGCAATAGTAGACTTTCCAACTCCACCTTTAGCGCTACCTACTGCAATAACTTTGTCAATTCCAGAAATTTTATTAGTTTGAAAATCTACGCCAGCTTCAGCTAAATCTATTTCAATTTTAAGGTTATCAATATTTATTTTTTTTCCTAGCTCAGCTTTTATTTTAGCTTTAAGCTGATCAATTACCTCACCGTTATTCGATTTAAAAGACAAAACCAGAATGACGTCATTGCTCTCAATTTTAATATCTTTAACTATGCCAAAGGAAATAATATCTCTAGAGTAACCGGGGTATTTGACCCCCTTTAAAACATCAATTATATTTTCTCTAGATATCATATAAAAAATTTGTATCGTAAACCATATTTTTTAAATTTTCATAAATATCAATCATTGTATTCTTGTCCAAAAAATTCATAATTCAATCTGATGAAGCGATTCCAATCGCTAGGGACATCTTGTTGAGAAAAAATGGCATCAACAGGACATTCAGGTTCGCAAGCACCACAATCAATGCATTCTTCAGGGTTAATATAAAGCATTTTATTTTTTGCATCAAATCCACTGCTTTTTGTTTCCGCCCCTGATTCATCAGCTTTAAATGGTCCATGTATACAATCTACAGGACATACTTCTAGACAAGCAGTATCGCAAATGCCCACGCAAGGCTCAGCAATTATGTAGGTCACAAAAATCTCCTCTTATATAAAAGTTTTCAATCATTACTTGCAAATTTAATCATTATTACTTTAAATCAGCAAAATAATAATACAATTTTAAATCATTTTTAATAATAATATATGTTATTTACATTAAGCCAAGGATTAAACTGATTTTAATAGGGGTTTATTTTTTACTTTTATTTTTTGTATTTTATTTTTATTGGTTTTAAAAATTTTTATTTTCTAATAACCCTCTAGAAACCAATCAGCAAAATCCAATTAAATAACATTGGAGAAAAAAATGTCTTCTAATAAAGAGATATTTATCAATTCTTCTGTAGCAGGAAACCGAATAGCAATTCTTGAAAACAAGGAACTTGTTGAGTTGTTTTTAGATACTCCTGACCATAGAAGAATGGTAGGTAATATATACAAAGGTAGAATTCAAAATGTAATTCCTGGAATGCAAGCTGCATTCATAGATATAGGCTTAGACATAAATGCTTTTCTACCCTTTTCAGAGATAGGTAACACAGATTCTTTGAAACATTTGTCTTTTGACGAAAATGAAAAAAAAACAAAGCCAAATAAGAAAGGTGGTCGCCATAAATTAAAAATTAATGATGATATTTTAGTTCAGGTTATAAAGGAACCTTTTAGTGGAAAAGGCCCTAGAGTAACTACAGATATATCAATCCCTGGCAGCTTGATGGTTTTAGTACCAAATGAAAACTACATTGGAATATCAAGAAAAATCAATGATCGCTATGAAAAGAGAAGGCTAAGGCAAATTGCTGAAAAATTTAAGCCAAAAGGTTTTGGTCTTATAATTAGAACTATTGCCGAGGGCTTAGATGAAAATCATTTACTTGCTGATTTCGAAAAGCTTTGGCAAACATGGCAAGGACTTGAAACAAAAGTCGCATCTAAAAAGACTTCATACTTAGCTTACAAGGATTTTGATACTTCTGAGCAAGTAATAAGGGATTTATTTACTTCAGACATTGACAATCTATATATTGACAACAAGCCAATTCATAAAAAAATCTACAAATATTTAAAAGAAGTTAATCATCAAAGGATTGAATCCTTAAAGCTTGTTCCTTCAAATAAGTATATATTTGATACTCATAACATTGATCAGCAAATAAATAAATCATTTAAGCGAAAGGTTTGGATGAAAAGTGGCGCTCACCTTTATATAGAGCATACAGAAGCAATGCTTGTAATAGATGTAAATAGTGGCAGATATATTGGTAAAAAAGATCATGAAACAAATTCCCTAACAATAAACTTAGAAGCATGCAAAGAAGTTGCCAAACAATTAAGGCTAAGAGATATAGGTGGGCTAATCGTAATAGACTTCATAGATCTTAATGAACCAAAGAATAGGACAAAAGTCCTAAACGAATTTAAAAAACATTTAAAAAAAGATCGTGCTAAAGTAGCATTAACTGGATTCTCTGATTTTGGCTTATTAGAAATGACTAGACAGAGAATACGCCTTGATTTAGTTCATACTTATAAAGAAGAGTGCGGGACATGTAGCGGCTCTGGACTTGTTTTTTCAAAGGAATCGATGTTAATAAAAATTGAGGGATGGATAAAAAAGTTTAGCAGTAAATTTTCTGATAAAAGACTTGTTGTGTATTTAAACCCTGAAGAAGCCAACTACATACTTAAAGAAAAAAAACACTTTACAAAAAACTTTCTATTTAAAAAATGGATGCTAATTACAATAAAACCTAACACGGAACTTGCTTTGAATAATTTTATTGTGTACTCAAAAAAACAAAGAAAAGATGTAACAAATGAAGTTTAGCTTGCTCAATAGATATAAAAGTGTATAAATTTGGTGCTTGCTATGAATGTATTAGTAGAAATATTAGGAAAACAATTTAAAGTCGACAAGGGTGACAAAATAAAAGTCCCTTTCATTGATAAAAAGGTTGGTGACAAAATAACCTTTGACAAAATCCTATATATCGAAGACGATAAAAAGAAAGAAATAGGCACTCCTTATATTAAAAATAAAAATATTGAAGCAAAAATACTAGACCATGGCAGTTATGATAAAGTTATTGTTTTTAAAATGAAACGTCGGAAAGGTTATCAAAAAAGAAATGGACATAAGCAAAAATTTAGCTTAATAGAAATTTCTAACATTTCTAGCCCAAAAAAAACTACAGCTAAAAAAACTACAGCTAAAAAAACTACAGCAGCTAAAAAAACTACAGCTAAAAAAACTACAGCTAAAAAAAAGGCGGATAAATAATGGCTCATAAGAAAGGAATGGGAAGTACAAAGAATGGTCGCGACAGTAATTCAAAGCGATTGGGAGTCAAAAGCGCTGATGGTCAAAAAATACATGCCGGTTCTATAATAGTACGACAAAGAGGTACGAAAATTCATCCAGGAAAAAATGTATCTAAAGGAAAGGATGATACTTTATTTTCATTAATTGATGGATTTGTAAAATTCGAGCGAAAAGGTAAAGATAAGAAGAAAGTTAGCGTTTACTCTGCCTAGTTTTTATTAAATAGTTTGTTGAAAAAAGTTTCTAATTCCAATTCAATGTATAGATATCTCATAGCCTTATACACGATCACTTCATTAGGCCTATCTCAATATAATATATCGGGTTTTGTTTATGACTCCGAAACTGGAGAATCTCTTCCAGGGGCAAATATTTTTATATCAAATACTAGCTATGGAACAACCTCTGATTTAGATGGTTATTTTATTATATTAAATATTCCTTCAGATTCATATGACTTACAAATTATGTATTTAGGCTACGAAAACTTTGAAAAGACTATATTAGTTAATAACAATTATCAATTAGATAAAATAGAATTAATTCCAAAATCTTTAGAACTTGAAGAAGTCTTAATTTCTGATTCAAAACTTGAAAGACAAAATGAGTTTCAAACTAGCAGAATAAAATTAAATAGCATACAGCTAAAAAGAATTCCTCAAGTTGCAGAGGCTGATTTATTTAGATCTCTACAAAGTTTACCAGGTGTCTTAACTCAAACTGATTTTAGTACTGGGCTAGTTATTAGAGGAGGGAATACTGATCAAAACCTTATTTTATTGGATGGTATAACAGTTTATAATCCCTCGCATGTAGGGGGAGTTTTTTCTAATTTTATTTTAGATGCTATAAAAGAGGTTGATTTGCAAAAAGGAGGATTTAATGCAGAATATGGAGGTAGGCTCTCAGCAGTATTAAAAGTCACAAGTAGAGAAGGAAATAGCAAAGAATTTGATGGCTCTGCTTCAATATCTGCACTTTCAGCTCAAACTGTTTTAGAAGGGCCAATTCATAATGGAGCCTGGATTATTGCTGGACGGCGTACATATTTTGATGAACTTTTCAAGGGTACAGATTTTTACTTTCCCTATTTTTTTTATGATTTACAGGGTCATATTTATCAAGATATTACTAGCAATCAAAGACTTTCACTAAGCTGGTATAGTGGAGAAGACAATCTCAAATGGGATGATCAGTTTGGGATTGAGGCTATATGGAAGAATAATACTATTAGTCTAAATTATAGAATATTTCATTCTCAACAATTATTCAGTAATTGGATGGTTGCCAAAAGTAAATTTGATATTTTCTTTGGATTAGGTAGAAATTCTAGCAATGGAATAGTAGAGGAAGACTATATTGACGATTTAACATTTCGCAATGATTGGACTTTTTTTATGGCTCAAAATGAACAGTTGAATTTTGGATTAGAAATTAAAAAATTAGATTTTTATTACAATTCAGATAATAATGGAGATGTTATATTTAATTTAGAAGAAAAACCTGTAGAAGGTTCATTATATACGAAATACAAATTAAATACAAATAAATTACTTTTAGAGCCAGGCATAAGGATAAATTACTTTGATGCCACGAAAGAAAATTGGTTTGTGGATCCTAGATTACAGTTGAAATATTTTATAGATAATGATAGATATTTTAATTTTTCAATAGGTCAATACCATCAATTTATTGCAACGGCTCAAGATGACTACAATCCTTCGTTTATAGATGCATGGCTAGCTGCAGACAAATCAATTAGTCCAGGGTTTTCAAAACAAATTACAATTGGATATGAACAATATTTTGATAATGATATATTCTTCCAAGTAGAATCTTATTATAAACAGTTAAATAATATGATTACTTTTGTTCAAGAAGGAGCTACAGTTAATGCAACTGAAGCATATGGTGATTATAATGCACTAGATAGTCTAGTAGATATTGCTGATGGATACTCCTACGGAATAGAGTTCTTTCTTCAGAAGCAAACAGGTAGAATTAATGGATGGATGAATTATACTTATTCTGTGTCAAGAAAACTATTTAACGATAAAGAATACTATGCAAATTGGGATAGGACTCACGTATTCAACATACTAGGTAACTACAAGCTATCAGATAAGTGGGACTTAAATTTCAAATGGACATTTCAAACAGGGCAACCATATACTCCAATAATAGGCTATTACCAAGAGTCATTTCCACCATCTGAAAATCAATTTGAAGTAATTCCCGGAGGTAGAAATTCAGATAGGTACCCTAATTATCATAGACTTGATTTTGGTGCAGTAAGACGCTATAACTGGAAGGGAATGAAAGTTGATTTATTTATACAAATTATAAATCTATACTGGCAGAAAAATGTGTCAATTTACAATTATATTTTTGGAGACTCTAACAATGGTATTGATGATGATTTAGATGGAATTATTGATAATGCTAATGAAGATTTACCAATACGTTCAGAAAGATATGGATTCCCAATAATACCTTCAATAGGAGTGAAAATTGATTTTTAAAAAAACAATATTAATTTTAAGTATAATTTTTTTATATAAGTGTGACTTACCAACCGAAAACATAGATTATGTTCAAAGCCCAGTCGTGTTTGGATATATAGATGCCGGATTTAATAAAGTGGATACTTTTTATTTATACTGGAGTAGCACTTTATCTAATTCTCATTTTGAAAATAACTATATAGATAACGCAACTATGACTCTATCGAGCGGCCCTCAAAGCATTGAATTAATGCCTATAGGCAATGGAAAATATTTACCAGAAAATATCTACCCATCACCTCCAATTGAACCTAATTCAACATGGTATTTAGATATAAATTTTAATTACAATAATACTGACTATGTGCTTCAATCATCAACTACTGTACCAAATACAATTAATCCAGATATTATGGTAAGCGATATTGAATGGCAGTGTGACGGCCAAGAAGTTATATTTGATGAAAATGATTTCAATCTATACCAAAGTCAAAATAATGTTGATTTAATTCAATCGTGGCTTAATAATCCTAATAATATATCATTCTTAGAAAATGATATTAATATTGACAACATCACTTATAATACAGCTGATTGTTATACATCATCATTTGCATCAACTCCTTTCTTCACATTAGATATTGATTCAGAAAATCAAAATGATACAATAATATCAAGATATCTTACTCTAGCTTTAGAAACAGATAAAGATATGAATGGGGACGGATTTAATATTCCCTATGAAGCAGCTATATTTGATACATTATTTGATGCAAACGCATTTAAAGGCCCTATGCAATATACTGAAATCAACTATTCAGACTATTCTGGAATTGACTTAGACAACATACCGTATGAATGGGGATGGCATCGTGAACCTGTGAACAGAATTAATTTAGAGGGTGATCAAATAGAATTTAGCTGGCTTTTTTTCAACTATTATGGAAAACACATTACAATTATTCAACCAATGGGCAAAGATTATGAGTTATACTTTGAGGGGGACCCTGATCAATTCAACTTGCCATACATATTGAGGCAAGGAAATATAGAAAATATTAGTGGAGAAGATGCTTATGGACTTTTCTATTCAACAAATTCTAAGTTTTTCTTATTTAATGTATTAGAACCTATAGCTTTAGATTAATTTTCAACTAATTCAATATTTCTCATTAAACCTTCATACTTAGTCCTTTTTACAGCACTCTTTTTAAAAATTTGATTAAACTCTTTTTTATCAATATCCCAATCTTTTATTTTTTTCTTTCTTTTAATACCATCTCTAGCAGAAAAAGATTTCTTATATGTTATTTGGGAAAATTTAATATTCCAAGGACACACCTCTTGACAAACATCACAACCATAAATCCAATTATCTAGCAAGTCTTTTTTATCATCAGGGATATCCCCACGATGCTCTATTGTTAAATATGATATACATTTATTTGAATCAAGGACATAAGGTTCAATCAGTGCATCAGTAGGACATTCATCTATGCATGCAGTACAACTACCACATAAATCCATATCATAAAAATTATCAACTTCTAATACTTTATCTATAATTATTTCTGATAAAAAAATCCATGAGCCATAATCTCTAGTTATTAAATTAGTGTTTTTACCTATCCAACCTATACCAGACCTCATTGCCCATTTTTTTTCCATTAAAGGTGAAGTATCTGCACAAACCCTATAATTAAAATCACCTAAAATTTCTTGCATATAAGTAACTAATAAATAAAGATTCTTTTTTATCACATCATGATAATCATCACCCCAGGCATAATTTGAAAAATTATACTCATCTGATATATGCTCTGAACCATTGCCTGTAAAATAATTGCAACCAAATGATATAACAGTTTTAGCTTTAGGAAAATATTTTAAAATATTACTTCTTTCCTCTTTTCTATTATCAATCCACTGCATTGTTGCATGATAGCCTTTGTCGAGCCATTGATTAAGAGCATTTTCATCATCTTTATAAAAATCAGCCTTTGAAAAACCAACTTTTTCAAAACCTAAAGAGTTAGCTTTATCAATAATTTTTTGATTTATAGACTTATCCATAATTCACAGTCTATGTTAAAAGTTTTTCTTTGATTCAAATTGCATATCTTTGTCTTTTTTATCTCTTGGCTTTAAATTTATAACAATGTCAAATTCTTTTTTTGCTAACCTATTTTTTCCTTGGGCCTTATAAGTTTTAGCAAGCCAAAAATGGTGTCTAATCTCTAAAAAGTTAATTTCGATAGCTTTTTTAAATAGCTTAGCAGCTTTTTCATATGATCCCGTAGGGGGAGAAGAGTACACTAGAGATGCAATACTCCTTTCAAACCAGGTTAACTCGGCTAGCTCGTAGTGCCATCGACCCATAAGATGATAAGAATGCTCATAATCAGGAACTAGTTCAATTGCCTTCATACCAAATTCTCTAACTTTATAGGAGTTTATTATTTTTTGCTCTGTACCTTCTAGTAACCCTATTTTACCTATATATGCAGCATACCAAAAATTAGCGTAACCATTTTTTGAGTCAATGTTAAGTGATTTTTTTGCATACTCAAAACCTTTGTAGTAAATATCTGCCTGACGATTAATATCTGGCTCTTCTTCAGCAATAACAAAAATTGATCGAGCTAATCTATATACAATCTCAATATTATTTTCATGTTTATCATAAAGCTTAATCAATATAGCAGAAGTTTGATTATATTCTCCAGATTCATATAGGCTATCTACAAGGTGAATCTCATGATGAAGATTTGGGAAGGTTAAATTTATTACAAAAATAAATACCAGTATGGTATTTATACAACTCAAAATTTTTCTGAATACATTATTTTAATTTCACGATTAGCAAAGTCATCAGCATCTAAATTAATATCTTTAAAGTTAACTTCAATTAAAAGGTTTTGAGCAATATTCCATCTTAGACCAGCATTCAAAAATCCTCTACCCTTACCAACTGTAATATCATTAATGTTTAAATCATCGACAAACTTATATTCATTACCATCATTAATTGCAGCATTGTATTCCAACAATAAAGAAAAACTTCTATTTAATTCTTTATCTAATCCAAAAAATAAATTTAAATCAGAATCATTATCATTAACTTCAAAAGTGTTTTTATTTAATCCAATATGAAAACCTAAGTTTCCTAATAAATTCCAGTTTTTACTTAAGACAACATAAAGACCCCAAGCCTTTTGCTCATATCTCTCAATATTTTTAATAGATAAAGTATTTCCATTACTATCAATAGTATTTGCTTTTTCAATATAAGGTCCATAGCCTTGAGTATCCAGACCAACTAAAAAGGCTGGTGTCGAATCAGTCTCTTCAAATATTCTATATTTAACTTGAACTTCAGGCGTTTCCTTATTTGTTTCAGGCTTGTCTTCACCAATAAAGTTTTGAATACCAAATGACATTCCAATACTAAAATTGTCATTTAAACCAACTAACAACTTGGGAACCATTCCTCCATTTTTGGTAAGAAGAGTCTCAATCGTAAAAGTTCCCTTAGGCAGTGTCCCAGATGTAGGTATGCTCACTAAATCAAGTGGAGGATAAGGGTGATTAACCTGTGATATTGATAAAGTTACAAAAATTAATACAAATATTCTTTTCATCTAAACTCCTTTATGACTCTATCATCAGTAGTTATATACTTATGTGTTTGAGGATCATACATTTGGCTAAATTTTCTAATTTTTTTTCTTCCATCTCCAATATACCAAATTTCATTTAGCAATTCTAGATTTTCTTTAAAATTAACTAATATAGACCCAATGATATCACCACTTATTGAGTAATAGACTCTTTTATATATCTTACCATATTTATTAAAAAAAATTACCACATAATTATCGTGTAAATTAATATTCCTATCAAGCTTATTTCTAATTATATAATTTATAAAATCATCGTTAATGTTATACACAGTCTCATTTTCTTTTAAACCATTTTTATAATCTATAGTTCTATATAAATTACCTTTTTCTGTATAGAAAAAATCTTTTTTATAAAATAATTCATCTTCATACCAATTTATTTGTTTGACTAAATCATTCTCAATCACTGAATTTATTTTTGAACCAAGCTCATTTATTGATTCGATGCCTAAAACTAAATCTGAATAATTATCGTATTGTTGATTTTGTATGAAATTATCTAATTTTTTATATTTATCTTGTTTTGTTTTTTCAAGAATACTTTTAAGGACATCAAGCTTGATATTAAAATAATCTAAATATTCATGATATTGTTTTTCAAATAAACCTGCTTTTGCTTTAAATAGACGTATTTTGATTTCACTATTTTCAGAAAATAAAATAGGATTAAACTTATTTTTCATTTTAGGAATAGGGATTTCATAAAAAGAAGAGCTATTAAAATTGGAATCATAACTTCTTATTATTGAAAAATATTGTCTTTCCAATGAATTCAACTCTTCAATTAGATCTTGATATTTCAAATAGTATGTATATGCAACTATTTGATAAAATTTAGCTTTTTCGTACTTATTAAAAATGAACTTAGCTGTTCTATTATATCTGTCAAGCTTATTTACGTCTTCTGCCATTTCCAACGTAAGATATTTAGATCTTAACAATTCAGATTCAGGGTATATTATACTGAGCAATAAAAATATTAGAATAAAAAGTTTCATCGAATTGATGTAAACGGAATAGAAAACATAACGGGCCTATGATCTGATAATAATTTTTCATATATGTCAAAGCCCCCTATATAATCCTCAATAAAAACTGTTTGAACATATAGTTTGTCATTATTGTAATCTATAAAATCAGAAGTTGTCATAATATGATCTAAAAAACTTACATAAGGTTCTTTA
>MDSV01080193.1_pt1 | contig 26083 bp, 22 predicted proteins | sample 810851 | NCBI WGS metagenome assembly MDSV01 (sample SAMN05326640, study PRJNA326480) | marine metagenome | isolation source: seawater | place: Atlantic Ocean: North East | collected 2012
TATTTTAATACTCATAAAAAACAAAGAGAAAAGCAAGTAAAATCTCGATTAACCTTTTTCTTCCCAATCCTTGTTGTTTTGATTATGATTTTTAGCACAAAAATTTCTTATACTACATATCAATCACTTAAAGGACAAATGTTTTTACTGAGGGATTTCAATTCCAATAAGTATAGTGTAACCATGGATAAAATTGATAATATTACACCTGATATCCCTAATATTACTGTGACTACTATACCTATGAAGTCTATTAAAGCTAGATATTATTTCAACGCCAATAAATATGATAAAGCACTTGAATTATTAAATGAAGGAATTCCTGCTAATCCATATTTATTTTTTAGTGAAAATTTAAAAGCCCAGATTTATTTAAAACAAAACAATATCGATAGTGCATTTGTAAATGCCAAAAAGGCTTTTTATGGGTTACCAAAAAATTCATTACATGCTTCTACTTTTGCACAATCTCTCTCCTTTAAAAGGGATGTAAATGAGGCCAAAAAAGCCTTTGAGGTCTTATCCGAAAAATCTGGCCCAGTCATTTGGAAAAACTTTTTGATTGTTCTATCTCAGATAGTTCCGGGTGGTGATAAGGATTTGATAAAATTTGCCTCCAAAGCATCTGAATTATATCCTCAGGATAAAGAGCTATTTTCTTTAAAAAAGCTGGCAATAGTTGGACAGGCAAATATTAACCGTGCAGCTTCTATGTCTGAAAATGGTTTAAGTTTTTTTAACAATGGTCTCTATATAGAGGCTGCCCTAGAATTTGAAAACGCCTCCAGGATAGACCCACTGGAATATGCCCATTTTGAAAATGCTGCTAGTTCATATTTTATGGGTGGCGACTATGGAAAAGCATTAATATACTCTGAAAAAGTCATAAATGAATTTCAGATTAAAACAGGTAAATCAGAATATATCTGCGCTTTGACTAATTTTAATATCGGTGGTACTGAAAGAGCATGTGAGCTATTACTACAATCTGCAAATTATGGATACTCACAAGCTCAGGCAACATATGACCAGCGATGCAATTAATAATAACTATTAAGTAACCACAACTAATAGCAAGTACTTTTTTTACCTGAAATAATTTTATATTTAAAATATTTTAAGTACTTTTGGTATCTGAATTAGATTAATTATAATGTTAGGTGAGTTAATTACCTCTAAAACCCGGTTGCGCCTGTTGATTAAGTTTTTTATTTCACAGGCCAACAAGGGTTATTTAAATGGTCTAGCTTCTGAGATGGGAGAATCTTCTAACGCCATCCGAAAAGAACTAAACCATCTACATGATGCCGGTTATCTTTACAAAGTAAAAAATGACAATAAGGTTGAGTATCAAGCCAACGTGAAACATCCCTTATATGATGTTTTAAGAAAAGTAGTATTAAAACATTTAGGCTTGGAAGATATTGTAGAGACTGTACTAGAAAGGATGGGAAATGTTCAAAAAATTATTTTAGTTGGTGATTATGCTGAAGGAAACGATAGCGGAAACATAGAGGTATTTTTGATTGGAAAGGATTTAAATATGGAATATATCTCCCAACTAGAGGAGAAAATAGAAAAACTCATAAAAAGAAAGGTAAGTTTTTATTTGGCTTCAAAATTTTTGAGTGGACGAAAATATATTTTACTTTATGAAGGTCAATAAGATATGTTGTATTGGGGCTGGCTATGTTGGAGGTCCCACAATGGCGGTAATTGCATTAAAGTGTCCTGAATTAGAGGTAACTGTTGTGGATATTAATAAAAAAAGAATTGATGCATGGAACGGACCATATGATCAATTACCTATTTACGAACCTGGACTAAAAGAAGTTATTGAGGAGTCTCGTGGACGAAACTTATTTTTTTCTACTGATATTGATAAAGCAATTGATCGCTCCGAAATGATTTTTATGGCGGTAAATACCCCTACTAAGACTGAGGGGGAAGGAGCTGGAATGGCTGCTGACTTAAAATATATAGAGGCTTGTGCAAAAAATATTGCTCTCGTTGCTAAAACAGATAAAATTGTAATTGAAAAATCAACGCTACCGGTTAGAACTGCCGAAAAAGTCAAAGAGATTTTGTTAGAGTATGGAAGTGATAAGGTAAATTTTGAAATTCTTTCAAATCCTGAGTTTTTAGCAGAGGGTACAGCAATTCAAGATTTATTTAAATCCGACAGAGTATTGATTGGAGGAGAATCATCTGAATCAGGACAACAAGCTGTGAAATCTTTGGTTGATATTTATTCTAAATGGATTTCTAAGGAGAAAATATTGACCACCAATGTATGGTCCTCTGAGTTAGTCAAATTGGCATCCAATGCTATGTTGGCTCAAAGAATTTCTTCCATTAATAGTCTTTCTGCTTTGTGTGAAAAAACAGGTGCTGATATTGAAGAAATTTCAAAAGCAATAGGTATGGATCACCGTATTGGACCAAAATTCCTTAAAGCCTCTGTTGGATTTGGGGGAAGTTGTTTTCAAAAAGATTTACTAAATCTAGTTTATTTATGCCAGTATTATGGCCTGGACCAAGTTGCTGAATATTGGCATCAAGTTGTAAAAATAAATGATTACCAAAAAAATCGTTTTGCTCAAAATATTATTGATGAATTTGAGGGGGATTTAAGTAGGATTACTTTTACAATTCTTGGATGGGCTTTTAAACCAAACACCAACGATAGTAGGGAATCACCATCAATATATGTTGCTAATAAATTGATTGAAAAAGGAGCAACAATTCATGTCTATGATCCAATGGTATCAAAGAAACGAATTATTTCAGATTTAAGGGAATTATGGAAAAATTCCAATAAAGAGAAAGTAATTAAAAAGAAACTTAATCAATTAATAATTTTTAATTCAATTCAAGGGTCAACTAAGGGATCTGATGGAGTAGCAACTCTAACAGCTTGGGAGGGTTTTAGGAATTTAAAATTTGAAAAACAAAATTTTAGGGTTTTTGATGGAACATTTTTATTAGATGAATATCATTATGCAATAGGAAAATGATAACCGAATTAAAAAAAATAAGATTCCTAATAAACAGGAAACAAAAAAAGGCCTTAGTAACTCTTACTTTTTTATTAATTATTGGTATGTTCTTTGAAGTTATTGGTCTAGGGGCTATTATTCCTGTTATTAGTCTACTAATTGATCCAAATAAATTAATGGAAAATGAATTTATTAATCAAAATCTAGGTTTATTTATAATTCAATTTGATGAAAAGGATCTAATTTTTTTTTCACTCCTAGGGTTAGTTTTACTGTATATATTTAAGACTATTTTTTTAATCATCCTAACCTATAAGCAAAATGTAATTATGGAGAACTTACATGCAAAATTGTCAGCTGATTTATTTTCTAAATATATATATCAACCATATTTATTTCATATTAAAAGAGATCTAGCTATGATTATTAAGAATTTACAGGTTGAGGTTTTTTATTTTTCTAGCTACTTTAGATCTTTATTAATGATTATTATTGAATTATTTCTTTCTTTATCTATATTAATAACGATTATCATAATAGAACCCACTGGTGCATTTTTTGTAGGAATTCTTTTTTCTTTTTTATCAATAATTTATTTTCAGATAACAAAAAAACAATTGTCTTCTTGGGGAGAAAGAAGAGGAGTTATTGATAGGGACCTCTCAAAAATATCTTTAGAATCATTAACAGGGATTAAGGATGTAAAACTTCTTGATAAAGAAAGTTATTTTAATAAATTATTTACCAATTTGGCATATCAAAAAGTTAGAATATCTTCAAATCATCAAACAATTTCAATGCTTCCTAGGTTTTATCTAGAACTTGTTTCTGTAATTGGTCTTGTTTTTTTCATTGTTTTAATGCAACTGAGAGACGTAAATAATGTTGATTTAATATCTACATTAGGTGTTTTTGTTGCTGCTACTTTTAGAATGATTCCCTCAGTTAATAGATTACTTAGTGGATTACAAAATTTGAAGTTTTACTCGCCATCCATCAATAATATTTTTGTTGAATTTAATAATATGGAAGAGGAAATTTCAAAATATAATTCAAAAAATTCTATAAATTTTTCTAGAGAATTAATTATTGAGAATTTGAGTTATAAATATTCGAATGACTCAAAATTAATTTTAAATAATATTTCATTAAAATTAAAAAAAGGAAAGACTATTGGTATTGTTGGAGCCTCTGGTTCAGGTAAAAGTACATTTGTAGATATACTTAATGGATTATTTAATCCGACCGAAGGAAAAATAAAAGCTGATGGATTTGATATCAAAAAAAATATCAAATCTTGGCAGAAGAAAATTGGATATGTTGGCCAGGATATATTTCTATTTGATGATACTATAAAGAAAAATATAGCCTTTGGTCTTGCTGAAAATATGATTTCTGATAGAAAAATTAAACAAGTAATAAGTGACGCTCAGTTAGATAAATTTATTTCGAGTCTAAAAAATGGATCAGATGCAGTTGTCGGCGAAAGAGGTGTAATGATATCTGGAGGAGAAAGGCAAAGAGTTGGTATTGCTAGGGCTTTATATAAAGATCCAGATATTTTAATTTTTGACGAGGCAACAGCTTCTTTGGATAATCAAACCGAAAAAGAAATTATGAAGTCAATTTATAAACTAAAACAAAATAAAACTATTATTATAGTTGCTCACAGAATAAGTACATTATCTAATTGTGATGAAATATATGAAATATTTGATGGTAATTTAATTAGGCAGAATTAGATGATTAAAGATAAAATAACAATATTAGGATTGGGTTACGTGGGTTTGCCGCTTGCAGTTGAATTTTCAAATAAATTTAATGTTGTTGGATTTGATATTTCAAAAAAACGAATTAAAGAACTCAATTCAAGTATCGATAAAACTGATGAAATAGACGAGATAAAATTAAAAAGAGCGCTAGATAAAAACTTGTTTCTTAGTAATAATTTAAAAGATATTAAAGACAGTAATATATATATTGTTACTGTTCCTACTCCAATAACTAAATTCAAGAAACCTGATCTTAGTTATTTAAAAGAAGCCTCTAAAATGGTTGGTCAAAATTTGTCAAAAGGAGATCTAGTAATATATGAAAGCACAGTTTATCCTGGTTGTACTGAGGAAGAATGTGTTCCTGTGCTAGAGGATGCCTCAGGATTAAAGTTTAATTTAGATTTTTTCTGTGGTTATTCACCTGAACGAATTAATCCAGGAGATAAAATAAATACATTGGTAAAAATCAAAAAAGTTACATCGGGTTCAACTATTAAAATTGCTGAAAAAGTTGATAAACTTTATGGGTCAATTATTGAGGCAGGGACTCATAGGGCATCTTCAATAAAAGTTGCTGAGGCTTCAAAGGCAATTGAAAATGCTCAAAGAGACCTTAATATTTCTTTTGTGAATGAGTTAGCATTGATATTTGATAAGATTGGAATAGACACTTCAGAGGTTCTTGAAGCTGCAGCAACTAAGTGGAACTTTCTAAGCTTTAAGCCAGGTTTAGTGGGAGGCCATTGTATTAGCGTTGACCCATATTATTTGACATACAAAGCTGAAACTTTGGGATACTCTCCAGAGGTAATACTTTCAGGTAGACGTGTGAACGATAATATGGGGATATTTGTAGCAAATAAGGCAGCTAGATTAATGCGCCAAAAGGGGATATCTACTAAAGGAGCTAGATCTCTTATTTTGGGGATTACTTTCAAAGAAAATTGTCCCGATATACGTAATTCTAAGGTCCCAGACATTTGTGAAGAATTAGAAATTTTTGGAATGAAGGTTTCAGTTTTTGATCCTTATGCTAGTATGACTGAGGTAGAAAAAGAATTTGGGATAAAACTGATTTCAGAATTGATTGATTACGATCTTATAATATTGGCAGTTGCTCATGATAAATTCTTAAATATAAATATTGATAGATTGAAAAAAAGAGATGGAGCCGTTGTTTTTGATTTAAAATCATTCCTGGATAAGAAAAAAGTAGATGCAAGATTATAAAACATGAAAAATTATTTCGCACACAAAACTGCTGAGATTGATCAAAATTGTATAATTGGTGAGGGGACAAAAATTTGGCATTTCTCTCATATTATGTCAGAATCTAAGTTAGGTGAGAAATGCAATATAGGTCAAAATGTAGTTGTTGCTCCAGGAGTGGTACTTGGAAATAATGTAAAAGTTCAGAATAATGTTTCTATTTATACTGGGGTAGTTTGTGAGGATGATGTCTTTTTAGGACCATCAATGGTTTTTACAAATATATCTAATCCTAGATCTGCAGTTATAAGAAGGGATAAATATATCAGAACTAAAGTCAGAAAAGGAGCTACGATTGGTGCAAATGCTACAATTATCTGTGGGAATGAGTTAGGATCATACTGCCTTATTGGAGCAGGAGCAGTAATTACTAAAGAAGTTGCCCCGTACGCACTTGTAATTGGAAACCCTGGAAAACAAATTGGATGGGTTAGTGAATATGGTCACCGATTAGAATTTAATAAAAGAGGTTTGGCAATATGTCCAGAGAGCGGTGAAAAATACAATCTAAAAAATAATTCTGTGGTAAAACTATGAAGAATTTTATATTAATAGGTGCTGCAGGCTATATCGCACCCAGACACATGAAGGCCATAAAAGATACAGGAAATACTCTTATTGCCGCCTTTGACCCCTATGATGGTATTGGTATAATTGATAGTTATTTTCCTAAAGCTAGTTTTTTTAACGAGTTTGAGCGATTTGATAGACACATTGAAAAAATGAAGCGTTCGGGTACCCCAATAGATTACGTTAGTATATGCTCGCCTAACTACTTACATGACTCTCATATTCGATATGGCCTTCGTATTGGAGCAGATGTGATTTGTGAAAAACCATTAGTCCTGAACCCATGGAATTTAGATGCATTAATTGAATTAGAAAAGGAGTATCCTAATCGAGTTAATACTATTTTACAATTACGACATCACGAAGCAATTATAGCTTTAAAGGATAAAATTGGTAAAGGTCCACCTAATAAGATTTATGAAATTGATTTAACGTATATCACTTCTAGAGGAAAATGGTATTATACCTCATGGAAAGGGGATGAATCAAAGTCTGGCGGAATCTCCTCAAATATAGGCGTACATTTTTTTGATATGTTGCAATGGATTTTTGGTTCAATTAAAGATTTTTCTGTTCACATTAAAACTCCAGACACTAATGCAGGAACTTTAAAATTCAAACAGGCCAATGTTAATTGGTATTTGAGTATAAATTCTGAGAAATTACCTCCTTCCGCAAAAGAGCAAGGATTACCCACATTTCGTTCATTAAAAATAGCTGGAGAAGAAATTGAATTTAGTAAAGGATTCACGGAACTTCATACTGTGAGTTATCAAAAAATTCTTGAAGGGAAAGGATATGGTTTACTAGATGCAAAAAAATCAATTGAGATTGTTAGTAAGATCAGAAATAAAGAATTATGAAAATAGAAAATTCTAATATTTTAGTTATTGGAGGTGCGGGCTTTATTGGAAGCTTTGTCGTTTCAGAATTGTTGAAGTATCCAGTTAATAAAGTAGTTGTATATGATAATTTAGCTCGCGGAAAAGTAAGTTACCTTACGGAGCAAATGAAAGATAAACGATGTTCTTTTTTCCCTTTCGGAGGAGATATACGAGAGACAGATATTTTGAACACTGCAATGCAAGGTATAGACTACGTAATTAGTTTAGCCGCTATGTGGTTACTTCATTGCAAAGATTATCCCAGAACTGCTTTTGATGTCAATATTGCTGGAACTTTTAATATATTAGAAGCCTGTGTAAATAATAATATCAAAAAATTAATTTGGTCATCCTCTGCTTCCGTATATGGAGATGCATTGGAACTACCTATGACTGAGGAGCATCCTTTTAATAATAAAAATTTTTATGGTGCTTCAAAAATAGCTGGCGAGGCAATGGCTACAGCATTTAATGATCGCTATGGTCTAAAAGTTATTGGACTTAGATATATGAATGTATATGGTCCACATCAGGATCAAACAGCTGCTTACACAGGGGTAGTTCCTATTATGTTAAATAAAATTGAAGCTAATGAGGCTCCTATTATCAATGGGGATGGATCACAGGCATATGACTTTATTTATGTAGAGGATGTAGCTCGATCTAATGTGCAAGCACTTATTAGCAATCAGGATTTTGGAATGTATAATGTAGGAACTGAAGTACAAACCACCATAAATGAACTTTGTGAATTAATTTTAGAGTTAAAAAAATCCAACTTAAAAGTTAAATATAATCCTTACACGGAGGATGATGCCCGTGCTATGGTAAAAAATAGAATTGGTTCCAGAAAAAAAGCCGAGAATGAAATTGGGTTCAAATACAAATATAGTTTAAGGGAGGGACTTCAAAAACTTATTTATTGGAGAATTAAAACAGGAGTTGATAAAAAAAAATAAATTGATAAATAACGAAAAAATTGCGGTAATTGGTGCTGGAATTATTGGTCTAGCAATTGCATACAAACTCTCTTTACAGAATAAGAAAGTAGTTGTATTTGAAAAAGAATCTTCAGAGGGTATGCACCAGTCAGGAAGAAATAGTGGGGTTTTACACTGCGGCTTGTATTATACTCCAGGGTCACTAAAGGCTCAACTTTCAGTGAAAGGAATCAGAGAAATGATTGCTTTTGCCAAATCAAATAATATTCCCCACGATGTTTGTGGTAAAATAGTTGTCGCAACATCTGAAAAAGAAGAAAAATCTCTTGCTATTTTAGCTAAAAGAGGTGATAGGAATGGCTTAAAAGGATTAAAGTATTTATCCTCCGTAGAACTCAAAAAAAGGGAGCCGTTCGTTCGTTCTAAAAAAGTTCTATTAGTTCCAGAAGAGGGGATAATAGATTATAAATCTGTAATGCAAAAACTAGTTGAAAGAATCAAAGAAAATGGAGGAAGCATTTATTACTCATCTCCAATAAAAAGTGTAAATGATAATCATGAAAAATCGATCCAAATTATCACAAACAAACAAGAAAGTACATTTGACTATATTATTTCCTGTACGGGTTTATGGAGCGATAAAAACTATACAAATTTGACAAATGAAAAATCTCCCTTAAAGATTATCCCGTTTCGAGGAGAGTATTTGAAGTTTAGAAAAGGTTATGAAGATTTTGTTAACCATTTGATTTACCCTGTTCCTGATGCTCAGTTTCCATTTCTTGGGGTCCACTTCACTCGAATGATAGACGATTCAAGAGAAGTAGGCCCAAATGCAGTTTTAGCATTAAAAAGAGATGGATATAATTGGAATAGCTTTTCCTTTAAAGATGCTTTTGAGAGTTTAACTTACCCCGGCCTAATTCGTTTTGTAACTAATAACTTAACTTTTTCTATAAATGAATTTAGGTCATCACTGTTTTTAAAAGATTTTATTGCTAAAGCAAAAAAAATGATTCCTGATATTGACGACTCTATGTTAGAGAGGGGAACAGCTGGAGTTAGAGCTCAGGCTGTTTCTCCCAGAGGTGAATTGCAGATGGATTTTAATGTTATAAAAACAGGTCGTCAAATACATGTTTTAAACGCTCCCAGCCCTGGAGCCACTGCATCTTTATCAATTGCCGATTATATAATTAAGTCTTATTTATGAAAAATTCCATCCATAATCTTTTAAAAAATAAGATTGCTTTTCATGATAATTTAGGAGATGCATCAATTAGTTTTGACTCAAGAACTAATCAGGTTCAAACAAAGGATGCTTTTTCAGAAAAGTGGACTAATCCCATATCAAACGACTTGACTAGTGATAAAGGATTTATCGAAGATCAAAAAAGATGGTTCCTCAAGCTTTATGGTTTTAACTCAGAGAAAGAAATAAAATCTTTTTTTGATGGAAAAATTATCTTAGATGCAGGCTGTGGAATAGGATATAAATCAGCTTGGATAGCAAGTTTATGTCCAAATTCTAAAGTAATTGGAATGGATATTAGTGAGTCTATTTTATTAGCATCCAAGAGGTATAAAAAAATTGATAATTTATTTTTTATAATGGGAGATATTGCTAATACTCCATTAAAAAACGAATCAATTGACATAGTTATTTGTGATCAGGTAATAATGCATACCGAAAAACCTAAAAAAACATTTCAACATCTAGGAAATATTATCAAAGAATCTGGATTTTTCTTATGTTATGTGTACTCAAAAAAGGCCTTAGTTAGAGAATTAATTGATGATTATTTTAGAGATAAAGTTCATGAAATTTCCAATGAAGATCTGTGGGAACTATCTTCTCAACTTACTGAGTTAGGAAAAAATTTGACAGAATTAAATGTTCAAGTTGAGGTCCCAGATGTTCCTTTGCTAAATATAAAAAAAGGGAGATATGACATTCAAAGATTTATTTATTGGAATTTTATTAAATGTTTTTACAATGAAAAATGGAATTATGAATCCAATAATATTGTGAATTATGATTGGTATTCTCCTTCAAATGCAACAAGATACACTGAAGAGGAGTTTAAATCTATTATATCTCAAAATAATTTTAATATTGATTTTTTTCATCGAGAGGAAGCTTGTTTTTCAGGCCGATTTTTGAAAAGTAAATTAGGTTTATAATTATGAAAAGAACAATTCCAATTTCGAAACCAGTAACAGGAAGTGATGAATGGGAGGCATTAAAAGAGCCCATCATGTCTGGTTGGCTAACTTCTGGACCAAAGGTAAGAGCATTCGAGGATGCGTTTGCAAAAAGACACAAGGTTAAACATGCAATTGCGGTGACTAGTGCAACTACTGCCCTCCATTTGGCTTTGGTTGCTTTAGAAATTAAAAAAGACGATGAAGTTATTGTTCCCGCTTTTACTTGGGTTTCTACCGCTAATGTTGTATTGTATCAGGGGGCTAAAGTTGTTTTTTGCGATATCGATCCTACTACATTTAATTTAGATCCAAAAAAACTTAAAGATAAAATTACTTCAAAAACTAAAGCCATAATGGTAGTCCATTTGTTTGGTTTATGTGCTCCGATGGATGAAATTAAAAATGTATCTGGAAACATCCCTTTGATTGAAGATGCTGCTTGCGCCTCTGGCTCTGAGTACAAAGAAATTCCTGCAGGAGGTCTTGGTTTGATGGGTTGTTTTTCATTTCATCCTCGTAAATTAATAACTACTGGTGAAGGAGGTATGATTACAACTAATGATGAAAAATTTGGATCTAGGTTAAAAGTATTACGAAATCATGGAGCATCAATCTCTGAGGAAGAAAGACATAGTGGGCCGAAACCTTTTATTTTATCTGACTTTAACGAGCTTGGATATAATTACAGGATGACCGATTTGCAAGGAGCTATTGGTGAGGTTCAACTAAAAAAATTAGATTCTTTAATAGAAGAAAGAAATAAATGGGCAAATTTTTACAATCGGGAATTAGAAAAAATTACTTGGTTAAATCTTCCTACCAATACAGAAGATTGTAAACATGCATGGCAAAGCTATGTTATTTTAGTCGATGAGACCAAATCCCCTTTTAGTCGAAATACCATTATGGAACTACTGCAAGAAAAGGGAATTTCAACTCGACCTGGTACTCATGCAATTCATATGTTAGGATATTATTCAAGAAAAAATAATTTTTCGCCACAAGATTTCCCTGGGGCTCAAATTGCAAATGACTATTCTATCTCAATTCCCTTGCACAATAATATGGAAAAAGATGATTTTAAATATATAGTCAACACTTTAAAATCTCTTTAAAAATGTGTGGAATAGCCGGAATTTTCAACTTAAATGGATCACCGATTAATAAAAAAAATGCTCTACAGATAAGAGATATAATGAGCCATCGTGGACCTGATGGTGCCGAATCTTATTTTGAGAAAAACGTTGCTATTTTACACAATAGGCTAGCTATTTTGGATACCTCAAATAATGGTGCTCAACCAATGTATTCTAGTGATAAAAAATGGATAATTGCATTTAACGGGTGCATTTATAACTTTAAAGAACTCAGATTAGAATTAGAATCACTTGGACATAAATTTGTTTCAAATTCAGATACAGAGGTTATAGCAGAGGGTCTAAGTAGATTTGGACCTAATTACGTAAAAAAGTTTAATGGAATGTTTGCTATCGGAGCTTGGGATAAGAGTGAAAAAAAAATGTATTTGATAAGAGATAGGTACGGAATTAAGCCTCTATATTATTGGTTTAATGGAAATACCTTAGTTTTTGCATCTGAAATTAAAGCTATTATTGAGCACAAGGATTATAAAACTGAAGTTGACTTAAATGCACTAAATGAATATTTTACTTTTCAAAATATTTTTTCTTACAATACTCTTTTTAAAGGAGTGACTATGTTACCCCCTGCAAATATTGCAGAAGTATCTGTTAATTCTAAATCAATCATTCATAATTCATGGTGGGACTATGATTTTTCAAATTCTGATGATAAAATGAGTTTTGATGCTTGTAAAATTAAAACTAAAGAGTTATTTGAACAAGCAGTTAAAAATCAAATGGTTTCTGATGTACCACTAGGATCTTACCTTTCAGGAGGTATGGATTCTGGGTCTATTACAGCTATCGCATCAAAGCAGGTGAACAGATTGGCTACATTTACATGTGGTTTTGACATGAACGAGGTAAGTGGAATTGAGGCTAATTTTGATGAACGTAGAGATGCCGAATTTATGGCAAACTATTTCAAAACGGAACAATATGAACAAGTAATGAATTCTGATGATATTAAGTGGTGTCTTCCCAAATTAGTTTATCATTTAGAAGATTTAAGGGTAGGAATGTCATATCCAAATTATTATATATCCAGACTGGCTTCTAAATTTGTTAAAGTTTGTTTACAAGGAACAGGTGGAGATGAACTTTTTGGTGGTTATCCTTGGCGTTATTACAAAGTTTTCGATTCTTTAACCCAAAAAGATTTCTTTGATCAGTATTATGATTTTTGGCAAAGACTTGTACCCGATGATGAAAAAGAAAAATTATTTACCAAAGACGTTCTTGAAAAAATTGATGATATCCATCTTCCAAGAAAAACATTTGAAAGAGTATTTACATTTAATGATAACTTAAAATATGATACCCCAGAGGATCATATAAATAACTCTTTATATTTTGAAATTAAAACATTTTTACCTGCATTATTTTTGGTTGGAGATAAATTGTCAATGGCGCATGGCCTTGAGGAGCGCTTTCCTTTCATGGATAATGAATTAGTCGAATTTGCAATGAAAATCCCAGTAAAATACAAGCTAGGTAATCTTGAAAAAGAAGTTAAAAAAATTGATGAAAATAACCCGAGAAAGAAAAATCTTTACAAAGAGTATGATGATGGTAAAAATGTACTTCGCAAAGCTATGTTGGATTTTATTCCGAAATTAATCTTAGACAGAAAAAAGCAAGGTTTTTCAGCTCCTGATGAAAGTTGGTATAGAAGTCAAAACGCTCCATACATAAAAGAATTATTGTTAAACAATAACACATTATCTACTAAATATATTAGTAAAGACTATATATATAAAATTGTTAACGAACATTTAAATGAAAAAAAGAATCATAGATTATTAATATGGTCATTTATGAATTTTGAATGGTGGTGTAGAATTTTCCTGAAATGATAACATTAGAAAAAATTAATTTCAAAAAAATAAATAGTTTTTTAGATGAGATAAATAATAATTTAATTTATTACTGTCCTGATTATTTAAAGTTTTTGGAAATTATTCTAAAAGACTCAAAAATATTTTATATAGTTTACCAAAATAAAAAGAAAATTATGGCAATTATGCCTGTTTCAATTTCTTCAGTTGAAAATAAATACCAAATTATAAATTCTCTTCCCTTTTTCGGCGGCCATGGAGGAATTATAATTGAGGATGTAAATAAAATTGAAAAAAGAAAAATTCAATCGAGAATTTTGAGTTTCTTAAACAAAACCTTAATTAATAAAAAAACGTTATCAACCATCATTATTGAAAACCCCTTTTTTAAAATTAATAATGAAATTTATCAAAAAAACGGTTTCTATGAGGAAGATAATCGTTTTAGCCAATTCAAGATTTTACCTAATTCAAATAAAATAGATGAGACAAAAAATTTACTTTTTGAATCGTTTCATACTAAAACAAGAAACTCAATTAGAAAAGGGTTTAAGCTAAATCCAAAAATTTATGAAACCAATAAAGCTTGTGACATAAAATGGATATATAAGATTCATAAAAGTTCAATTTCACGATTAAATGGAAAAAATAAAACTCTTTTTGAGTTTAATGAACTTTTAAAAATATTTCCCCCCCCAAAAAATTCTAGAATATTTATTGCAGAAATTAATGGGGTGAAGATCTCAGGCCTTATTCTTATTCTATATAAAAATAGCGTAGAATATTTCACCCCTGTAATTCATGAGGATTATAAAAGTTCACAATTATTATCTGCTTTAATTTTTCATGCAATGACAAAATTAACGGTTGAGGGCTATAAATTATGGAACTGGGGCGGGACATGGAAATCGCAAACTGGAGTATTTAGATTTAAACAAAGATTTGGAAGTGATTGCAAAGAGTATAGATATTTGAGTAAAAAAAATTTTGAAGCTCTAGGAGAAACTTCGCCATTGACATTAAAAAAATATTACAACCATTATTACGCATATAATTTTGATTTAAAATGAATTCATATAGGGACCTCATTAAACTATACAAAAAACAGTTTAAAAAATTTGGAGACTCAGTTAAATCTCAATTAACTCCAAAAGGAAGAAATAACATTAGATATAGTTCAGTTTTGGATTATATTAATTTTGATGAAAAAATTAGAATACTTGACTATGGTTGTGGTTTAGGATATTTTTATGAGTACCTTAACCTAAGGGCCAATAAAATTGAGTATTCTGGTGTCGACATTGTAGATGATTTTATTATTCACTGTAAAAATAAATTTCCTGAGAAAAAAGACTCGTTTTACACAATAAAACATGATCAAAAAATTAAGGGTAAATATGATATTATTTTCGCCTCTGGGGTGTTCAATCTGAAGTCATTTAATGATGAAAAAAAATCACTAAAATTTGCATATGAGAGAATCAAAGAATTATTTGAAAGCACAAATCAAATTTTAATATGTGATTTTCCGTCTGAATTTGTTGATTTTAAACAATCTGATGCACAACATTTTAATACGAGTGATTTAATAAGTTTTTGTGTAAGCGAGCTTTCTAGAAGGTTTATTTTTAGACACGACCTTCTTCCATACGAGTGTACACTTATTGTTTGGAAAGACGATAAAATTGTTAAACCTCAAAATACATATGAAGTTTAGTAAAAAAAAGGGAAAAAGTTATGTTATAATAGGTGGAGGAATCTCCGGCATTGTTTCTGCACTTTTGCTAAAAAATAAGAATCCAAATGCCAAAATACATTTATTTGAGGCATCAAATTATCTAGGTGGGAACTTAAATGGCTTTTTTTATGAAAATGATATTTATTTTGATAAAGGAACCCATATTTTTCAAGAAACAGGTGATTATGAAATTGACAAAATACTTCAGACCTCAGTTGAAAAGAAAAATTTAATTCTATTCAAACAAGGTAAAGGAGATTTTATTGGGTCAATTTATCAAAATAAATATCATGAGAGCTCTCATTATCCAAATATTGAAGAAAATTATAATTTAAAGGAATCAGTTATAAACCATTTAACCAATTCAAAAAAAATTGATCTTAAAATTGATTATTCTAATAATCTGAAAAATGAACTTGAAAGACGATTTGGTTCAAAATATGCTTTTTCCCTAAATCAAATTTTCAAAAATATTTTTAAAAAAAATATTGAAAACTTGTCAAGTTTTTATTTGAGATATACTGGTCTTAATAGATTACTAATTGGGAAAAATAAGAAAAGCTCAGAATTCTTTTCTAATGAATATTACAGAAACTTTATTGGATTTCCTAATCAGTTTCAAATACCTAAAAAGTTCTTGCACAAAAGAAGAAGTTTTTATTCAAAATTTAACGGGACATCAGATTTTGTTAATGGCCTAATTAGAAAACTAGTAAATTCGAATATCTCGATAAATACATCTACAAGAGTAAAAAAAATAATTAGTGGTCAAAAAAGTTTGATAATTGAAAAAGATAATATTTTAGAAAAAATATATTATGACAAATTATTGGTAACAAGTGGTTTTTTTTCGGCATTAAATATTTTAGATTATAAAAAGATACCAAATAAACTAAACTTCATAGAAACAACTTTTTTTAATGTAGTTTTAAAGGAAAAATCAAAATCAAAAGTCTTCTATATATACAATTTTGATAGTAATATAAACTTCTATAGATTAACGAATTACAGGGCCTTTTCAGGAAATGATGAGGACAAGAGAATAACAATTGAATGCCATAATTTATTTCAAAAGAATATTAAGTATTTAAAAAAAATATTAAAATATTTGACAGATATTGGAGTTTTGATTAGCTCTGATATTGAAAAAATATTTATTGAAAATAAAAAATTTGGATTGCCATTAATTTCAACTGAAAATTATCACTCAATTCAAGAAATAAAATCAAATTTTGTGGAATCAATTGATAATTCTATTTTGATTACCGGAATTGGTATGGGAAATAGTTTTAATTTTTTTCAAAATGAGATATTATTAGATTGTAAATCGAAAATTAATAATATAAAATAATGATACTATTTACCTCTGATATTGATTGGGCTCCAGATTATGTAATTATTGATATGCTATCAATATTTAAAAAATATAATGTTAAATGCACGCTTTTCTGTACTCATGACTCAGATATTTTGAGAGAATCCGATAAAAATCTATTTGAATTGGGAATACACCCCAACTTTAATAATTTTTTGACAAATAATGAATCAAGAAGCCCTTATGATATTGTTAAACAATTATTAGAGTTTTATCCTAAATCAATTGGAGTTAGGTCTCACAGTTTATTCTGCTCATCGGGATTATTGAATATTTTTAAAAACTTCAATCTAAAATATGAGTCATCTCAACTAATACCTTATAATTGGAATATTAGTCCATATAACTGCTGGACGGGGCTTAAAAGAATACCATTTAATTGGGAAGATGATGTTCATTATAGTTTTAAAAAAAAATTTGAGAATTGTAATATAATAGAGCATTATGATAGCTCAAAATTATATATTTTAAATTATCATCCAATCCATGTTTTTTTGAATTCATTTGACCAAACAATATATGATAAAGCAAAGAAGGTTTTTGATAACAAAACGAAACTAAATTTATTAATTAATAAAAAAAGATTTGGAGTTAGAGATCATCTCATTAGATTATTAAAATTCATTGACAATGAATCGATAAATCCACTATTTATGAAAGACCTACTAAAATGAGAATTATACTAATTGGAAGAACCCGAAATCTATTAAATACTGCCAAATTATTGATCATCAATGGTCACAAAGTAGTTGGTGTAATAACATCAAAGGCTCCAAAAGAATATAAAATTAATCAAACAGATTTTAAAAACTTTGCTAATGAATTAAAAATTCCTTTTTTAGAAAGTGCCAAAATTAATGAGAACAACTTTTTCAAAACTTTTAAAAAAAACACACCAGAGATCGGAGTAAGTGTAAATTATTCTAGCATAATTTCTTCGAAAATAGTTAATTTTTTCCCATATGGTATACTAAATGCTCATGGAGGAGATCTACCAAGATATAGGGGAAATGCATGCCAAGCATGGGCAATTATCAATGGAGAAAAAAAAATTGGACTTTGTATTCATAAAATGATTGGTGGTGAATTAGATTCAGGAGATATTATTTCAAGGAACTTTATTAGAATTAATTCTAATACAAGAATCGGATTAGTTTATGAAAAGATGGAAAAAATAATTCCAGCTCTTTTTTTGGAATCAATTAATAAACTCTCTTCAAATAAAAATTATTTTTTAGAAAAACAGAGTGAAGAAATGAATAAATCATTAAGATGCTATCCAAGAATTGAGGAAGATTCAAGAATAAATTGGCATAAAACAAATATTGAAATCTTAAGACTAATTAATGCTTCAAGTGAACCTTATGATGGCGCTTTTAGTTTCTTCAGAAAGAGAAAAATTGGATTCTTACGCGCAAAACTTGTAAAAGACATTGAAAAATGGATAGGTGTGCCTGGTCAGGTATCAAAAATTCATAAAAATGGAACCATTGATATTCTTACGGGTAAAGGAAAAATTAATGTAAGTTTAATTGAAATAAATGGATTAAAAACTAAACCTATTTTTTTTATTAAATCAATTAGAACTAGATTCAATAATGAAAATAGTCTTTTTTAAAAATGAAATACAGCAAATTATTTTCAAGTTTATTTTATATACTAATTTTACCTTTTATTTTGTTTTTAATTTTTCTTATCAGAAGAAGAAAAAATAAAATATTGTGGGGACCTGTTCCAATTATAAATATTAAAGGTCATTCTATTGCTTTAAATGAGTTAGGTTATCAATCTGTTACTTTAGTTTCTGAGGTTTTCAATATTAATGACCGAAGCGATTTTGATCTTACATATAGCGATTTAATTCCAATTAAATTAATTAGAAAAAATAACAGACTTAGAATTTTAATAGGTCAGTTACTTGGATTTTTTTATGTCATAAAAAACGCAAAAGTATACAACACTTCATATTTTGGTGGTTATCTTGGGAATTCATTTTTATGGAGATTGGAATTTTTTGTTTACAAATTATTCGACATAAAAATTGTCATTTCTGCATTTGGAGGTGACGTTTATCAATATTCTAAATTAATTGATTATAGTTTAAAACACGGCTTGATTATGTCTTATCCAGATATGGCAAAAGAGGAAAATATAATTTCCAATAAGGTTAAATATTTTACTAAAAAGGCAGATTTGATTATAAATGGGAATCAATTTGAGGGTCTTGGAAGGTATGACTTACTTCCACAGAGCAACCTTATTGTTATGAATAATATAATTCGTAAAAAAGAGAAAAAAACTTCTGGAAAAGTTATAAAAATAGCTCATTGTCCAAACCACAGAGGGTTTAAAGGAACTGAATTTGTCATCGATGCAGTTAATCAAATATCGAAAAAGGGCTTCAAAGTGGAATTAAAAATCATTGAAAATATTCCTAGAAATGATTTAATTAAGATTTTTCATGAAGATATAGATATTTTAGTCGAACAATTAATTTGCCCAACCTATGGAATGAACGCAGTGGAGGGCATGGCTTCTGGGTTGGTTGTTTTATCAAATTTATCTAATTCATCTTATTCCCAGGTGTTTAGGAGATATTCTTTTTTAAATGAGTGTCCAATTGTTTCTACAAATCCAGAAAATATAGTTGAGAATTTGGAGCAACTTATTTTAAATAGGAAATTACGTGAGCTATTGGGAACTTTAGGAATCCAATATGTAAAAAAATATCACTCAATTGAATCCGGAAAATATTTTTTCAAAAAAATCTATAATCAATTATTAAATGGTGTTGATGAAGATTTAATTAACATGTATCACCCACTAAAGTCTAATTATGCCAAACAAAATTATATCAAAACTCCATTGAAGGACAATAATATTATTACATGAAAATTGTTTTAAAATTTTTTATTGAAGTTTCACTTATACCTTTTTTAATCGTGCTAGCAATTTGGTCAAGATTTAAGTCAAAAAAAATAAAAATTGGTTTAGGACCAGATCCGTTAATAAATAATTTTTATCATAAAAAAGCACTGGAATTGTGTAACTATTCCTCAGAGACCTTTGTGAAAAATTCGTTTCATATTACTGATGAATTTGATATCGATGTTAGCAGAAAATTTAATTTAAATAACCCTATTTCAAGAGGAGCTGCCTACCTATATTTAATTTTTATTTCTTTTAGGTATAAGGTTCTATACATTAATTTTAACGGAGGGGTTATTGGACTTAGATCAATTTTTCTATGGAAAATAGAGCCTTTGATACTAAAACTTGCTAAAATAAAAACAGTTATTCTTCCATATGGTTCAGATGTTCAAGATATGTCAAGATCTGATAATCTAATTTTTAAAGATACAATTGCAAATGATTATCCAGATCAAAAAATATTTAGAAAAACTGTTACAAGAAAAATTGATTTGTGGACTAAATACGCTGATCATATAATAGGAGGCTGTGAGTGGGTAGATTATATGTATCATTGGGATACACTTATGTTGGCTCACTTCTCAATCGATCTAAATAAAATTACCAAAAAGCAGAAAATTGCAAATAAATCATCAAGTAAAAAATTAAATATTTTACATGCTCCCAATCATAAAAACATAAAGGGGACTTTTTTTCTTACTCAAGCAATTGAAAATTTAAAAAGAAAGGGTTATGATATTGATCTATTAATAGCAGAGAAAAAATCCAATAATGAAATATTAGATTTAATTAAAAAATCTGATATAATTGCAGACCAATTTATTATTGGTTGGTATGCCATGTTTGCAATTGAGGCCATGGCTAATGCTAAACCAGTTCTTTGCTATTTAAGACAGGACTTAATAGATTTATATAAATACAAAGGCCTTATAAAAGATAATGAGATTCCAATTATTAATGCTAATATATTTAATTTGGAGGAAAAAATATTATGGTGTTATGAAAATAAAAATAAACTTCATAGAATAGGTGAAAAGGGATATGAGTTTGTAAAAAAACATCATTCGATTAATTCTGTTGCTTCAATATTTGATAAAATAAATAAAGAAATTTCATTATGAGAATTTTTATTACTGGCGCTAACGGGCTATTAGGAGCTAATCTTGTAAATGTATTATCAAAGGAACATTATGTATATGCAGTTCTAGAAGAAAGCCCCATTTTAAATTTTTCATCTAACAAAAATATTTTTACCATATATAAAGATTTATCAAATTTTGAAACAATCGATTTACCAAAAGATATTGATTTAATTTATTTCCTTGCCCAGTCAAACAGATTTAGAGATTTTCCAAACGGAGTTTCAGATATGTTAAAAGTTAACATTGAAGCTCCTTTAAAAATTGCAAAATGGGCTATTGAAAATAATGTTAAAAAATTTATTTATGCATCCAGTGGAGGAGTTTATAGAAAACCAGATAAACCCGTTAAGGAATTTTTTGATATAAATGCGAACGAGCGAAATGGATTTTATCTGGATAGTAAGTTAAGTGCAGAGATTTTATTGAAAAATTTTGCAAGTATGTTCGAGACATTTATAATCGCTAGGCCTTTTTTTATTTATGGTAAAAAGCAAAAAAAACACATGCTTATTCCAAGGCTTATAAATAATATTATGGAATCTAGGGATATAGTACTTTCCTCGCAAGATGGAATAAAAATTAATCCAATCCATGTTGAGGATGCGGCAAAGGTTTTTTCAAATATGATTAATTTAAAAGGTGAATTTATAATTAATGTAGCTGGGAAAGAAGTTTTTTCGTTGAGAGAACTAAGTGAGATAATAGGAGAGAAACTTAATACATCTCCGAAGTTCGAAATCAAAAAATCATTACAGAACGATTTAATAGCAGATATAAGTTTAATGACCGATAAATTATATACACCAAAAATTTCTTTTAAGTCAGGATTAAAAGATTTAACTAGCGTCTGAAATGAAAGTATTGCATTTACCCACTACAGTTGGTGGTCACTCATGGGGACTATCTCTTGCCGAAAGAGATTTAGGTATTAGCTCCCATGTTTTAAGTAGATCTGAGAGCTGGATAGGTTATGGCTCAGATATTTCTTTAAATCTTCAAAACAAAAATAAAATAATTCAATTTTTAGAACTTTTTAAAGCTTTCTTGAAATATCGAAAATCCTATGATATTTATCATTTTAATTTCGGATCCTCACTTATTGATTATTTTAATTTTGGGATTAATCTATGGGATCTCCCATATTATGATGGAAAAAAAATCATGACATATAATGGTTGCGATGCAAGACAATCAAATTATAATTTCTATAAAGATGAAATGTCATTGACTACCAAAAATTTTTTTTGTAAACACTCTCATCCCAACATAGGTATTTGTCACTCTAAAAGACGAGATCAAATAAGAAGAAATAGAATAAAAAAAGTTTCCAAAAATGTAGATCATATTTTTTCATTGAATCCAGATTTAATGAATTTTCTTCCTAGAGAAAAGACTACTTTTCTCCCTTATTCCATTGATGGTAGAAATAAAATTAAACCTGTTATTAAAACAAAAACCAAAAAATTAAAAATTATACACTCACCTACAAATCGAGATGCCAAAGGATCTAACTTTATTATTAACTCGCTAGAGAAACTAAAAGAAAAATATAAAAGCGTTGAAATCGTGGTAGTTGAAAACACTCCACATATCAAAGCACTTAAAATATATGAAGAAGCTGATATAGTTGTTGATCAGGTTTTAATCGGTTGGTACGGTGGATTTGGTGTAGAAGTTATGAAAATGGGAAAGCCACTTGCAGTTTATATCAGAGACGAAGATTTAAAGTTTATTCCCAAACAAATGTCAAAAGATTTAAAGGAAACTATAATTAATATTAATCCGTTTAATATAGAAAAAGTTTTATCCGAGTACATCGAATCTCCTGTATTATTGAAAAATAAAAGTAAAGCATCAGTTGAATATGCAAATAATTGGCATAACCCCAATAAAATCGCAAAAATAACAAAGTCTATATATCAAAAATAAATGTGTGGAATATCTGGTATTGTAAATAATGATGGCTCAGTTGTTTCAAAAAATGAGATTGAGCAAATGAACGATTTAATTTCTCACAGGGGGCCAGATGGAGAGGGATATTATTGTTATAAAAATCTTGCTTTAGGTCATAAAAGACTTTCAATAATTGATTTATCTGAGAGGGGAAATCAACCAATGCATTATTTAGATGAATTAGTCATAACTTATAATGGTGAGATATATAATTATATTGAGTTAAAAGATGAGTTAAAAATAAAAGGTTATAAGTTCGTCTCTAATTCTGATACTGAAGTAATTTTAGCCTCTTATCACTGCTGGGGTCAAAAATGTGTAGAATTTTTTAACGGAATGTGGTCTTTTGCAATTTTTGATAAAAAAAGGAATATTATATTTTGTAGTAGAGATAGATTCGGAATTAAACCATTTTATTATTCGCAGATAGATAAAAAATTTGTTTTCGGGTCTGAAATAAAACAAATTTTAAACTTTCATACCTCAAACTACCTAAACAAACAAATATTATTTGATTACTTATTTTTGGGTTTTGAGGAGCATTCGCACGAGACATTTTTTGAAAATGTTTTTAAATTAAACCCCTCCCACAATTTAATTTATGATTTAAATATTAAAAAATTTCAAATTATTAAATTTTTTGAATTAGAAATAGATTACAGAAAAGAGCTAACGCCAGAAATATACGTTAGTAAATTAAATAAACAATTAATTGACTCCATTGAGTTAAGACTTAGATCAGATGTAAAAGTTGGCACATGTCTTAGCGGAGGACTAGATAGCTCAGCAATTGCTACTATTGCTTCAAAAATTTATTCAAGTCAAAATAATAAAAAGTTTTTAGCTATTCATTCCAAATCAATTGAGGAGGAAAATGATGAAAGCATGTATGCTAGATTAGTTTCTGAAATTTCAAATATTGATCTTCATGAGATTGAACCCTCAACTACTGAAATTAAGAATTCAGTTGATGAAGTAATTTACACCCAAGAGGAACCGTTTAGTGGGCCTTCAATTTTCATGCAGTACTTTGTAATGAAAAAATCAAATAGCGTAGGATGTAAGGTTTTACTTGATGGCCAAGGTGGAGACGAAGTTCTTCTTGGTTATGAGAGATATCATGCTTTTCACCTAGGGGTTCTTTTGAGAAAATTAAAATTTAAAAAATATCTCATGTATGTTTTAAAATTAAAAACTCATAAATTTTCAATAATTAGTTTATTACTTATTTCAATATTGACTTTTTCTCCTAAACTGTATCTTTTTTTCAGAAAAAAAATAGTATCGAAAAAATCGAAACCAAAAGAAAGGTATTCAACAAAGCATCTAAACAAGATTATTAATTTTAGTGATTTAAGAAAGAATCAAATTAATGAAATAATGCACCTAAACTTACCCCAATTATTAAAATATGAGGATAAGAACTCTATGAAAAACTCTATTGAAACTAGGCTCCCATTTTTGGATTATAGATTAGTTAGTGACATCATTTCAGTTAAACCTTCAATAAAATTAAAATCAGGGTTTTTAAAGTTTCTATTGCGAAAAATTTTGGAAGGGAAATTACCTGAAGAATTTATTTGGAGAACAAAAAAATTTGCATTTGAAGCACCATCAAATTCATGGATTAGTGAAAACAAATCAGAGATGATTTCTGAGATAAAAAAATCTGAGATAATCAATTCACTAGTAAAACTAAACCATTCATTTTATAAAAATCATAGTTTATTTTGGAAACTTTATAATATAAGTGTTTGGGAAAGGCTTTATGAAGTTAAGTTTAGATAAACAAAAATTTAAAATTTGAAAAATCACAATAACTTATGGATTATTTCTCAAAACTCTGGAACCCCTATAAAGGGGGGAGTTCAAAGACACTTTTTTTTCTCTAAAATATTTAACCAACATCAAATAAAAACAACAATAATTGTAAATAGTAATAATCATCTACTTAAAACTTCTATAAAAAAAGGGCTTAATACTGAAGAGGGATGCAACTTTTACGGAATTTCGACTCTATTTAAATTTTCTTCTGGGGTTTTCCGTTTTCTTCAAATGATCGAATTTGGCATTAAATGTTTTTTCTTAGTTTTCTCAAAACTTCCAAAACCGGACATCATAATTCTAAGTTCAATGAGTATATTTCCTCTGCCTGCAGTGTTATTTTTAAGGAGTTTTTACAAAACTAAATTTATCTTTGAGGTGAGGGATCTTTGGCCTTTAACTCCTATAAAAATGAAAAAAATTTCAAAGTGGAATCCAATGATTATTTTAATCTCCTGTTTGGAAAAAATTGGATATCGAAATGCTGATAAAATTGTAACAACTTTATCTGGATCAGAAAATTATATAAATTCCATAGTCAATCAACCTAAAAAAGTGGAATTTATTTCCAATGGTGTTCCGACCGAATGTATCTATCCAAAAAATTCAATCACAAAAAAAAAATCAAATAAATTAGTTATCACCTATGGTGGAAGTTTTGGTTTAGCTAATGCTTTAGAACCTTTAGTTACAGTATTGGAAAACCAAAAGGAATTATGTAAAAAAATTCAATTTAATTTTATAGGAGCAGGATATTTAAAAAAAGAATACAAATTGAGACTTTTAGAATACGACAATATCTTTTTCTATGAAAAAATGGATCGATGGAGTTTTATAAAAGAATTAATTAAGTCAGATGTAGCTTTTATATCCTGGATGGATTTACCTGAACTTTATCGATATGGAGTATCTGCCCAAAAATATTACGATTATATGGCTTCCGGAATCCCAATTTTGTCAGCTCAAATTGGAATTAATGATCCAGTAAAGCAATCTGGATGTGGTATTATAGTTCAAAACAATACTGAAGGTATTAGGACGGGTATTAATAAATTTTTGATGTTAAGTGAAAAAGAAAGAAATGAAATGGGTGAGAATGGAAGAAACTACGTAAAATCTTTTACTTACGAAAAAATGGCTGAAAAGTATATTCAAATATTTCAGCATGGTTTAATTTGAGCTTCTTAATTATCTTAGTAAAAAATTACTCATGAAAGGTATCATTCTTGCTGGTGGCTTAGGGACTCGATTGTCACCTGTTACCAAAGCAGTTTCCAAGCAACTACTACCGGTTTATGATAAACCTATGGTTTACTATCCATTGTCAGTTTTGATGTCAGCAGGAATAAAGGAAATATTATTAATTAGCACACCTTATGACCTACCTTCCTATAAAAGATTACTAGGTGAAGGAAGGCAGTTTGGAATACATTTTCAATATGCCCAACAAAATGCTCCAAATGGAATTGCAGAAGCATTTTTGATTGGAAAGGA
>MDSV01020463.1_pt1 | contig 26073 bp, 20 predicted proteins | sample 810851 | NCBI WGS metagenome assembly MDSV01 (sample SAMN05326640, study PRJNA326480) | marine metagenome | isolation source: seawater | place: Atlantic Ocean: North East | collected 2012
CCCCGGCGGCGGCCCCGGCGGCGGCCCCGGCGGCGGCCCCGGCGGCCCCGGCGCACCCCAAGTCGCGGCAGATCACCACCGCCGCTCGCGATGACACGTCGGCGCGGGTGCGTTTTGTCTGCCACCCAAGTAAGGCTCCTGCAGCGCCGGGAGCACCAACGGCCAGGACGGAGTCGCCGACTCCCGCCGACTACGACGCAAACGAGCTGTTTCTCAAGAAGTGGGAGCAGCGCTTTGGGAGCACGATGCCACCGTACCTCTTCAGGACGGGCGCCGAACCACTCGCGTCTCACATTGCTGATGTCCTCGAGATGGGACAGTTCATGAACTTGATGAACATGCGCACAAAGACGGACCTTACTGCGTGGGAGGTTTCCGGCCTCCAGCACTTGCACACATCGCTGCGGATGCACATGCGCCCCACCAACACGGTCTCCGGAAAACTGTGCTACGAGAACATGAAGAAGCACATGAAGCACCTTGACGAGCGGACGCGCAAGCGCCGCCTCGACGACTCGAGGGCGCAGGTGCTCTCGGCCGCACAAGTGCTCTCGCCTCCAAAGAGCGCAAGGCCAATGCTTGGCCCCATCGCTCGGACCGCGGCCACGGCCTCGTCGTCGGGTGCTGGGACGTCGTCGGACGTAGAGGTCATGGAGGTCGAGGAGGTCACGGTGGAGAACGACACGCCGCAGCGGATTCCGCGCATCGAACGTGTGCAAGAGGTCGATTGAATGAAGTGGGAGACCGACACAAGAAATCCCGAGTAAGGGAAGAGGCTCAATGGTTTTCGCGAGCAGACCACAGCAGTTTCGAGCGTGTGACAGAGTGAGTGACAGAGTGAGTGACAGAGTGAGTGTGTGCGCCTGCGCTAGCAGCGGAAGTGAAACATTACAGCCCCAGAAATGCACCCATTATGGATGTTGCCTCTATTCCCCACTGCCATCCGATGGACACGCCAATAAACACGGTTCCCAGTATGGCGAGCCAACTTCCTACACCGGTGGTGGTGATGCCAAGCGTCAGCATGATTCCCGTGTCGATGAGCGGTATGGGACCGCCAGTTGCGCACATACTTGCGCAGCTCGCGGCCGATCGCACGTACAGCATAGCACTGGCTATGTACGAAAGTGGAATCCACCGGCAAGCAGCAGAGCAGCAATGCACTCCTACTGGTCGTCCGTGATCAACTGGGCCCCGATTGCGTCCGCGGCGGAGCGTAGCAACCGCTGGTACAGCCAGCCATCAACACCAAGCGCCCTAGGGGTGCTGTTCTGCCCTGTTTCAAAGGGTTCGACCTGCACGTAGAACATGGATGGGAATCCCATCGTCGAAAGCTTCCGCACAAAGACGTGGTGTCCGGAGACTCCGGCCACTTGCGCGGGCACGCTTTCGGACACCGTCGAGAAGAGCAAGAACCGTCGCTGCGAAAGGTGCCACACTCTCGGTTCAGGGGCTTCCACCTTGTGCAGGGCTTGCACCACAGTCTCTGGCGTCGCGGTGGTGCTCTTGGGCACCACGACGAGTGCTACAACATCGTCGATCCCGTCCATGATTTGAGAGACGTAAAAGCTGCGCCCTTCTGTGCCTCGAGCGTGCAAAATGCGCCGCACCGCCTTGGTCGTCTCTGGGTGCGAATCGCAGAGGAAGTGGCCGGCAAGCGCGTCCCGCGCCCACCCCACCCCTTGAACTTGTGGAAAGAGTGCACGACGGCGGTTGCGTGCAGTCTTTGCCAGCTTCTTGGCGATCAGACGCGCGCTGTGCGCCGCACGTCGCTCGCTGCGTGCCAACCTTCGGAGCACGTTGACATCGCCGCGCATGGCGCTAGTGCAGACAAGGGTGCTGCGAATTCGCTAGGCGGACGTCGACGAGCGCACTTAGCGATGTAACATTGCTTTCGTGCGGATTGTTGACCATGCCCCGTGAGGATCTGCGCGGATTCTTCTACGCAGTCGCTTGGGCGTGTGGTTACACGTGGGGGAGCCTGCTGGTCGTGTTGGTGATCGCACTTACTGTCGCCGGCTTGGCGTCAACGTGGTACGAAACGCTGCTGTCGTTTGATTCGATAGAGGCCGTCCTTAAGTTGGGGGCTGCGACGGCAGGAGTTGTCCTGCTGATTGCGGTTGCGCTCTACGCTGCGTGTGTTGGCTACTGCAGGCTTTTACTGTTGAGCACGGTCCTTCAAGGTGTGGTCGACTCGGAGAATATGGTGCACACGCCTCAGTAGAGGTGGACGAGAACGACGACGCGGCGAGTCCCATGGCGTCGCCGCCACCACCACCGGCGGACGGAGGGTGGCCCGTCCCAGAGATTGTGGGCATCGTTGGTTCAGGAGCCCTCTTTGTGTTCGTCGTCTATTGTTTGTTCAACTTTGGAAAGCAGTGTACAAACGCGTTCGGCAAGAGCGCCAACGCGCTGATCTATATGCTGACGACATTTTTGAAGGTTGTCTTGCGACTTGCATGCATCCCATATGACGTGTTGACAAGCAGATGGGATCGACAAAGAGAGGAAAGGCAGGCAGAAAGGGAGGAGAAAAAGGATGAGAGAAGGGCGAAAAAAGAGGAGAAACGGGAGCGGGAAAGGGCGAAAAAAGAGAAGAAAAGGGAGCAGGAAAGGGAGAGGAAAAAGGCCAGAAAAGCCGAAAAAGCCGAAAGGCGCAAAGCGACCAGGGGGAGGAGGAGAGGGTTCTTCTCCTTTCTTGGGGGAACGACAGGCTGCACCACGAGCAGCGCGCTCGGACCGCTCGGGGAGTCCGCAGAAGCGAGTGTTGCTCTTCCGCTGCTGCCAGGCGCTGTAAAGTTGGTGTTGCCTGCGACGGACGCCGTGTGACCGTGTGACCGTGTGACCGTGTGACCGTGTGACCGTGGCGTCGCCGTTCTATCTGTTAATGACAATCTATTACCCATACTGCCGCACACACGCACGCGACTGCTGGGGCTCTCGACCCAGCAGCGCTACCACAACTGTAAGTCCGATGCAAACGAGCAACTGCACGCTTGTACGCACCGGAACCTGCATTGTATAGGGGTGCACTGCTCAAGACCCACACAGTGCGGCTTATCGTTTCAAAAGTGTGACGCTTGGGGCTTCCCCCGTAGGCGACGCGTTTTCTTTGCATCTCTCTTCCGGTGCGACACTCGCCTTGTACCCCAGGACCGCATCGCAGTTGATACCACAAAACGTATCAAAGAACTTTCGCCAGAGCAAGCGAGCCCGCACCGGAAGACAGAAGCGACGACATCTAACCTGAAAGATGCAGATGTAGACAAAGAACCCGAAGAGAATCCATCCAGGGGGGGTCAGTGACAGTCCGGCGCCTTCGGCGGTGGGAAGCTCCGGGAACGGTGGTGAAGGCGGTGGTTGCGCTGGCGGAGGGGACGGCGGCGGTGGGTAATTGTAGCTGACCATCGTCTCTGGCAGTGAATGTGTTGCATGCGGCTTTTATCAGAAGAGAGAGGAGTCTTCATGCCGGCGCCGGAGACCCCGAGCCGTAGCCACACGCGATCACGCGAGCCGGTAGCCCCATTCGTAGCCAAGGCGTTTAAAATGTCCGACTGCGACGACAGGTCCGCGGCGCCGGCTCCCAAAGGCCGGTTGGCCAAGTACATGCGCACGGAGCGCCGCCGCCACGGGTCGGATCGCATGCGAGACGCGGTGCTGGCGTTGCTCACCCAAGGCGAATCGTCGCTCTGTGAGGTCGTCAAGCCGTTGCACCGGCACATGGAGCGCTACGCCGCCACCGGGCGTCCACAGGATGCTCTCCTGTCTGCGCGCCGGGCAATGATCCAAGACCTCTTTCGTGGCCTACTCCTCGGTCTCAAAGAAGAGTTTGGGATTCGATACTACGCTGACGAGACCAATCTTCGCAACATGTACGTCTGCCTCGTGGACGATCTGTATGTGGCGTACACGGTGTTCCGCGAGGCGGAGAAGGCGATACATCAGTGTGGCAAGCTGTCACCAAACCACCGGTCGAACATTGTGGAGGACGTCATGGACGCGGCAGTGCGCGAATTCATGCGAAAGGCTGATGCGGCCGCCGCTGTCCTTGCGGACCGGATCACGTGGACCTGCGAGTGTACAGAGGACGGCGACGACTCGTTCGGTTACGCTGAGAGCGACGGCACGGCCACGTCAGACGACGAAGAGGGCGAGACCGACGAGCCCGACGAGCCCGACGAGTGCGACGCCGACTCTAGCGACACGTCCTCGGTGCACGACATGTTCGAAGTCACAGCCTCAGACGCCTTGGTCGAGCTCGGCCTTGAAGGCGGTGACTGTGCGAACAGGGCGACTCTCAAGCAGGAACTCGAACAAGAGCTTGAAAGTCTAAAGCGCGACAGTTCAGACATTGGCGAGGCGCTCCTCGAGCTGCAAACGATCGACACCCGCGTCCAAGACGCGCACAGCCGAGAATTGAGCCAGCGCCAAGGCAAGAAGCGGGCGATAGAGAGCATGCTCGGGTGAGAGTGCACGATGTAGTACTACGATCACTAAACGTAGTATCAGTACAGCGACGACAAGTACACCATGTACGCTACTGCCAAGGGGACCACAAGACACAGCGTGTAAAGCGTGTGAAACCCAGCGATCTTTGCTGCGGTGGAGCTCTGTTCTGAAATCTCGTGAAAGGTCTTGAGTCTGCTCTGCGCGTACAAGAGCTCGGACACAAGCAAGAGCACAAGCACGTCGAATGCGGCTCTGTCGTAAGAACGACCGCCCTCGAGGGTGCTGGCTGCACTCAGCACCGCCACAATGACGCTGGCAGACACCACCACGTGCACAAAGACCACGACGATCGCTTTGGGTGTGGTCATCGGCTCGCGGCCGCAGATCTCCCACGGCACGCAATCCTTTTCGACCGCTGCGGTGCTTGACACACAACGACCAGTCAGTCGTTCGCCGTTGTAGATGACAAGACTTAAGATCACGAGTCCTGAATACACCTGGCCGAAAAGGCTGAGCTCGATGGTCATCGAAGCGTTTGAGAAGAACTGGTAGGTGCGAAACGTGAAGTACACCACCACCACTGCGCGCACCGCCAGGTCGGCGAGCACAACCAGTTCCATGAGTGTGTCCACCCGGGGCACACCAAGCACGGCATTCAAAGTGCGGCGCTGGGCATCCCACAGCGACGCGGCGAACACCAACCCCACGGTTTTGTACGTAATCAAAAACGGCTCTTGCTGTGAGGGAAGAGGATTTGCGGGGAACACCTTCGCAAAGGCGTCAAACCTCAGTGATGCAACCTTTCGACCCGGTTGTTGGTTCGCTAGCTGGGGAAGAAGCGTGGCTTTAGTTGGTGTCATCGCGCTTGACTCTACCTTGAGCGACGTTGGAGAGGACTTATACCGCAGTCGTGGCGCAGCCCACGCGCACGCTGGATTCGCAACACGCCCGGTCAATGTTGCGGCGCTCTTGCAAGAAGAAGAAGAAGCGGAAGGTCGACACTGACGCCAAGAACGGGCACCAGGACCTGCGCCACGAATCGCTCACAAAGGAAGATAGCGCGTTGATGATCGTGTGCCTAACAACTCTTGTGGCTGGCCTTTTTGTCGTTGTCAGTACCGCAAATGTGCTATCGCACAGCGAGTCGTTTCAGAAAGTCTATGTCGTTGGGCAGTGACGTTGAAAGCTCAGGTAGCGCTTCACAGAAGGTCCGAATGTGGCTTTTCCCCGGACAATTCAAATACGCAGTACCCGTCACCATTTTGGCGGGAAGGGGTAATAACATAGCCAACCCATTAGTGGCCGGCGCCGTGGACCGGGAACCTGGGACGTCCCCGATGCCCACCGTCACCATAGAAGCGTGGGCATTAGAGGCGTGGACACGAGAGTTACGTCCTCCATGCGTGGACACGGCGGGAACTCATCCACCAAAATGAAGAAGGCAACTGCCGTAACGTGCGCATTTCCCCTTCTGCACACGCGCGGGTCTCCGGCGCCGCCTGTCCACGGCGGCGCCCTCGCTCTTGTTTTCATTCATCCTCCTTCGACCTCCTGCCTGCATGCGCCAGGTGTGACTACCTGTCGTTGGGAACCAAAGAACACGGCATGTGGCTGACATACATGCTCCGTTCGCATGCCATACTGTCTTACGCGGTACAGCTCCGCGGGAACTTGGTCCGCCTGGCGGAGAAGTGCGTCGAGGTAGCTCCATTTGTGGCAGAAGGCATGAAGATGGAGGACGGAAAGGGGACACTTCTTTCTGAAGCTTGGCAGAAGTACGCTGAATGGAACAGAAATGCCAAGGCAAAGGAGATGCTCTCTGCAAAGCTGTTGACCGAGACGTCGATGAATGCAGCGCTGTGGGAACAAGACTGCGATGTCTACTACTCCTGCGTCGCGGCGTTGCTTCAAGTTGTCGACAGTGTGGGACCTTTCTTTCTGCTTTGCGCGCCGTGTCGAGAAGATACCACTGTGACTTTGGAAGAGCGCGTCAGAAAGGAGCTCATACCAGCACCGAATACAGTCTCGAAGGGGATCACGATCACGCGGCGCGATACAGGAAGTGTCAAGAGGTACCTGGCCGTGATGGGTGGCATGAACGACAAGCTGTGGGACTTGTGTACCACCCGCGCGCTGATGATCTTGGAGGAGACGAACTCCTTGATGAAGGAAGACAGCGCGAAGGATCTGGCCTTTACTCATCTGCGCGCGCCCTGCAAGCTGCCGTTCATGCAGAGTACGATCAACTCCAACAACCCGCCCCCGTTTCCGATAGCATCGGATGCAAACATTTGGGATCACGGACTGCGCTTTTTCGTAGACGCCGTGTCCGATTGGGAGACTAGGCTGACCTGCTGCATCATCAAAGGCGAGCCACTCGTGGGGGACCTTGCGCGCTCGAAGATTCCGTTCCAGAAGCCGGGCTCAGTGCTGGAGGTGGTCAGGATTTCGGCGGCCGGGCCCTACTGCACGGACCACAAGTTGAAGGATGTGCCCTGGCGGTTGAATCGCTTGGTTGGGAACCACGTGATGCTGTGCCGGAAACATGAACAAATGAGTATGCCGGACACGGACAGCTGCGACGAGCACGCGTTTCTCACGTCGCCGAATCCACAGGATGGCTCCCCAGTCGCCGACATGGACAAGGGCAGCCAGACGCCCGCGGTTGTCATCGTGGAAGACGGCGCGATTACTCGTCTCGCAAATGATCAAGACACTGCATTGTCGCAAGAAGCACTGAAGGAGTGGACGATCTTGCAGGAGGGCATCTTCGACCACATGCAACACCTAAGCAAGCTAAGCAACATGTCTGGCGCAAACCCAGAGGTGACGCTTGGGATTGTGAGGATTGCAGCACAGTCCTTGGACAGGTTTGTGAAGAAGAACGAAGAGGCGTTCTGGGAGACGTGGCGCTTGAAGACGCCTCGCGTAGAAGCCGAACCAATGGCAACCACGCTGTCCGGGGTCTGGATGAGTGCAATCGACAAGAAGTACGCGGACTCGCGTTGGTATCAAGACGTTTGCGACGAATTCCCCAAGGGCTACGATAACACACTTTGGGAATTCTTTACGGATGCCTCAAACAGTGTACAACCTTGGGCTCCTTCGCCCCTCCTGGCTAGGATTGTGCAGATGCGCGAACTGGGCACGGAATGGCTCCAGATCAACAAGGCCTTTTACGACCTCCCCGGATCCTTTGCACGCACTTTGGTGCACCTGCTAGTGGCCGTCATCTTCGATCGCCTAAAAGAGGCCTGGTCTTTGGTGTACAAATCTGAGAATTGGGACTGCTCTGAGTTCAAGGACATGCATCGAGAAGTGCATCGCCTAGCAGGCTTCAGTGGCAATACCATCGACGCTGCAGTGCGCCTTGCGTTGAATGAGCGGAGGGTCACCGATGAGCCCGTCGCCGGCGGGTATCACACAGCCACCACCGCCATTTCGGGGGTCGATCCTGCGGTACATGCGTCGTTTCCGGAAAGGAGTCCCGGGTTCGACGATGGCCCCAAGGATGCCAGTGACGCGGCAAAGGCACTCTTTGTTCGCGAGCTCAACGAGACGTTGGCGAAGTGCACCAACGCTTTAAAGTTGCGGTACATGCAGTCCGCGAGCTACACGCCTTTGGTGGCCTCTGCCTTTCCGACGGGCGCGCCTGCGCGCACCGCAACACAGCACCTCAAGCTCATTGACGATTTCGAATCGAAGTGGTGCGAGACGCTGGAGAAAGGTGCCAACGCCCGGACGGGCGCCAAGGCATTGAAGAAAATGCGATGCAAGCTGGAGAAGCAACGACAGGCGCACGCCGATGAGTGGAAGGAGGCGTGCATCCGAATCTCCAAGGATCGGGTGGCGTGCGCGGAGAAGGAAGAGGCCGCAACAAAGGAGGTAAAGGAGGCGGCGGCAAAGGAGGATGACCCCGTGGAGTTTTACAACGCAAAACTGAAGCAGCAGGTAAAGGAAGGAAAATGGGGCGATGCGACCTTCATCGAGAGAGATGCTTCCCCCCCGCCCGTCATCGACGAGGCTACGGAGCCCGAGCCCGAGCCCGAGCCCGATTCGGATCCCGAGCCGGTGATGTGCAGCATCATGGGCAAGGGCAAGTCGCTGCGCGCGGAGCGGGCGAGCGAACTGTTCCCGCCCGCCCTCGACGAGGCTACGGAGAGGACTAATGCGGCCGACGCGGTCGTGGCGATGGAGAAGGCGGCGGCGGACAGGTTTGAGAACATCCTGAAGATGACTGACGACTGGCAGAGCCGCGGTGTAACGGCGACGGTGGCGGCGATGGTGGCGGCGGCGGACAAGTCTGAGGAGGTGCCGATGACGCCGTTGGTGGATGACGCCGTCAAGGCGGCCGAACAGCGGCACACGGAAGGGGACGAGCTCTTCAACAGGGCCCATTATTTCAAGACCGACACCTTCAAGTACAGAAATGTGCTCAAGGCCGCCATGGGCAACTACACCGGCGCGCTCGATACGCTGCACGCCGCGGGCGCCACACACGACGTGGCGCTGCTCATGAAGTGCTGGATCAGCCGCGCGGCGTGCGCGTACCAGCTGCAGCAGTACGAGCAAGCCGTCGACGACTGCACTGAGGCGCGCGCCACGCCCACCGCCACCACCGCCACCACCGCCACCACCGCCACCACCGCCACCACCGCCGCCACGCAGGTGATCAAGCGCGTGCCGACACAGGCGAATGCGGCGATGCACCGCTCCCAGATGGTTGTGCACATGTGGCGCGCCCAAGCGAACGAGGCGCTCGAGCGGTACCGGGAGGCGGTCGTGGACTGGCGCGCGGTCGTCGCGCTGCATCCGGACGCGCACCACGCGAGCCGAGAGTGCATCCGCCTCAGCAAGCTCGTCGCGGAGCAGCAGCGGCAGGCCGAGACGAGAGCCTTGCGGGTCATCGCGGCGTCGGCCAAGATCAGGCAGCTGGCGGCGGACAGGTTGGACAAGTTCATCGACCACGAGGCAAACAGGATTGCGTCTTGCAGCCTCGCCAAGGTCGTCGATGAGGTGGGCGCGCACGAGGCTGCTGAGGCAGCCAAGGTGCGGCGGTGGAATGTGGAGGCGGGTGAGCTCGCGCTGCGCCGTTCTGAGGATGCGGCACGCCGCCGGCGTGCGCACGCCAAAGAGGAGAAGGCGGCCGAGCAGGCGGAGAAGTTGGAGAAGAAGCGCAAGAAGCAGCGCCTCGAAGCGGAGCGCAAGGCGGAGATGGAGGCCAAGGCGGCGGAGGAGCGTAAGCTCAAGAAGGCCAGGTTCCAGCACGAGAAGGCGCGGCGCAAGCGGGAGCAGCAGGCAATGCACCGGGAATTCGACCGGGCGGCTGAGCAGGAGAAGCAGAAGCGCGAGGAGCGGCGCAAGGCGGAGGCGGAGGCGCGTCGAAAGGAGGAGGCCGCAGAGCAGCTGCGCCGCGAGGAGGAGGCGCGGAAGACCGAGGAGCTAAAGGCGCTTAACGACAAAAAGTACGCACTGGACTTGGCCAGCTGGACGAGGAAGCAGGAATCTGCTCGCAGGAGAAAGAGCCCCGACGAGGAAGCGTGGGACAACGCGGTGGCCGAGGGTCGCAAGAGCAACTGGCAGGAGGCAATCTCTTGGGCACAGGCGGCGAGGCAAATACACACGGAATGGGAGGCGGACAAGAAGCGCAAATTCGAGCAGCAGGCCAAGGAGCAACGGTTGGAGGAGGAGCGCATCAAAAGGGAGGAGGAGGAGCGCACCAAAAGGGAGGCGGAGGAGCGCATCAAAAGGGAGTTTGAGGAGCGCAGGGCGAAGCGGGAACGCGACGACGCCAATAACAAGAAGCATTCCGAGGAGGCAGAGCGTGCTCGCCTGGAGGCGATGGTGCAAAACGAGACGCGCCGGCTGATGTGTCAGTCGCAGTACGAACGCGTGCGCCACGCGGAGAACCGGGTCATGCTGCTCGAGAACCAGATGAAGCCGATTCACAAAGCGTACAAAGAGTACAGTGCCATGATGGATCAGGCCAACCAGGAGGTGTGGCGCGCACGACAGGCGTGTGCACCTGACACCGTCATCAAGACGCTGTGCGCAAGAGCCAAGTTTGTGTACGACAAGCACAATTACAAAGCAGACACCTACTTCGAATCCATGAAGGCGCTGGAGGCGGAGCGCAAGGTGCTTGTCAGGGAGCGCAAAAAGTTGAAGAAGCACGGCGAGTCCGTGGCAGACGCGCTGCGCAAAGAGTACAATACCTCTCTGAGCGATCAGCGTCTGCAGCCCAAGGTGCTTGCGACGACCAGACCGACGCCCGATGCGCCCGATGCGCCCGATGCGCCGTCTCCCAAGGCCGAGGGCAAGAAGCCGATGGCGGCGATGGTCGACGAGTGTGGCGTCTGCATGACCGAGTTTGGCGACAGCTGCCACAAGCACGCCCTTGCGCCTTGCGGCCACTCGCTGTGCGGCAAATGCGCCGAGCAGGTCAAGGAGTGCCCGTTCTGCAAGGTGCCAATCCAGCTGCGGCTCAGACTGTTCTCTCCAAACTGAGGACGCAAACTCTCGTCGGCGCCGGAGACACACTGGGCAGACGCAGCGACGGGCTACGACCATACACCACATCAACATTCGCGGTCAGTAGGTGGGAGGTGTGCGCGTGTGTGGGAGTTTGCCGTGGGGAAGGTCAATGCGTCGTTTAAATCCTTCGATTTCCCACCCCTTGCCGGTTATCGATCCTTACCTCGACAGCACACGCGACGAGGGCGAGTCTCGGCACACACTTGTACGCACGGTGCTGCGGCTCTTTGCCAGTGCCACCCAGACGGCGAGACTTGTGGATCCCGAATCGGACGGCTCGTACGGCGCCTACCTGGCCGCCCGCCGCGGCGCGGCGCATGGACACCGCGTGTTAGAAGCCATACTGAATGTGAATGCCGAGCCCAAAGCAGCCGTGTGCCTCGTCATGCCCACGACGCGTCTCCTCACGCCCGAGCAGGCTGACGCGCTCAGTCCGCAACAGCGCCAGCTGTGCATACCAGTGGCGCGCGCCGAGACGATTGCCCTACCACTCTCGGCAGACCCAGGAGCAGATGCGATGCGGCCGCAGGTGTGCGTCCACTTTGACCAGCAAATCACGGGCGGGACGCGCCGCGCAAGGATGGAGCTCGAGCGCGTCGGCGCTGACGGCCTCGCAATCAACATGGTCTCCGCCTCGGGCGCGCGCAAATACCTGACGACAAAGGCGGGACAGACGCTGCCTTTGGTGGTGTTGGACAAGCTCTTTGCACCTTGCAAAACGCCGCCGATGTGTGGCGAGGAGACGGGGCCGACGCGCAAGAACGTCCTTCCCGACTATGCGCGCGCAGCACTGGTTGCCTTCCTCGAACGGCGCGTGCGGCTGCAAGTGCTCTGCACGGCATTGGCAGGGGTCGCCGTACCGCTCGACGAGACGTTGCCGCCGCGGCCTGTGGTACTGGACGGCGCAAAGCTTGTCGAGTTTGACGCGAAGCACAAGAGCTGGCTTGCGATCAAAGCAACGCTGCACGCCAGCGCCACGACGTGCATCTGTCGCGCGCACGGTCTGCGTTTCCACAGCGGCGGTGGTCGTGTAGAAGTGGTTGCCGAGACCTGCGGTCGCCCGCTGCAGGACAGCGGCAAGGGCGACGGCAGCCGCGTGTGTCCGTGCCACAAAGATGCAGTCGACAAGCACACGGGAAGCGCGCGCTTCGCCGTTGGAGACCGTTGCACCGAGGCGACGAGGATTGCGATCACTTGCTGGCACCAGGATGGCGCGGCGTGTCGACGCGGTGTGCGCATTGACAACGTGGCGCTCTCCGATGCCGACCGACTCGAGCTCGCCACGCTGCTGGTCAACATCGAGGAGTTCGAAGGCCGCACCGCCAAGTACTTCTCCAAGCAGTGGGCGATCAACCAGCCGCGCATCGCCAAGCACACTATAGCCCTCGAAAGCAAATTGCGCGAGCGGATGGAGCAGGTCGAGCTCGACCAGCTGCAGACGGAGGACCCGTCGGTGTGCAACCCAAAGACGCTGCTGCAGCGCGACATGATGGCCGTGGACCTGATGCGCGGAGGCGGCGTCTTCCGGCACGTCGTGAAGCGGGGGGGCAACCGCGGCAAGCCGTACATTGCGAGGCACAAGCGCAACGATGACACTCCCACGCTGGAACCACACGAGGCGGACATTGTAAACACGCACGGCCACCTCTTCCGTTGCGCTAAATAGTGTGTACGGCGGGACCCAAAGAAAAAAATTACACATGTCGGCGCTCGATGACGTGGAAAGCTTGCGCCGGGCCTGCGTCATTATGAATCTGGCACCGCCAGTGCAACCACCCGAGCCGCACGCGGTGTGGTACATGGCCGCGACGCCCTTGCCCTCACCGCCATTCAAACCAGTAGAGGGGCCAGGTCTGCGCGCGATCGTGTCGCGTATTTCCGATGTGACCACTATGATGCGCGACCTTGCCGAACTCGTGGGCCGGATTCGACCAACCGAGCTGCCCACCTCGTTCGCCGCCGACGCCTTTCCGTACGTGGTGGCGTTGCGCACCGAACTGACCCTCGGTATTCTCGAGCCGCCGGTACGCGTGGCCGCCTCGGCCATCGAGGGCAAGGGCGTCTTTGCGACGTGCGACCTCGAGTGCAACGAGCTCGTGACCACCTACCCGGTGCATGCGCTGCGCGTGTTCATGGACCAGGTGCCAGTCAACGAGGATGGGCTGGGCGGCTTTGCGTACTTTTATCGCGATGTGGCGCTTTCCACCAATCACGCCGAGCAGCACTGGGAAAATTACAAGATGCGGGCCTTTTGCCGCAAGACCTCGACGGGGCGGCAAGCCGTGTGCTTTTACGGCGACCCAAACGTGCACCCGCCCGAGGCGTGCGGGCACATGATCAACGACCCGAGGGGCACGGGCGGCGGCGCCAACTGCACCGAGTGCCCGATCGCAGGGGGAGCAGTGACGGCCATAGTCGTGACCAAGGCGGTGCGAGCCGGCGAGGAGCTGCTGATGAGGTACGGCGAGTCGTACTGGGCGAGTCGCGACAACACCGCGGCGGACAATCTCTGCGCGTCGTGACGGAGGAATGAACGATAAGGGTGAAAGGCCACCGGTTCCGTTAGATCCGATGAGGATGCTCTCCGTGCTGCCGCTGCTGCCGGGAGGAGCCGTCGGACCGCAGCGCGTCAACCACCTCGTGCAAGGCACCAAGGGTCCAATCGCCGACATCTCGCAGCTCATGACGGCGCTCCAGCGCGCCCGGGCCGAGCAGGAGACGGGCAACAGTCCGTGCGTGGGGCTGCTTGCAGACGACGATCGCGCTTTTTGCATCGTAGGCAGCGGGGTCGGCCGCAATGCGCTCGTGACGGGACTTTACGACGCCCGGCTCGACCCGGGCACGCTGCGCATCCGCCGGGCAACCCCCGTTGCTCCGGCGTTGACGGGGGCCGGACTCACTTGGCCTGTCGTGGTGGAGATTGCACGCACGTGGTTTTTCTACGGAGAAGCGGTGTAACAGTAGCGTCTTTGTTAGTCACTCTACAACACGCACTGTCCCTCCGCGCCTCAAAGGCCAAGCCGCTCGTTGATTGCGGCAAGCTGCGCAAGAATGCGCTTGTTGCTCTCCTGCAAGGCCTTGATGTCCCGCCCCAGCGCGTCAACCTCCGCGCCGAGCGCCCGGTCACTTGGCTCCTGCTCTGTGGCAATCTTCTCGCGGAGCGCCTTCTTGGAGTCCGGCTCGTCGGCCTCCGGCTCGTCGCCGTCCTGCGCGTCGCCGTCCTGCGCGTCATCACGCTTGCGCTTCGACTGCGTCTTCGGTGGCGCACGAGTGATCTTGACCATGACCTTGAAGCTTTCGGTCATGAGGCGAAAGTCGTCAAACCCCGGCTCCGCGGCCTCGACGCAGATGCGGAAATGCTGCTTTTTGTGCAGATCCGAGGTGATCTTGGCAGCCGGGTTGATCTTGAGCTTGAACTCGGCCACGTTGTTGATGAGCTCCACCCGCGTCTGGCCGATGAGAGGGTTGAGGTTGTTGTGGCCGCACACAACTTCGCCACTGGCGTAGACGAGTCGCGCGTGGAGCGGGATGCGGCGACCCGCAATCCAGCGCGTCGCCTTTTTCAGCGGCGTCAGCTTCAAGAAGAACCACTTAAGATTGGTCACGACGAGAGAGTGCGCCGCATTGGAGCCCACGCCGGGGCCACCCAGAGCGTAATCGAAAACAAGCTGATCCACATAGGACATCGGAATGGCTCGGTCCCCGTTGCTTCGGTAGTGGTGGGATATATCTTAAAGCCGCCGTGACGGTCGCTATGTGGGACGTCCCAAAAACTGGGACGTCCCACCTGACTACGGTCACGGCCATCAGGAGACACCGAACGGTGCGAGCATTCATACATAACATCAAACCACCCAGCCCCCGACGTGCGCTGTTGCCCCCGCCCCTTCCCCTGCTCCAAATCCGAGGTGTCCTTGCCATACTGCTGCCTGGTTCACGGCGCCCGCCAACCCACCGATGCGCACCCCTTGCAGGCAATGCCGACATTCGTTCCCAAGGACTTGATCGGCCTCCTTGAAGATTTGGATAACACTCCTCCTGAGTTCAACTTCTTCATCGTCAACGCGACTCGCCCGAACGGAGAACAGGGCATTTTCCGGAACGGAATGCATGCCGACTGCCTTGAGATGCCGCGCGATTTTGTGGACGCGCAGTTGCAGAACATGTACCAGCAGCTTCCCGTGCACGTCCCGCGCATTATGTTACCCATGATGCGGTTTGTCGATACGGGCTTTCTCATTGCTTCCGTGCACCACGAGGACATGGACCCGTACCCCGCGCACGGCCATGTCTATGTCCCAAGCGCCGATGGCGGCCATGGCACGATCAATCCCGATCCGCGCCCGTATGCACCTTACTGCCACGAAGGGCACGACCCCATTGGGTTCAACCACCAGTATCGCGAGAACGGCAGTCTCCGCTCCGTCGACTTCAGTGCCTCACCGACGCACGACTTCAACGCGGATCTGGCGATGAAGGCTGTTGAGATGAACCAGGTCATGAGCACGAACGCGACCATACTGAAGCTGCCTACCGTTTACCGCAACTTCTACTCGGAAGAGGAAGACGGCCGTCTCATCGGCTGGGTGATGCTCAACGATCCAGGCGAACCGGCCCGCGTCAAGGGTGCGGTCGGGCGGGTGTACGCCCAACTCTTCCACTACAACGCCGACGGTTCGCGGATCTCCGTGCGGTCCTGGCTTCGCGTCTGGCACTACTGTGATGAACAAAACGGCCACCAAGAGTTCTGTGTGCAGCGCTTGGGCCTGGACGGCCAACCAACGCTCACCGTCTTCAACTCGGGTCGCACCAACCACTACGCGCCGACCTCCAACCTCGAGATTCAGTCGCTCCGAATGGTGACCATGCCCTATGGCAAGACCGACGCAGAGCTGAACCGCCAGCTGCCGCCTTCTGACGCAAACCAGGGGATCATTTGCGAGCATTACGAAGGCGAGATGGGCGGCTGCTACATCACGCAGCGCGAGTTGCGCTCCGGCCAAATCATGTGGTACAACGGGCCCAAGTTCCGCACCCGCAAAGTTGCGACTTGGCTTCCCGATGGCACAGTGCTCTTCTGGGAAGGCAGCGACTGCAAGGAGACGGTCGTCGCAAAGGGCTTTAAAGATCGCGGCGGGATGCTGCTCCCCGGTGCGCCGATGCAGCAGCTCACGCGCGCCGAGACCAACGCCGTCCCCTTGGCAACGAAACGCGAGCGCGCTCGTGCCTCTGGACCCCCACCGCAGCGCAAGGTCGACGAGCCCAAGTTTCGGGTGAACGCGAGGGTCGTCATCTTCGGGCTGACGACACGCACCGACCTCAACAATAAAGGCGGCAGGGTGGTGGAGCTGCCCGACGGCGACTCTGGGCGGTTTGCCGTGCAGCTTTACGACAAGAGCGTGCCTCCCGTGCTCGTGCGCACTCACAACCTGGTGAGCCAGAATGCCTTCGAGAAGCACAAGAGAAGCGGCACTGTGCCCGATCAGAACACCGACAAGGCTGCCGGTGGGATCTCGGACCAAGAGCTCGCACGCCGCGCAGCGTACGAAGCCAACCGTGCTGCCGAAGAGCAGGCTCTCAAAGTCGTTGAGGAGAAACGCAAGCAGCGCGCTGCCGAGAGCCGTGAGCATCTGAGCGTCCTGCGCGAAGGGGTCGCAGCTGCGTGCTACTTTGCGCGTGCACCGCAGAAACGGGGCTCGAAGTCCGGCGTTGATCGCACCGCGGTGCGCACCGAGGAGGAGCAAGTGCTCCACGAGAACTACACCTCGGAGGAGGCGCGCGCCTTTAGGCGTGCCGCCGGAGAGGCCAAACAGGCGGTAGAGCACGCCGAGGCCCTCGCCCGCCGCCTGAAAGACCGCGCCGACAAGCTGCGCGAAGTCGAGCGCAACATGGGCAAAGCCGAGGCCGCGGCCACGCACGTCCTGCCTCCAAGGCCTTCGCTTGACATCGCAGCAATGCTTGCCAACATCGAGGCGGAGTTTGAATGAGGCGGGAGCAAGCGCTCCGCTAGAGGCGCACTGTTTCCGCAGCAGTCTTTTGTTGCTGTGTAGCGATGTGCTGTGGTGTTGTGTAACAAGGATGATTCAGCAATGTCCGCCGTTGGTACTATTGCTGGTCATGGCGGTTGTCGCCCCAATCGGGATACGCGAGGCTGTCCTCCGCCCGGGGGTGGTGAGCAACCTGCTCAACCTTACCATGGCTGCCATGTTCCTGCAGCACACTGAGGCGCGTTCGCTGCCACGGTTCGTGTCGCGCGTCAGCGACGCCAGGTGGAACCGCTACTTGAAAAGGGTCTACGGCAACGATTTCAGCCTCACCGAAGGGGAAGTCCTGGACCTTGGCGCGTTCGACTTCTTCTATCTCGACTTTGCGGAGGCGTCTGGTCTCGATCTTACGGACTTTGCGCTGGCAGGCAGCTGTTCGACGGGAACCGGCATCTTCCAGCCGCCACGAACGCTGCGGCGCAACCTGAAGAGCGCGTGCTGGCGCCGAAAAGACAAAAACGGGTACCCCCACGATCCGTGCCCTGGCGCGCGCGGCTTTGTGCCCACCCCTCCAAACACGTGGGTGGAGGTTACGCACTGCGCACTTCGAAGTTACGAGAGGGAATACTGGACGTACCGGAGTCGAGGAAGCGGCATCTGGCTGAACACACAACGGACAATTGTGTACCGCGACCACGACGACGGCGGCGGAAACAAAAGTTTGAGAGCCTTTGACAGCAGGCAGTACGTGATGCCGGAGTACCCGTGTGCACCGATGGAGATCGTGTTCGCCCGCGGCCATGGCGCAGAAACGTGTGGCGGCATCACAGGCCTTCGCCGAGGGTTTCGGGCCAAACAGCCGTTCCTGTGCAACGCGTCGAACACGTGCCTGCAGCTGCCCTAAGGCGCTGCCACTGCTACAGTTCGGATAAAGCTACCGGTGGGAACATTTGGTAACTAGACGGGTGGCAAAGTAGGGGGTGGCCATGGCATCGTCGACACCAGTCCCGGCTTCGCGTCTGCAGGAGGTGATCGAGATCGGCCATCGGTACCGTCAAGCGCAGGCCGACCCGGTCCACAGCGGACCTTCCGAGAACGAGCGGATGCTGCGCGTCGCGCAGGAGAACACGCCGACGCCCGCGCCCACGGGTACAGGCGCGGCTAAGAAGCCCAAGCAGAGCGACTGGGGGTCGGGTTGGGATTTACTGTGGTGCGGGCCGTGTATGAGGTTGCCGGAATTCTGCTGTTTCTGTTGTGGCGAGTGATGAGGCTAACGTGTTAGAGTTTAAGGCACACATATGAGCGTCCGGCGCCGTAGACCGAAGGCGTGGGACGTCCCAGATCCCTACCGTCACCACGAAACGGGGGGACAAAGCGAGCACTTCCATCGCAGGCGTGGGACGTCCCAGATCCCTACCCTCACCACGGAACGGGGGGGGACAAAGCGAGCACTTCCATCGCACACGGGCAGAAGACCATGCCCACCGCCGGCAAGAAGAGGAACGCCGCCGCAGAAGAAGAAGATGTCCAGCTGACCGAGGCCTCGCAGGACATGGTGGATGCAGGGCTCGTCACGGCGGCACAAGCACTGGAGAATCAGAAGCAACAGCAGAAAAAGGATGCCGCGGCTACAAGGAGGAGGAACACGCGCCAGAAGCACAAGGACAGTGGAAGGGATCGTGCGTCGCTCGACGAGAAGGTCAAGGAGCTGGAAGAGCAGGTGCAAAGCTTGAAAGAGGCCAACCCAGACGTGGCTCGGCTTGCTGAGCAGGTGGCACAGAAGGAAGCCGCGCTGAAGGACGCGCGCGAGCGCCTCGCGAGGGGGGCCGTTCGGACCCCCGCCATGCTGCAGCTCACAAAGATCACGGCCAAGGCCAAGCTGAGCGGGCCAGTTGACGTTGCAAACTACAAGTTGCCGGACGACCCTCCCAATGGTGGGGGCGCGGACAACCTCGGCTCGCCCGCGCTGCGGCCGACGGAGCAGGAGGACGCCGAGGAGGATGTGCAGAATGCCATGATGGCGGAGCTGCTGAGAGACATGAAGGACGACGGCGACGACGACGACGGTTTGGACCCAAACGACTGGGAGACGCCGATTCACGCCGGAGATGCCCCCAGCAGCGCCGAGGCGCGCGAGGTGCAGGAGGTGCAGGAGGTGCAGGAGGTGCAGGAGGTGCGCAAGGGGTTACAATTGCTCCGCCCTCGACCGCACATGATGCTCTTCAAGTTCGAGGCTCCGCTCTTCACGACGATCAATGTGTTCAAGGGTGGCACTCTGTTTGTGCTGAACTCGCCCAACGAGCTGAAGGCAATCAACGCACTCCTAGAGGTCGCCAAGCTGCTCGGGCGCGAGGCGGACATGGCCCACATCGTGGGAAGCTTTGACGTCAAGTCTCGCGAGGGCCAGTACCGTTCGAACAAGCGGCTGTTGGAACGGGAGATGGAGCGGCTGGCAAGGGTGGTCCCAACGCGCCTCCCCTCTCATTCCCGTTACGAGCCGGAGGCCGGCGCTCATCCGGCGTTAATCATCAACCTCTACCACAATGGTGGCCCTCACCTCATGACGGCGAAGATCACCACCGGGAACCACGGCACGGTGATTCAGATCACTGGCAAGAAGGGTTCGACGTGGCCCCTGCTGATGGAGACGTTCGAGAAGATCTACGAGATCGTGGACTGGGGTGCCAGCTTCGGCTCCTAAACAGACGGAACGCGTGATCGAAAGGTGTGCACAGCACTTCGGACTGAGAGAAGTAAAAAGGTCAGGGGATAGGAACTGGTTGCGTTAGAGCTGTTGTTTTTTAAAAGTCAGCCTCAAGCGAAAAACTGCCGACACCCGCACCGCCCGTCTCTGCGGTGCTATTGACCGAGCTCATGACCCCAGCCTTCTGATACTCGGAGACGCGCTTCTCGAAGAAGTTGGTCTTGCCCTGGAGGCTGATCAACTCCATCCAGTCGAATGGCTGCTTGGCGTTGTAAAGCTTGGGCGCTCCGAGGGCCACGAGCAGGCGGTCCGCGCAGAACTCGACGTACTCGGACATCATGTCCTTGTTCATTCCGATGAGCGCCACGCTCAGCGCCTCGCACACAAACTCCTTCTCGTGCACGACGGCGTCGCCCACGATGTCGTAGAGCTCTTCGTTGGTCAGCTTCTTCTCGAGCTTGGAGTAGAGCAGGCACGCAAAGTCGCAGTGCATCCCCTCGTCGCGCGAGATGAGCTCGTTGCTGAAGGTGAGGCCGGGCATCAATCCGCGCTTCTTGAGCCAGAAGATGGCGCAGAAAGACCCGCTGAAGAAGATTCCTTCGACCACAGCGAACGCGACCAGCCGCTCGGCAAACCGCTTGCTCTCCTCGATCCAGCGCAGCGCCCAGTCTGCCTTCTTGCGCACGCACGGGATGGTCTCGAGCGCGTTGAACAGCTTCTCCTTCTCCGCGGCGTTCTTGATGTACGTGTCGATCAGCAGCGAATACGTCTCTGAGTGGATGTTCTCCATGGCGATCTGGAACCCGTAGAAGCAGCGTGCCTCCGCCATGGGGACCTCCGTTGCGAAGCGTTCAACGAGGTTCTCGTTGACTATGCCATCGGAAGCGGCAAAGAACGCGAGGACGTGCGAGACGAAAAACTGCTCGCTCTCGGTCAGCTTCTCCCAGTCCTTTTGGTCCCCGCTGAGGTCGATTTCCTCAGCGGTCCAGAAGCTTGCCTCGGCCTTCTTGTACATCATCCAGACGTCCGCGTGCTTGATTGGGAACAGCACGAAGCGGTTCTCCTCCTTTTGTAGGATGGGCTCGTTGGCGTCGTCCGGGTGCTGTGAGGTGACATTTGTCTCGCTCATGGCCCGCTTGAGATCGGCGTGCCGCGGGTCCCGTATCCTAAGAGAGGTGCAGCCTACTAATTTGGTAATGCATTCATTGGCGTACTCCCCCGTGGATATAATACTCGCGGCGACCAAGTGCGCGTCCGGCGCCTAGGCGTCTAGACGCCTAGGCGTCCCGAGCCAAGATCTCGTGCATGCCCACGAGCGTTAATTTCGACCACTTTTGTATGTCCTCCGCAGAGTGCTGGTGCTTGCCCATGTGCAGCGCCACCCTGTTGTTTGCAACTTGGAGCTTGCTTTTGAGAAACTTGAAGACCTCCTCGTACATTCCGCTGCGGATGGCCCAGTCGAGGTAGATGACCCTGCTTCCCGGCCGAGCATTCTGTCGCAGCTCGCTGCGGCCGCCGACCTTCTTGTGGATCTCGATCATGAGCCCGGCGACGCGGCACAGCTCGGCGGCGTTGAGCGGGTTGGGCAGCTCCACGATAGTCTCAAAGTTGATGTACCCGAGCACCAAGGCCGCGACCGTCTCGATGGGGTACAGCTGCGGCATCCAGTGGTTGGCGTCGCCCCACTTAATCTTGCCCCGGAAGCAGCGCAGCGGCTCCCTGCAGCCGCCCACCGCCGAGCAGTTGTCCGTCTGCACGTACTGGCCAAACGTGGAGCCGAAGTGCGGGTCTATGTGCGTCTCGGCCTCGTTGTACACGTCGGTCCAGACGAGGCCGAAGCCGTAGTTGCGCGCGGCGCCAAAGAACATGACGCGCAGGTGCGCGCCGTCGCTGAGCCAGTGGCTGGTCGCTTGCAGCGACTCCAGGCACCCGGTCTTCTCCTTAGCATCGGCATCGTTGGAAAAGCCGCGCACCTCGACGCCGCGCTTCTGAAGCCAGCGGCCGTAGGGAACGAACCCCGACGTTGCGTCGAGCGTGATGCTCAGCACGTAGGTGCGCGTGTTTCGATCGGGGTAGCGGCGGTCCTCGTAGACGTACTCGAGCAGCTCCTCCGCCGTGACGTCCTTCTTCTCGAAGTTGGCACCCTTCAGCCGCAGCACCTTGGCCGTCTTGAGGATCTTGTTCACGGCCTCTTTCGAGGATCCGCCGTTGCCGTGGTTGCCGTTGGCAAACCACGCGCCCGCAGAGATGTAGTCCATCGTCGGATGGCTGATCAGCGACAGGTTCTGCTTCTTGTAGTGCTTCGCAATGGAGGCGATCGTCGTGCCAGGCCGCCACGCATCGTCCTCCAACCCTCCGCACTTGTGCGTGAACACGCGCGCTCCCGTGGGGCCCTTGCGCTGCAAGAAGAAGCCCCACCCCGCGCCGACGATGGTCGGCGGCTGCTCGGGGTTCTTGGCGTGCAGCTCTTTGATGGCCTCCTCGAGCTCTTCCACCGTCGTGGGGTACCGGTCGTCCGGCCGGCACCACCCGGGCCACACGCCGGCGCGCACGAGCACGCGCGGCGTGTGCCTGCGCATCACGACGGTGTAGAAGAGCAGCGCCGCCGCCGCAGCCAGCAAAATGGCGACATCCCACGGATCGGCCCAAACACCGTCGGGATTGTCCACGATGCGTCGCACCGACAGGTAGAGCAGCACCACGATGCCGGGCACCGCCAGGTCGACCGCCCCCCAGATCAATGCAAAGTAGAAATTGAACGCGCAGTGATTGCCCGTCATTTGGAATGAAGGAACTCTACGCTTCTATGCGCTTCCGAATGCGCTTATTAGCGGACTACAGGGAGTGCGTGCCCCGGCCCCGTGTTCGAGCGATCCGTAGCTGCGCGAACCCCAACCTTCGAAGGGAACGATCGGATCAAGGACTTCTTGCCATTGAAGCTGTTGATGCGGCAGGCCTCCTGATTGTACTCACAGATGCGGTCCTCGCAGTTGAGCACGCGCACAAACTCGACCATGCGCTCAAGCAGCTTCCGGCTTGCGCGGCGCGCGGGCGAGAAGACGACTGCACCGAGGCGCAACAGAGAATCATGCAAGGCTTGGATGGTCCTTTGTTACGTCTCAGCGCGCACCGATCTCGCAGCCCATGGCGAGGGCCAAAGCCGCGCAAAAGATGGCCTGCCACCGAGCAAAGCAAAAGTGACCGCGTGCCGTCTCGGTCCCTGTTGTTTTGTTCAGCGGCGCACAATGCTGAACGTCTTGCCGAAGCGCCGCGGGGTGCTGCCACAGTGACACCCCCCCGGAGCTCGGTGGTTGAGCGTGCGGCCCCAAAGGCGCAGGCCACGGGTTCGAATCCCGTCGGGGGCATTTGGTCTACGGCGCCTGATCATCACCTCCGAGCTGCACTTGTCCCACCCGTTGTGCTTCATGATCGCCGGCCGCGCCGTCGCCCACTCCGACTTGTACAGCACGCGCGAGACGCAGCGCTCGAACGCCGAGTGGAACTGCATCTGGTGCGCAGAACTGGACGACAGCGCTCCAGACGGTAAGCAACGGGATCTGGTGCATTGCTGATAGGGTTCGTGGAAGAGTGCACCGCTCCCAGCCGCTCTCGTCGATGATCGTCAGCAGCGTGCGCAGCGTCCGCACGTTGACGTCGCCGTCGTACTTGTCGCTGGGCTGGCGCTTGCCGAGTGTGTCCATGATGTCGATCTCGTCGCGGTCCTCGCCGTCCTCGACGATGCTCTTGAAGGCCACGGCCTCGCGCCGCGCGCGCGCCGCTGCGCGGGTGCGCTCGCAGTGCTTCTCGAACTCGCTGAGCACTTCGGCGGCCAGCGGGCCCGCTGGAGGGGCCGCCGGTGGCCCGCACGGCTGTGCGGTCGTAGGCGGCAGCTGCTGCTGCCTTCCAATCAGGCACCGCCCCGTCGGTCCGTGGCACGGACACCCAAGCTGCGGTTCGGCCATCCTGCGCGCGCTATCTGACACCCAATGGCACCCCACCCCCTCTGGTGGTGGTGCCTGAATAGCGGCGCTGCGCTGCGCTGCGCTGTGCTGCGCTGCGCTGCGCTGCACAATGACTGCGCGAATCACCAGCCTGGTCGACGTCGACTCCAAGCTGCGCAACTTCCTCGCGAATACCTTGCGCGTGTGCGACGAGGCCGTGGCGCTGCCCATGGCAGCCCGCTCGCTCGAGAGCGGCGCGGTGAAAAACGTCGTCCTGCGGTTGCACGGCTCGACCAGGGACCTCAACCCCGAGATCTTCAGTTCCAATTGGTTTTGCGGCGTCTCGATGATCAAAGTCCCCAACGAGAAGGCCCAGCTGCTGCTGGCCAGCGATGCCAAGCGCAGTCAAGTCCTCAAGGCCCTTGTTCGCGTCATTCCATCCGAGATGCAGGACAGCGAGGTGCAGGTCGGGCCCGAGCTGGACGGCGACGAGCTGGACCGCGACACCAACACGTGGACCTGCGGCTTTGACGGACCAGGCTGCTGCGTCGGACTGTACAGCGCGCTGCAGAGCCGCGCGCCCGAGGCGCACCGCACCGGAATGGCGCGCCAGTTCCGCGAGTTCTATCTCGTAGCAAAGGCGGGCGGAGGCGTCGCGGCGCAGACGTTCCACACGCGCTTGACGGCGGCGCTGCGCAGCGGACAATCGCTGGAGGAGATTTTCGGACCCGACGGATCCATGGGCCCGAGCGCGCTGCGGCGCGTTGCGTCGGCAGCGCGCCGCAACCGCGAACGCATCCTAATCGACGCCGCCGAAGCGCTTGGCATGCACACCATCGACACCGTCGGCGACACGTCCGGGCCTCGCAGTAAGCCCCATCGACTGGCCGTTCCGACCATCGAAGCCTGCTACAACACACTTCAAAAGGTCACGGAGGGCAACTCCGATCGGTGCATCTACCAGTACGCCGCGGGCTGCATCGACGCCGCAGTCTCGCCCGGCTGCATCGCCTCGTCCAATCTATCAGACGGCTTCGTCGCCTTCCTCAATCCAATGGGGGAGCCCAAGATCAACCTGCGCAACCAGGCGTACTCGTGCACACCGTTCAGCACTCCGCGTCTGATGACCAATCGAGACGCAGTGTTTGCAGCGGTGGCTGCGCACAAGGCTGCACGCGCGCAACGCAGCAGCGACAAGGCCGACGCGCACCCGGACAAGGCGTGGGTGCGGTTGCACTTTGGGTGGAACTCCAAAGTGTTTGACGCCTCGGTCGACCTCGAGCCGCCGCCGGTGTGGGGCAGCCACAGCAGCGAGGATTTCCTCGCCGAATGGGCGCGCGAGATGGGACTCGCCCGCGCGAGCCAGGTGCGTCTGCAGCCCGAGCTTGTGGCCATCTCGGCCATCGAGCCGGGGAAGCTGCGCGTCGCCGTAAAGGAGGTGGCAAAGGTGGGGCAGTGATGTGTGTTGTTGTGGGTAGTCTCAAATAACCACGTGTAATTGCGCTAAAGTAAACGTGAAAAGTGAGGTTGCGGCCCGCAATGGAGGCGGCGACGCGCAAAAAGTACAGGTTTACGAGCGTGGGTGTTATCGTAGCCGAGGCGGAAGTGGATTATACCAACGGCCCCGAACCCAAACCCAAACCCGGTGCGGCGATTCCAGAAGTGCCAAAAGTGCAGGCCACTGGTCCCGACCCCTGGTATGTCCGAGCGGGCCAGGCGTTTGCTTTGCAGTGGAACGAGCACAGACGGCGCACAGTGTTCCTGTTGATGTTGCTCCTGGCGACCGTTGTGGGACTCGCAATTGGGATACCTCTGAGCCTTCCGCGCAACGCCTCGCCGACGCAGCCGGGGCTCGCGCAGCCGGGCGTCGTCTTCACGGTGACGCTGCGAGGCACCGAGCAGGACTTTCTTCCGCAACAAGGGGCGTTCAAACAAAAGATGGCAGACGTAATCATGGACCGGAGTTCAGTAAGAGTTACACCCGACGACATCACCATCACAACGCAGCCGGGCAGCGTGATCGTCACCTTCGAGATTGCGCCACCGAGCGGCACGCAGGCGGACGCGGAAGCAGTCTTCAATACTATAGACGACATAGGAACAGATCCCATTACCTTCACGTACCTGTTCGACGACAGCGGCGAGTTTGTCTTTGAAACGATCGAAGAACCACGGATTGCGACCGTGTTTGTTGTGTCCAGCCCATCGATGCCGCCGCCTTTGCCGCCACCGCCCTCGCCGCTGTCCTTGCGGCCGCCACCGCCCTCGCCGCCGCCCTCGCCACCACCGCCCTCGCCACCACCGCCCTCGCCGCCGCCCTCGCCACCACCACCCTCGCCACCACCGCCCTCGCCCTCGCCACCCCCTCCCTCGCCCCCGCCGCCCTCTCCGCCGCCGCCGCCCTCGCCGCCGCCGCCCTCGCCTCCTCCGCCGCCCTCGCCTCCTCCACCTCCATCGCCCC
>MDSV01128426.1_pt1 | contig 26070 bp, 29 predicted proteins | sample 810851 | NCBI WGS metagenome assembly MDSV01 (sample SAMN05326640, study PRJNA326480) | marine metagenome | isolation source: seawater | place: Atlantic Ocean: North East | collected 2012
AAATTTAACTCCTAAAATTACATCATAATTTTTTTTATAAAAATAATTTTTTCTAATCTTAATAAACTAATTTTATTCATTACCCAAAATCTGCGCAATATTCAAAAACATAAATTGTTGTATATTTTGATTAAAATTACTGTTTTAAGCATTATTTATAAAAATTATGCCAAATAAGAATATACACATAAATAACTTTATGCGAATATTATTACTACAACAATAAATATTATAACTTTCAACTTGCGAGGTGAATTTTGACTATTCCGAAGACAAAACTTAGGTGGATTTATGAGACTATGTATAGGATTAGACGCTTTGAGGAGACAATGCTAGAACAAACCTTCAAGGGGAATGCAATGGGGGTAACTCATCCATCGGATGGGCAGGAAGCTCCTCCTACTGGAATTTGTGCTCATCTTACTAATAAAGATTGGATTGGATCTACTCATAGAGGTCACGGGCATTGTATAGCAAAAGGCTTAGATACAAGTGCTATGATGGCAGAAATAATGGGTAGGTCAACTGGTCAATGTGGTGGAAAAGGCGGCTCAATGCACATAGCAGATTTTTCAAAAGGTATGTTAGGTGCTAATGCTATTGTTGGTGCATCTATTCCTCTAGCAGTAGGAGCAGCGCTAACAGCTAAATATAAAGGAGATGAGACTAATTCAATAGGGGTTTCATTTTTTGGTGATGGTGCAACGTCTCAAGGAATTCTACACGAATCTATGAATTTGGCTTCTGTATGGAAATTACCTGTAATTTTTGCCTGTGAAAACAATGGATATGCTGAAGCTACTCCTGCTTGGTATGCAGTATCAACAGAAGATATTGCATCTAGAGCCGAAGGTTATGGTATGCCTGGTATTATAGTTGACGGGATGGATGTTTTTGAAGTTTATGATGCTGCTGGTGAAGCTGTTAAGAGGGCAAGGGCAGGTGAAGGTCCAACGCTTATCGAGATGAAGACTTATAGGTATCACGGGCATTTCCATGCTGATGATCCAAAAAAATATCGTACTGATGAAGAGGAAAAGCTATTTCATGAAAAGGACCCTATTATTAATTTTGAAACTAGAGTGACTGATCAAAAACTTATTACAAAAGCGGAGCTTGATTCGATTAAGTCTAAAATTGAAAAGGAAATGACAGATGCTGTTGAATTTGCCTTAAATAGTCCTATGCCTGACATTAATGATTTGTATAAAGATGTGTATGTTGAGTATTCAAATCCCATCGAAGGTTTAAGGTAAATAAGGAGAAAAATATATGACTGAAAAAATAAATATAAATTCACTAGGCCCCGGATACGAAAATGTTCCTGGTAAAGAGATGCGATTTCGGGATATTTTTAGGGATACTCTTAGAGCGGAAATGATTAGAGATGAGAATGTATTCTTAATGGGGGAAGACATTTCTGGAGGTTTTGACAAAAAAACTAAAGAACCACTTGATGCATGGGGTGGTCCTTTTGCCGCTACCAAAGGACTTATTCAAGAATTTGGTCCAAAGAGGATTAGAGACGCACCTATTTCTGAGGCTGCTTTCACGGGTGCTGCAGTAGGAGCTGCATTAACTGGACTTAGACCCATAGTTGATTTAATGTACTTTGATTTCGTTACAGTAGCTTATGATCAATTATTATCTAACGCAGCAAAAAGTAGATATATGTTTGGTGGGCAGACAAAAGTGCCAATGACTCTTTTTGCTCGATCTGGAGCAGGTACAGGCCATGCAGCGCAACATTCTGAGAGTTTTTATTCAATGCTTGCTCATATTCCGGGTTTGAAAGTAGTAGTTCCTTCTGATCCATACTCTGCAAAAGGTTTATTAGCTGCATCTATTAGGGATGATGACCCTGTCTTCTTAGTAAATGATAAAAAATTGATAAATTTGTCAGGTTTTGTTCCTGATGAAGATTACACTATCGAAATTGGTAAAGGAAGATATTTGAGAAATGGGAATGATATAACCCTTGTAGGAATGTCATATACCTCAATTGTTTGTCAGGAAGCTGCAAAAAAATTAGCAGAAGATGGTGTAAATTGTGAAGTTATAGATATGATGTCATTATCTCCATTTGATGAAGATATTCTTATTGAATCTGTAAAGAAAACAAATAATGTTGTAATTGTAGACGAGGATACCCCAAGAGCTTCAATGGCATCTGAGTTTGCTGCTGTTATAGCTGACAAGGGGTTTGATTATTTAGATTCTCCAATTAAGAGAGTTACAGCTCCTCATAGTCCTGTTCCTTATAATAGAGATTTAGAACAAGCATTCATGCCTCAACCCGATGATGTAGTTTATTCAGTTAAGCAAGTTTTAGGTTTGTAATCTTCGTATTTATTTAAAAGTAGTATGTTAGCTATTTACTCGCATAATACTGATTTATCTTTGCTCATTATGCGTAATACAGTATAAGGGTAAATACCAGTACTATGACCATCTGACCACAAAAACTGCAGTGCGTATTTCCCAACCTCAAAATAATCAACCACGATAATATCTTCGTTAATAGTAGAAACATTTAATAATTTTTTTCCAGTCATTTCTTCGACACAGCTAGCACATCCACATTGGGATCTTAGGTATTTGTAGGGATAGATACATTGTGTTTTATCTGACCAAAAAATTTTTAACCCATTGTTAAGTTGTTGTACTTCAATTGGTATATTCATAATTTTATCTTAATACTAACCTCTAAATAAATTGACTTTTACAATACTCAAAATATTGATTTTTTTTATATTTATATAATACTTATTATACGAAATTAGTTTAAGTAATAATAAGTAACAAAGGTAAAATAATGTCAAATGAAGTAATAAAAGTAGGTTTTATTGGAGCTGGTACGAATACTACATTCCGTCATATTCCAGGGTTTAGAGCTATGCCAAATGTAGAGCTCTTAGGTGTAGCAAATCGATCAATAGAATCTTCAAAAAAAGTAGCAGAAAAATATGAAATTAAGAATATTTATAAAGATTGGATGGAGCTAATTGAAGATCCAGAAATTGATGCTGTATGTATAGGTACTTGGCCATACATGCATTCAATAATGACTACTACTGCACTCGAATTTGATAAACATGTTTTATGTGAAGCTAGAATGGCTGCTAACGCTTTTGAAGCCCGTGAAATGCTTCATGCTTCTGAATCAAAACCGAATCTAATAACACAGATTGTACCTCCTCCTCATCTAATGCATTGTGAGGCGCATTTGATGGACATGATTTCAGATGGTTATCTTGGAGATATAATAAACGTTAATATTAGAGTTAGTGATGGTAACGCTTATCCAGATTCAACAAGTGAAGTTCACTGGAGACAGATTCGAGAATATTCTGGGAATAATGTTATGTTTTTAGGAATATGGTACGAAAATTTAATGAGATTGGTGGGCCCTGCTAATTCAGTAATGGCTCAGTCTCAGGTAATCGTCAAACAGAGACCAAATTGGGATGGGAAAAAATATTTTGTTTCGATTCCTGATCAAATTGATGTAATATACTCCTTAGTAGGTGGCGGTAATGTTAATCTTTCAATGAGTTCTGTTAGCGGTCCTTTTTCTGAACCTATGGATCTTTGGATTTATGGATCAAGTGGGACAATAAGAATAAGAAGTAAAGGACCAAATGAGTTACCTGTAGTTGAAGGTGCTTCAAAAGGCGAAAAATCAATGACTGCAATTCAAATTCCTTCAGAAAAACAAGGAAAGTGGAGGGTTGAAGAAGAGTTTATAAATGCCATCAGAGGTAAAGAGCAAATAACTAGATCAAATTTTGTTGATTCCTTGAAATATATGGAATTCACAGATGCAGTTCAAGAATCTTGGCAAACAGGAAATAGGGTTTACTTACCTATAGGTTGAAATTATGACAGATAAAAATATTCAAATAGATTTAAATGCAGATATAGGTGAATCTTATGGAGTATACAATCTAGGAGATGATGAAAATATTGTCGAAATAATTTCATCTGCAAATATTGCTACAGGTTTTCATGCAGGAGATCCAAACCATATGAAAAGAACAGTAGATTTATGCGAAAAAAATGATGTAGGAATTGGTGCGCATCCAGCTTATCCAGATAAACTTGGTTTTGGTAGAAGAGATATGTATCTTGAGACTGAGGAAATCTCAAATATTTTAACTTATCAGATTGGCGCTTTGATTGGTTTTACTAAGCAAAAAAAAATTCAACATGTAAAGCCACATGGAGCTTTATACAATGCAGCAGTAAAAGATGAAAGAATTGCTACTGCGATCGTGAAGGCTATTATGAAATTTGATCCAGAACTAATACATGTAGTTTTGGCAGGTTCTTTATGGGAGGAAATTGCCAAATCTAAAAATGCCAGAGTGGCTAGAGAATGCTTTGCTGACAGGGCTGTTAATTCAGATGGTAGTTTAGTTTCAAGGTCTCTGCCTGGGGCAATTATAGATGACCTAGATGAAATAATAAAAAGATCAAAAAAACTTGTAATTGATGGCAAAGTTACTGCTAATAATGGAGTCGAAATTGATTTTGTAGCAGATTCTATTTGTGTTCATGGAGATAATCCACAGGCTATATTAGTTGCTAATTCATTGAGGCGAAGTTTTTTGGATGAAGGCATAAAAATATTACCCTTAACAAAAATGGAAAATATCTAGAAATGAATAACAAAAATACTAAAATCTTTCACTTAGGAGATTCTAGCATAGTGGTAAAATTCTCAGATAAAATTAATCCAAAAGACAATGATAGAGTATATAGTTTTTATAATTACTTAAAGGAAGAGCAATATTCTTTTATAAGAGACATAATACCTACTTATAACTCAGTGTCTATCGAGTATTCACAAGATAAAAAAAATTATTCTGAGATGAAAGAATTGGTTGAATCTATTATAGATAAAGCAAAAAGTAATAATTTTGAGTTTGAACAAAAAATAATAGATATACCTGTGAAATATGGTGGAAAATATGGTCCAGACATAAATTTTGTTGCAGATTATTGTAATATATCTATAAAAAATTTAATTGAGCTACATACTAATGTTGATTATCGAGTATATATGATTGGATTTTCTCCTGGATTTCCCTATCTTGGTGGTATGAATAAAAAATTGGAATGCCCAAGATTAAAAAAACCTAGAATTATTATTCCTGCAGGTTCAGTTGGTATTGCTGAAAAACAAACAGGGATTTATCCGGTAAATAGTCCTGGAGGTTGGCAAATTATTGGAAAAACTTCTGTAAGTTTGTTTGATGTGAAAAATAAAGAACCATCCTATATTTCTCCAGGAAATATTATTAGATTTAGAGAAGATTAATATGGCTTATTTAGATGTATTATCCCCAGGTTTTTTTTCTTCTGTGCAAGACAATGGTAGAGTAGGTATGAAGTCAATAGGAATCTCATCTGGTGGAGTACTTGATATTGAATCATACTCTTTGTCAAATTTGATTTTGGGAAATTCTAAAAATGATGCATGTGTAGAAATTATAGGTGGTGGATTTGAGGTAGTTTTTTCTGAATCTACTTTTTTTTGTATTACTGGAGCAGTTGGAAAAAATTACTTGAATGAAAGTTTAATATTACTTAATGCACCTTATTACGCTTCATCTGGCTCTAAGCTAAATATAAGTATTTTTGATTCAGGCTGGATTGGCTACTTAAATATACTGGGTGGTGTAAAGACAAAAAAAATTCTTGGTTCTAGATCTGTTTATATTAACTCTGAAATCTTTGGGAAAAAAATTGAAAAGTTTGAAAAAATTAATTATCAAGTTCAAAATTATTTTCCTCAACCAAAAATTTATAAAATAAAGAAAAAGTACTCTAACTTATCCTCAAATCAAGATATCATACCAATAAGAGTGTTAGAGTCTGCTCAGTTCAATAATTTTTCAGAAGTATATAAACAAGTATTTTTTAATTCTACTTTCACGATTTCTCAACAATATAATAGGCAAGGTATGAGACTATTGGGGCCAAGTATAGAAGCAAAGAAAAATAACCATGATGTTATCTCAGACTACGTAAATAAAGGTTCAATTCAAATTCCTGGTGACAAATTACCTATAATTTTACTTTCTGATTCACAGACTACTGGAGGCTATCCAAAGATTGCTAATGTGATTAGCGTGGATTTTTCCAAATTAGTTCAGCTTAGACCAGGAAGCAAAATTAAATTTGTATTAGTAACTATCGATGATGCTCAAAAGGCATACAAAAAAAATATTAAATATATGCAACAATCAATGGAAGAAGAAACATTAAATACATTTACATGCAAAGTAAATGGCTCAAATATTGATTTAAAGTATCACTTTGATGGGAATATTAGTCTTATTGGCATAGATGGCCGATTAATGCCCTTAGATTTTATTAAATAATTATAATTTTTTTGTTTTTTTGGTAGAATTTATTTTATTTTTGAAATTTTAAGTATATTTTTATTCTTGGAGAGAAATTTGAATTCGGATCAATCAGTATTGATGGATGGTTTGTATGTTACTTCTGTTGGAATGTTAACTGTTTTTGTAATACTAATACTTATCTTTATATCTATAAAAATTGTGATTAGGCTAACTTTAGTCAGTAAAAATTCTACTAAAAGTTTAGTAGATAAAGATAAAGATGTTTTAAAAATTACAACACCAAATGTTAATATTTCTGAAAGTCAAATTGCAGCTATTGCAGTAGCTTATATTTTAAGTGAATCCAAAGAAAATTTTGATGATTTTCAAAGTTATGAAAATACTCAAGATAATCCTAATACTTGGTGGTCAAATGGTAACCAAAGAACCCTTCATGGACCTACTACTCAATATTTATAGAAGGTAAATTTGTCTGAATCAAAACAAATAAAAATAAAAATAGGAACTGAATTATATTTGGTTGAAGTAGGTGATATTACAACCTCTCCAGTAAATGTAAATGTTAATGGCAATATTTACTCAGTAGATATATCTAATCATTTGAAAAAAAATATAATATCTCCAAAGCCAAAAATAAAAAAAATTACTCCAAAAAAAGAAGATAAGCAAGAAGTTAAATTAACTGAAAAAAATAGCAATAATGATTCAGTAGTTTCTCCTATGCCTGGAACTATATTAGCTATTAAGGTTTCAGTTGGCGACAAAGTTAAGACTGGCGATGAGTTACTAGTTTTAGAATCGATGAAAATGGAAAATATGATTAATTCTCATAAAGATGGAATAATTAGCAAAATTTTGGTATCTGAGGGTGATTCAGTTCAACATGGACAGGAACTAGTAGTTTTTTAGGAGGTAAATATATGGAAGATCTAACTTTAGGCATAAAAAATATTCTCGAACATCCGCAAATGATTATAATGTGGATTTTAGCTTTCATACTGTTATATTTTGGTATTTTCAAGAAAAAAGAACCTCTGCTATTAGTACCAATTTCAATGGGCTTATTTTTTGCTAATCTTCCTTTATCTGAATTTATAAGACCAGAAAAAGACGGTCATCCTGCTGGCTTATTAGTAACTTTTCAAAAAGTTGGTATGGAATCAGATATATTTCCACTATTAATATTTTTAGGAGTTGGCGCTTCTACTGATTTTGGCCCAATGCTTCGTAATCCAAAAACTTTACTTCTTGGAGCAGGAGCTCAGATGGGTGTATTTATTTCCTTATTAGGTGCATTATTATTAGGATATTTTAAGATTTTTAATTTTGGTTTACTTGAAGCATCTTCTATCGGTATCATTGGTGGTGCAGATGGGCCAACCACAATTTTTATTTCAACAAGAATGAGAGAACTAGGTGAATCTTTAAGTAATGTTGAGGTTATGGATATTGTAGGTGCTACTGCTATTGCTGCGTACTCGTATATGGCCTTAGTACCCATTATTCAACCTCCGATAATAAAACTTTTTACTACAAAAAAAGAGAGAAAGATTAAAATGAGTCAAATTGTTGTAGAAACTCCATACTATATAAAAGTGATTTTCCCTATTTTGAGCATATTAATAATAAGTGTTTTAGTTCCCTCAGCCTCAGCATTAATTGGTATGCTAATGCTAGGAAATCTTATAAAAGTCAGTGGAGTAGTACCTAGACTCGCGGACGTATCAGAAAACTCTCTAATGAATGTTACAATTATCTTTCTTGGTTTAGCTGTAGGATCTACTATGCCTGCATCAGTTTTCTTACAATGGGAGACCATAGGAATATTTATCCTTGGTCTTGTTTCATTTATTTTTGCTACAATTTCTGGTATTGTTTTTGCGAAAATAATGAACCTTTTTAGTTCAGAAAAAATCAATCCTATGATTGGAGCTGCAGGAGTTTCAGCTGTTCCTATGGCAGCAAGAGTAGTTCAAGAGATGGGACTAAAAGAAGACCCTGAAAATCATTTATTGATGCATGCTATGGGGCCGAATTTAGCTGGTGTTATAGGTACAGCTACTGTAGCTGGAGTTTTGTTGACACTAGTACCAAAGATTGTGAGTTGAAAATTATATGAAAACAAAAAATATGGAAGGCATAATACCAATAATATCAACCCCTGTTGATCACCAAGGAAATATTGTATTTGAAGACTTAGAACGACAGGTTGAATGGTTGATTTCATCGGGAGTAAATGGTGTAGGAATAGCGGTGGCATCAGAGATATTTAAGTTTAATGAAAAAGAAAAAGATTCTATATTAAAAAATGTAGTAAAAACCAACAATGGGCGAGTCACGGTTGTTATGAATACTGGTGGAGAAAGTACAGACTTAACTATTTACAACTCTGAAAAAGCTAAAGATTTAGGTGCTGATTCATTGATGATAAGGCCAACTTCATTTTGGTCCTACCCTTATTCTGAGCACTTTAATTATTTTATTGATATTGCTAATGCTGTAGATTTACCTATATTTTTGCAGGATCAACCAACAGCTCCTGTAACACCTAAAATGGCGGTTGATTTGGCTAATAAGCATGATAATTTAGCATACGTAAAAGTTGAAACTCCTCCCACAATGCCAAGAGTATATGAAACAAAATTACTTGATAAAGAAAATAAATTAACTATATTTGGTGGTGCAGGAGGAGCATTTGCAATTGAAGAATTTGTCAGAGGATCAGTAGGCACAATGCCTCACCCTATATTGCCCGAGATGTTTGTAAAAATTTGGAAAGAATATAAACTTGGTAATATTCAATCTGCAAAAATTGAACATCAACAATATTCAGAATTAACAAAAATTTTATCACAAGCTCTTGGCCTGGCTCCATGGTTATATAAATATATTTTAGTTAAACGAGGAATTTTCTCTAAGGGATCTGATAATGCTAAATTACCCTCATTGAAACCAGATAAAGAGCAATATTCTGAGATAGATAGAATTTTAGATAGGTTAGGATTAGTTTGATGGATAGTTTTTTTCAAACGGATTTATCTTTTATAGTTATTCTTTTACTTTTATTTTTATCATTGGTTATTGGAATAGTAGGAGGCATAGTTGGGATCCCTTTAGGAATAATTAGAGTTCCAATAATGAATTTTTTTGGGGTTGATTTTTTTATAGCAGCAAGTACAAATCTTTTTGCCAGCTGCTTAGGGTCTTTGTCAGGTGCAATACCTGCATACAAACAAAAAAGGATAATTTTTCGTATTGTTATCTTGATTGGTGTTCCTTCTATGATAGGATCATTTTTTGGAGGATTTTTTGCCGATTCAGTTTCAGTAAAATTAGTTTTATTACTAGTAGCTTCAATGCTAGTAGCATCTTCATTTTTTATGATTAAGAAAGCAATATCTGAGATAAAGAATATATCTACAAGTATAGATAATCTAAATGATGGGAATTTGTCATTTTTGAGATTATCTAGCGAAGTTACCACTGGGTTTATTATAGGTATTATTGGAGGTATTATTGGAGTTGCTTTAGGTGTTTTGAGAGTTCCTCTAATGATACAAGTATTAAAAATTAGGCCAACTTTAGCAGCAGGCACAAATTTAGGATTGTCAATATTGATTACATCTTCTGGATTTATGGGGCATTTATTGAGCGGTAAGGTTGATTGGTTTTTAGTTGCTTTGATTACTACTCCATCAATTTTTGGAATGTATTATGGTTCAAAAATAGGTGGGAAATTTCACCAAGGCAAATTACGACTCACCATAGGCTTAGTATTACTTTTTATAACGCCTTTAGTTATTTATAATGCTCTAAATCAGTAATTTTTATTATCATGGATATTTGACCCATGATAATAAATCTTAACTACTTTTTGGTTTCCCAAAAGATATTACCTATTTCTTCTAATGCAGATTTAAATTCTTTTGCTTTATCTAAATCAACATTAACTTTTACGTAGGATCCAAGCTTGCAGGCATTCCATACTTTTTCATGCAAGTCTGGATATTTTTCAAGGTGCTCTGGCTTAAAGTAATCAGTCCAAATAACGAGAATGTCATTTTTAGCTTTTGTTGCATGCTCTTCTTTAGCTGCAACATATCTCATCATAGAGTTAGCTAAACTTGGAGATGGACCTCCTGAAACGTCCAATTCTTCCATCAATTCAGTCATTCTTACTACGGTTTGTGCTGCTTGAATTGCATCCCGCGGATCATATATTCCACATGGTATATCGCAATGAGCATATGCATCTCCGTCATATAATGGATTTAATTTATCTAAAGATTTAATTATTTTGTTTATCATTTATTTCCTCATTCAATAACAAGATATTTATTATTAATTGTTTGTATTATAAGATAGTCTATTAAATTAAAATTAAAAATGTATAGAAAAACATATAAAATTTTTGAGAATTTATTACTAATTGTAATTAATTTTTTTCCCCAAATTACCAAATATCGTTACATCAGAGTAAATGGTCCTAGTATGGAACCTACTTTAAAAAACAACTCTAGTTTATTTATGAAAAGATTTAATTTAAGAACAGATAAACTAAAAAGATTCTCAATTATAAGATATGGAGATTCTGTCAATAAATTTTATATAAAAAGAATTATAGGTCTACCTTTGGAAAAAATAGAAATTATCGATAGCAAACTTTTTATTGATAGTGAATATCAAGAAACAGATATATTAGATAAAAATAAAAATTACAGTTGGAAGTTGACAAAAAATCAAATAATTCTCTTTGGAGACAATTATCTAAATTCAGGCTTCGATTCTAGAAAACTAGGTCCAATTAATCTAAGTGATATTCAGATAACGCATATTAGATAATTATTTAGTATTAAATTTCCCAAAACCTTTTTTATCTGACTTTGACCCAAATAAAAATATGTATATTATTGCTCCTGATATCCCGCCAATAATTGGAGCAGCCCAATATATCCAATGATCAGTCCATTCATTATGAATAAGGGCGGGGGCAAAAGATCTTGCTGGATTTATTGAAGCTCCAGTGAGATTTATTGCTACAAGATGAATAACTAATACATAGAGTGATATTGCAAAAGGAGCAAGGGGATTTTTATCATTCACCACAAACATAATTACAATAACTAAAAATGCGGTAAGTATACTTTCAATCAGGAACCCATCTAATATAGAGATATTTTCTGATAATTTATGAACACCTAATCCATTTATCTCCCACATAAAAGAGTGGATGATTAAAACTGCTAAAGATGCACCGGCTGATTGGGCAAAAATATAAATTAAACTAATTTTCAAACTAATTTTATTACTAACAAGCATTGCTATCGTAACTGCGGGATTAAGGTGACCTCCAGTTAAGTTCCCAATCATCAATATGCCCACTAATATACCAATAGAGTGGCCAATTGCAATTACTAGTATCGCTAATCCATCAAGATCGGAGGATAAACTCACTACTGTTCCTGCAGATCCAATAGCAACTAATACAAAAATGAAAGTTCCTAAAAACTCTCCCATAAATTTTGATAAAATTTTATCCATAAATAACCACCTTATTATTTTTAACCAGTTTTTTTTGATAGTATAAACCAAATTCCCCAAATGGAAACGATTAGCACGGGTACTTTAAATAATATTCCGTATCCCGAGTATAGCATAGAGATTGAAGTGAATACTATGATTGAGCAAATTGCAATTATTTTAATTTTTTTGGGAATTTCATTTGTTTCTAAATATTTTTTTACAAATTTTCCGAACCTAGGATTATTAATTACCCAATTATACATTTTTTCATTCGATTTCATGAAAAATGAGGTAGCAATTATAAGAAAAATAGTTCCAGGCAAACCAGGTAATATATAGCCTAAAATTCCTATTCCTAAAAATAGGAATCCCATACACATAAAAAAATATTTTTTCATATTATTCATAACAAAAGTTCATAAGTAGTAATTATTTTATATATTTTTTTTTAACAATATAACTATATTATTGAGCTAAAATCTTTCTTGATATCTGTAATAGTTTTTTTTGCACTAATTACTGCTGCTTCCATTGTAGACGGCCAATCAGATTGCACCCAATCTCCAGAAAGATATAATCCGGTGATATTTGTTCTATTATTTGGTCTTATTTTCTGTATTCCAGGCTGACAGCGAAATGTAGCATTAAACATTTTTATAACTGAAAAATTTATTAGTTTACAGTTCTGTGATTCAGGGAACAGTTTATTTATCTCTGAGATAAATATTTCTTTTATCAATTTTTTTGATTTATTTTTCCATTCCCATGCGTTACTTAATGAAATTACAATATGTTGAGTATTTGAATTAGAATTTTTAATTTCAGAATCATTGAAAATCCACTGTATTGGACTTTTTAATACAACCATGAATTTTTCAGTGAAAAAATGCTTATCGAACCATAAATGTATTCCTATTATTGGAGCCATATTAATTTTATTTATTTTTTGAAAAGAGGTTTTGTATTTCTCAGGAATTATATTTAGAAATTGATTTGGAGGTAATGTAGATATAACAATATCAGAATTGATTATTTGGTCATCCCTAGTCATAACTCCTTTGATTTTATTATTTTTTATTACCAAAGACTTTACCTCTTGGTTCTTAATAATTTTTGAGTTAGAATTCTTTAGAAAGTTTTCTGCAGAGTCTCCTAATAGTTTGGTTAGACCAACATTAGGTATAGCAAAATTTGCATTATTATCAGATTCTATAAATGCAACTTGAAAAAGTCTAATTCCTATACTCGCACTAACATTTTTCAAATCATCATTTAATGCAGGAATTGAAAATAATTCCCAAAAGCTTTCAATAGTATTCTCATTTTGATGGTTTTCTAATAGCCAATCATAAAAATTTTTCTCTTCCAGTTTCTGGAGATTTTCTTCTTTGATTTTTGAAAGTTTATACAAAGCTCTTAGTAGGCTAATTCTTTCTATTACTTTAAGGTGCTTATATAATAATATCGAAAAAATTTTCCCTAGTATTTTCATTGGAAATTTGTAAGATTTTATATAACTTATTTTTTTTTGCTTCAAAACAGGAATTCGTAATTTCTTTTCGAAAGAAATTTTTTCAGTCGAATTAATTTCTGACAAGAATTCTATGAATTCTTTGCATGCTCCGACAATTATATGTTGACCATTATCTATTTCTTCGCCTGAATTATTATCGTAAAATGAGTAAGCTCTTCCACCTAAAAATGGTCTTTTTTCCATTAGTACGTTATCTATTTTCTCTTTTGCTAGTTTACATGAAATTGCTAAACCACTTACACCTCCACCAATTACAAGAATTTTCATCTGAGGATTCCATTATAAAAATTTTTTAAAATTGAAGGTAAAATTATTTTAATTTTTTGTAATTTAGACAACTTAATTTTTTTGTTAATTACATCAAAGTTGCTTTTTTCAATTTCGTTAAGGATTTCATAATAAATATTCTTCATAATTTCAGGGCAAAATCTATATTTTTTATTTATTAGCGGGAATAATTTTTCACCTGAAGAAAAAAAGTCCCTTGCTCTTTTGGATTGAAATTCCATAAATTGTATTACATTTTCTTTTTTTTCACCAGATAAGATTTCATCTTCAGATATCTTGAAATTTCTTAGCTCATCTTTGGGAAGATAAAATCTACCCATTTTATAATCTTCCTTAATATCTCTTAATATATTGGTTAGTTGTAGAGCTATTCCTAAATCTGTTGCATACTTATGAGCTTTAGAATCATTTACACCAAAGACTTCAATCATGGCTAAGCCTGTAGAACTTGCAACTTTTTTGCAATATTCTGTAAGTTGGCTAAAGTTCTTGTATTTCTTTTTACTAAGATCCATTCGGCATCCATCAATAACATCTTTAAGATGGCTAAGATTTTTTGGATACTTTCTTAGAGTTTCACCTAAAGCAATCCATAATCCTTTATTTCTCTTAGACTTTAGGCAGTCATTTAATTTCTTTTCAAGTTCAATAAGTTGCGATTCAATATTTTTTTTGGAAATATCTTCATTGTTGTCAACAACATCATCAACTAATCTACAAAAAGCATAACCTGCATAAATTGCATTTCTTTTTTCTCGGGGTAAAATCTTAAAAGCATAATAAAAGTTTGAAGATGCAGATTTGGTTAATTTTGCTGCAAAATTATAAGAGTTATTTATTTCACTTTTCGAATGTTTCATTTTTAAAATTCTTTTTTGATACGGGTGTGAGACCTAATTTCATCCTAAAATAAACCGATGTAAAGATATATATTTTATCTAACTTGCTTAATGTTGGCCTCATGCTAATGGTATCAAAATTATTTTTTTCAATTTTTCTAAGAATTGATAGCCCACCTAAAGTAAATAAACTTAATTCTAGTACTAATTTTTTATCAATATAATTAGCTAGAGTGTATCCCTCCTCGTAAAGTTTTTTTGTTCTTATTATTTGAAATTTCATCAATTTTTTTAAATTTTCGGAATTTATTTTTTGTTTTATATCAGATATTTTAATATCAAATTTTTTTAAATCACTAGCGGGGATGTATAATCTATTATTATCAATATCTCTATTTATATCTTGAAGAAAGTTTGTTATTTGAAGTGCAGTACAAATTTTATCCGATAGTAATATATTCTTTCTGTTTGAGCAATTTAATAGCTGTAATATAATTCTCCCTACTGGATTTGCAGAGTATTTACAATATTTTAGTAAATCATCATATGTTTTAAAAAACTGGTTTTTTTGATCTATGATATTAGCAATTATTATTCTTCTAAATAAATATTTTTTTATATTAAAAGTTCTAATTGTATTTTCTAAAGCAATAAAATAAGGGTGGGTAGACTTTGATTTATAGCACTTATTTAGCTCTTTTTCCCATATTTTTAGATTTTCTATTCTATTGCCACTAGACTCATCACCAATATCATCAGTTATTCTACAAAATGTATATATTGAATAAAAATGCTTTCTAATATTTTTGGGAATGATTTTTGACCCGACAGTAAAATTTTCATAATGATTAAGTGTAAACTTTTTGCATTCTTCAAAACACTCTTCAATATACTCAGTATTTGAATTTATTTTATTTATTTTGAGTTTAGGAAGTATATCCATAATATGTGAAGTCATAATATCTAATTTTTATTATATGAGCTATAAATTTCAAGAAATTGAGAAATATTTTCCCTGAAAACTGAATTTTTATTAATTCTTTTCAAAATTTTCAATTCTAGGAATTTCTTTTTATAATCATAAGCTTTTTGCACTGATAGTAATAATGCAAAAGGTAATTGAATTTTTTCTAACATTTCTGTAAAAATAAATATCTGATTATCTATAGAAGCTGCATCGTAATTTTTGTATATCCAAGATTTATATGCCGTTGAATTTAATTTACTTTTTAATGTTACGTGTTTACTAATATATAAATCAATGGATGCTAATTCAGCAAACATTTTTAAACTACTTATAAATGATTTATTAATTTCTAATGATGGGAGTTTCTTTTTTGAGTCCCATGTAGTTGGATCACCGTTAAGCATAGAAACATGAGAAGGAATTATTATATCTCCAATTTCATAAAAATCATTTGTTGATGAACAAAAACTTGCTAAAAATATTTTTTTGGGATTGTACTTGTTAACATGATAAGAAATAACATTATTAAATTCATATTGATTTTTAATTATAATGATTTTTAGATTTTCTATTTTGTTAGATATATATTCATCATAATTATTATCTGAAAAATACTCAAAAAATTTATTATTTTTTATTAGATTATTAATTACTATTTTATTTGTAGATATAATTAAGTTCATTATCTAATTCAAATTCAAACATTTCTTATTAGTAAAAATTTACCAAGGTCAATTAGATCACTTTTGATTTTTTCATTAATACTTGATGAAGTAATTTCCTTCGTACAACTATTCCATGTTTTATCTAATAGATTTTCACAATATTTATATGTTTTCAAGTGATCCATAATTTTTAATATAAATTTTATTTCTTTTCCATTAAGGTTTCTTTTTTTTGCAAATAAATCATTAATTTCTTTTTTATATTTACCTTTTGAATAATTTATTGCATGAAGAATCGGCAGAGATTTTTTTTTCTTTTCAATATCTGCTCCTACTGGTTTTCCAGTTTCATCATTTCCCCATATACCTAACATATCATCTCTTATCTGGAAGATCTTACCTAATTCCTTACCTATGATTTTGATGGAGTTGATTTTATCAAAATTATTTTGAGATTTATTTTGCCCTACTATTGCTCCAATATGTAATGAAGCTTCAATGAGTGCGCCTGTTTTTCTTTGAATCATGTCTAGGTAGTCGTCTATTGTTATTTCTGTTTTTTGCTCGAATGAAATATCTAAAAATTGCCCTTCCATCATTGTTAAATATCTAGATGATAGTATATATGATGCTTCAAGTTTGACCTTTTCATTTATTTTTAGTTTTTTATTAGTTGCTAGATCAGCAATTTTTAGCATAGCATTACCAGAAATTATTGCTGCAGGTATTCCCCACAACTTCCATAAGGTAGCTCTGTGATGCCTTAATTCATCCATATCTTCGATATCATCGTGAATAAGAGAGAAATTATGTATTAACTCTATCGCTACTGCGAAAGGAACAGCAGCTTCAATATTTCCTCCAACTGCATCAGCTCCTAATAAAACTAGGTTTGGACGAAGTCTTTTTCCTGTTATTGTTTCAAAATTTTTACCATTTTCATCAGCCCACCCAAGATAATATTTATGAGTATCATAAATATTGTTTGTTAATTTTTTATATTCTTTTTTTAAAGCATAATCGATTTTTTCTTCATATCGGTGAAAAAAACGAGGAGAGGTTTTATTTTTGGAATGGATGTTTTTCATAAAAAATCAAGTTATATATATTATAAATGATTTAAGGGAGGTATTTACTAACAATATCTTTGTTTTTATTTTGTATAAAATATGATAAACTCATTATAAGATTAATTATATACAGTGGTATTATGTATTATGAATATTGATTATTATAAAGTACTTGGTTTGAAAAAAAATGCTTCCGAAAAAGATATTAAACTTGCTTTTAGAAAGTTAGCAAGAAAATTTCATCCTGATGTAAACCAAAATGATGATCAACTAAAAAACAAATTTCTTCAAGTTAATGAAGCACATGAGGTGCTTAGCAATAAAAAATCTCGTTTAGATTATGATGAATTTGGAGAAAAATGGAAACATGCTGATCAACTTAGATCAATGAGATCAGGATTTAATAATAATCATAGATCTAAAAATTTTGATATGCGAGATTTATTTTCAGGTTTTGGTTCTTCAAACATGAACGATGTGTTTAACTTTAAGCCTAAAAGAGAAATAAGAAAGCAAAAATGTGAAGTTTTATTAGATATCCATGAAATTTATAGTGGTACAAAAAAAATGTTAACACTGTTAGGATCAAACAATTCTTCTAAGAATATTGAAGTCACTATACCTAAAGGGGTTAAAGAAGGACAAAAGATTAAGTTTGTAATTGAAGATGATATTCAGGTAATAGCAACAATAAAGATTAAGACTAGTAAAGAGTTTCTTATAAATGGTGAAAACTTAACTAAAGTAATCAATATACCTTTTATTGACATGATACTTGGAACAGAAATTAAGGTGGAATCATTTAGAGGTTCATTTATGTTAAATATTCCGGCTTTAACTCAAAACGATCAAATTTTTAGAATTCCAAATAAGGGATTGCCTTTTTACAAAGACAAGAGATTTGGTAATTTACTGATAAAGATAAGAGCTGAATTACCAAAAGAAATTCACGACGATCAGATTAAATTATTTAAACAGTTAAAGTTAAACTATAAAGAATTGAAAGATATAGAAGCATGAACATGGAATTTAATCAACCTGTTTTTGCAATAGGTATAGTCGCTCATATGGTTGGAGTCCATCAGCAAACTCTAAGAAATTATGAAAGATGGGAGCTTGTTGTACCTCAAAGATCTCAAGGAGGAACTCGTTTATATTCCAATAGAGATGTGGAAATTATAAAGCAAATTTTGAAATGGAAGGAAGAATTGGGACTTAATTTAGCTGGTATAGAGGTAATGACAAAGCTTTTGAAAAAAATCAATTTATTAGAAGAAAAACTTGATAATCTAACCTTAGAAATTGTGCGGCTTAGAGATGATAATTATAAATTTCCAACTGAGTAAATACTATAAGGAGAAAAAAAATGGTGATGCCAAATGAACAAGAATGTACTGAACAAGCTTTTAAGGCTTTACAAGATTCACAACAGCTTCTTATTCCAATGAAACATAATCAATGGGATGTAGAGCATTTATTTTGCGGCTTACTAGAAGTACAAAACTCACTTTCAGCAAAAATCTTAGAGAATTTAGATGTTAATGTTGGGTCATTAATAACTGAAGTTAGAGCAAAACTTGAAAAGGCTCCCAAAATTGGAACACAGGGACAATTTTATATAACACCTAGAATGCAAAATATTTTTAGTGTTTCTAAACAAGAAGCAAGAAGATTAAAAGATGAGCTTATTGGTGCTGATCATTTACTTATAGCAATAGTAAAGCAATCTGATGGTGATACAGGTGAAATTTTATCTAAATACAATATAACAGAAGAAAATGTTTATAAATCTTTATTGCAAGAAAGAGGTTCAGCGAGAGTTACAGACCCAAGAGCTGAAAGTAAATATAAAGCATTAGCAAAGTATAGTGTTGACCTTACAAGTCTTGCCCAAAAATCAAAATTAGATCCAGTAATTGGAAGAGATTTAGAAATAAGAAGAGTAATGCAAACTCTTACTAGAAGGACAAAAAACAATCCAGTTTTGATTGGAGATGCAGGAGTAGGCAAAACAGCTATTGCTGAAGGCTTAGCACAAAGAATTGTTTCTGGAGATGTACCAGAAAGCTTGATCGGCAGAAGGGTTATTGCTTTAGAAATGGGTTCTTTGGTTGCAGGTGCTAAGTTTAGAGGAGAATTTGAGGAAAGATTAAAAGCTGTTATGGATGAAATACGTCAAGCTTCAGGAGAAATAGTTTTATTTATTGATGAAATTCATACAGTAGTCGGTGCAGGTGCTGGGGAAGGAGGACTAGATGCTTCAAATATGATGAAACCTGCCTTAGCCAGGGGAGAATTACAAACTATTGGAGCTACTACTCCTAATGAATACAGAAGATACATAGAATCAGATCCTGCATTAGAGAGGAGATTCTCTCCTGTGTGGGTTGAAGAGCCTGAAAATGATGTTGCTCTTGAAATGCTTGAAACATTACGTCCTAGATATGAAAAGCATCATGGATTTACCATCGAATATTCAGCTTTAAAAGCGTCAGTTGATCTTTCTTCAAGGTATATTTCAGATAGATTATTACCGGATAAAGCAGTTGATCTAATAGATGAAGCAGCTGCAAAAAAAAGGATTCAAAATGAATCTTTACCCGCTGAGCTTAAGAGTATACAACATCGGTTGCAAAAAATTGAAGAAGATCAACAAGCAGCATCCAATAGAGGTGATCATGAAAAAGCTGCAAATCTTAAGATGGAAAAGATTAATTTGGATGGAGATTATACTAAACAAAAAAAGCTTTGGGAAAAATCTCATGAGATAAGTAATATAGTTACGGATGAAGATATTGCATCTTTAATTTCTGAAAGAACAGGAATTCCTGTTACTAGATTGGTAGAAAATGAATCTAAAAGGTTACTTAATCTTGAAAAAAGATTACATAAAAGAGTTATTGGTCAAGAACATGCAGTAGAAGTTCTATCTGATGCTGTTAGAAGAGCCAGAGCTGGCCTAAAGGATCCAAAAAAACCAATAGGAAGTTTTGTATTTCTTGGTCCTACGGGAGTTGGAAAAACAGAGTTAGCTAGAGCTTTAGCGGAATGTATGTTTGACGATGAGGATAATATGATAAGAATAGATATGTCAGAATTTCAGGAGAGACATACAGTTTCTAAGTTAATAGGTGCCCCTCCAGGTTATGTAGGATATGATGATGCAGGTCACTTGACTGAAGCAATTAGAAGAAGGCCATTTTCAGTTGTTTTATTTGATGAAATTGAAAAAGCACACCATGAAATATTTAATACTCTTTTGCAAGTATTAGACGACGGAAGACTTACTGATAGCCATGGTAGAACCGTTGATTTTAGGAATGCAATTATTATAATGACTAGTAATTTAGGCTCTGAGGGGGTGACATCAGAATCTTTTGGATTTCAAAAAAAATCAAGAACTGAGAATGAGAGTGCACAAATACGGTCAAATGTTGAAGAAACATTAAAAAAAGCTTTTCGACCAGAGTTTATAAATAGAATTGATGAATTCGTAATATTTGATTCTTTAGACGAGAATGATATTAAGCAAATAGTAGATAAGTTCATACTAGAATTCACAGAGAGGCTTGTTGGAATGAACCTAAATATCAAACTGACTGAATCAGCAAAAATTTTATTGGCAAAAATAGGTTTTGATAGAATGTACGGCGCTAGACCTCTAAAGAGGACTATACAAAAATTAATTGAAAATCCCTTATCTAAAGAAATAATTTCTGTAAATATTGAAGAAAATATTGAAATAATTGTAAGGGAGAAGAACGGTGAGATAATATTTGACTATAAGGCAAAGAAACAATCAACTAAATCTCCAGTACAAAAAAAGTCTAAGGCTAAAATATAATTTTTCTAAAATAATTTGTTAAACACAAAATATAAAAAAATACCAAAAATATATCTATATATAATTTTATCGATATTTTTTGCAAGTTTAGTATGGTTATTGATGATGCTAAGTAGTTCTATTTCCTATGAAACCTTGGGTTATTTAGGTATATATATTTCTAGCTTAATATCAGCTAGTTCGATAATAATCCCAATACCAGGAATAGGTGCAGTTTGTTTAGGATCTTTGCCAAGTTTAAATCTAAATCCTTTAGTTATTGGTATCATTGCTGGTTTTGCGGAGTCAATGGGAGAATTAACTGGTTATTTTGCTGGTAGAAGTATAAGTAGTAATTTTCAAGAAAATAAATTAAAGAAATTTGTTTTTAGAAATATGCAAAAAAATGGAACTCTGATTATTTTTTTTGGAAGCATATTTCCTAATCCATTTTTTGATATTATAGGTATTATATCTGGAAATATTAAATACCCTGTAAGAAAGTTTGTTTTGATTTTATTTTTTTCTAAGACCATTAAGTCTCTGATAATATCTTACTCTTGTTACTTGGGGCTAGAGTTTGTTATAGGATGGTTTAAATGATAAAACCTACTCTAGATATAATTATACTTTCTGCTGGAAATAGTAGCAGGATGAATGGCATTGATAAACAATTATATAAGATATCTAATAAACATGTCGTTACTTATAGTATCGAGCTTTTTAATCAGATGGAAGAGACAAGATCTATAACTATAATGCTTTCTGAGAATAATATTAATCAAGTAAAGAATATTATAAAAAATTTGGAAATAAAGAAGGATATTTACACCATGACTGGTGGTTCTAGACGGCAAGATACAGTAATGTTAGCTCTAAAAAATTTATCTTCAATTTATTCTAATTTGGAAATAATTGGTGTGCATGATGGTGCTCGACCATTTGCTACAAAAAAAATGATTACTAATGGTATAAAATCAGTTCATGTAACTGGTGCAGCAATTCCAGTTATTCCCATATCAGATACCATAAAGAAAATTTCAAATAATTTAGTTGAAAAAACTTATGATAGGAAAAAATTGGGTTCAGTTCAGACTCCGCAATTTTTTAAATTTGAAGTTTTGAATACTTCTTATGACTTATTAAATCGCGAAATTACAGATGATGCTTCTGCAGTAGAACTTTCAGGTGGATTAGTATCTACTTTTCCTGGATCTGTAGAAAATATTAAGATAACCAATCCTAATGATTTACAATTAGCAAACTCGATCTTACGAAAAAAAAATCAATTTGTTGACAATAATATTTCAAAAGAAAATAGATATGGAATAGGTTTTGATTGTCATAAACTGGTAAAAGGTGGGCCATTAAAGCTAGGAGGAATTCATATACCTTTCGAGAAAAAATTAGCAGGCCATTCAGATGGAGATGTATTATTACATTCTATAGCAAGTTCTATATTAGGTGCCGCTCAACTTGGAGATTTAGGCAGTAATTTCCCTTCAAGTAATAAAAAATTTAAGGATCTTAATTCTGAGTATTTTATAAATGAATCTGTGCGCCTTTTAAATCAGAAAGGGTGGAAGATTTTATACATAGACTCTACCATAATTGCTGAAAAACCAAGATTAGGCTCATCTGTAGAATTAATAACTGATAGCCTGTCAAAAATTTCATCCTTAAGAGATATTAGTATTAATTTGAAAATCACATCTACAGATTCTGTAGGATTGATCGGAAAATCAGAAGGAATTGCTGCTCAGTCAATTGCAACTATTTCAAAAATGTAGGAAAATTAATTTTTATGAAAATATATAATTCTTTTAGTAGAAAAAAAGAGATTTTTAAACCTAATAATCCAAATCAAGTGAACATGTATATTTGCGGTGTTACTGTTTATGATCATTCACATTTAGGTCATGCACTGAGTAGTATAGTTTTTGATGTATTATACAGATATCTAATATCCAAAGGATATAATGTAAAAAAAGTTCAGAATTTTACAGACATTGATGACAAAATAATTAATAAAGCTGCTAAGGAACAAACTTCATCTGAAATTATTTCAGAAAAATATATAGAATCTTTTTATAAATCTATGGATGCTCTTAATGTTTTGAGATCTAATATACATCCCAGAGCGACTGAAGATATTGATGAGATAATTAATTTTATTAAAGGGCTCATTGATAAAGGTTTTGCTTACGAATCGTCTGGGTCAGTATATTTTGATGTGCAAAAATTTGATGACTACGGAAAACTAAGTGGCAATATTTATTTTGAAGAATATGAGTCTTCACGACTTGATCAAGATTATAATAAAAAACATTCAAATGATTTCGCATTATGGAAAATTTCTAACGACGATGAACCCTTTTGGGATAGTCCTTGGAGTAAAGGAAGGCCAGGTTGGCATATAGAATGCTCGGCAATGATAAAAAAACATCTTGGTAATCAAATTGATATACATGGTGGAGGGATGGATCTAACCTTTCCACATCATGAAAATGAAATTGCTCAAAGTGAATCATTTACTTCTAAAAAACCATTTGTTAAGTACTGGATGCATAATGGTATGTTAAGAGTAAAAGGTGCTGAAATGAGCAAATCTTTAGGTAACGCATATAGCATAAATGAAGCTCTAAAAAAATTTAGCTCTGATGCTATTAGATTATGGATCCTTCAGAGTCATTATAGAACAAATCCTTTATTAGATTTAGAATTAATTCACTCAACAGAAAAGTCACTAAGTCGACTGAGAATAGTAAACTCAGAAATCAAATTTAATCCTAAACTCAAAGAAATGAATTTTGATAGTTTCAAAAAAAGATTTGTTGATGCTATGGATGATGATTTAAATACACCAAAAGCAATCGCAACTATTTTTGACCTAGCTAAAACGATTAATAAATCATCTTCTACTTATAATATTAGTGAAGGATTAATTTTGTTTAAAGAAATATCCAATATCTTAGGATTTAATTATAAAAAAATAGAAAAAGAAACAAAAATTGATTCTTCAGATATAGAATCTATGATCTCAAAAAGAAATCAGGCTAGGCAAAATAAAAATTGGGAAGAGGCTGATTTAATTAGAGATGAATTGACTAATATGGGTATCGAAATTACAGATACTTCAGATGGAACTAAGTGGAAATAGCTAGCTTTATCCTCCAAATCTTACATTTAATATCGCAATACCTACAAAAATTACCGCTAGTATAATAGTTAGCCTAAATAATAATTGCTCTAAACCCCTTCTTGATCTAAAGGTACTTGTAGCTTCACCAAATAGTGAAGAACCTGAACCTCTTGCTTGAAGAAGCAATACTGCAATTAGAGAGATTGCAATTATTATAAGTAATATACTAAACATTGTGATTCCTTTACAAAATATTATATATATATCTAACTAAGTTTACTAATGATAAGTTGGCTTACTTCAGATGCATCTGCTTGACCTTTAGTTTCTTTCATTACCTGTCCAATCAAATATTTCAAAGAAGCTTCTTTCCCGTTTTTATAATCATTAACTGCTTGATTATTCTTTTCAATGATATCATCTACTATTGGAGATAAGGAATCAGAATCTGAAATTACCTCAAAACCTAGTTCTTTAATAATACCAACAGGTTCTTTGCCTTCATGATACATTATCTCAAAAACTTTTTTCGCAGAGTTATTATTTATCTCTCTATTCTTAAATTTTTCAACCAATTTAAATAAGTTGTAGGGTGTAATTTTGGTTTCATAAATATTTTTTTTGTCATCAGTATTCATTAGTCTTGTCATCTCACCAATAATCCAGTTTGCTGCCTCTTTAGCAAATGAATATCTATCTGCATCATTTTTATAATTCCCATTATTACATAGTTCTTCATAGTATTGAGCATTTTTCAATGAAGTTGTGATTATACTAGAATCATATTCAGAAAGACCCCAAAAGTCTTGAAATCGTTTTTTCTTTTTTGAGGGTAATTCTGGCATAGATTTATTGATTTCATCAATCCATGATTTTTTGATTTCTAGAGGTGGTATATCTGGCTCGGGGAAAAATCTATAATCATGAGCTTCCTCTTTGCTTCTTTGAGGAATTGTCACTCCTTTTTCGTCATTCCATCCTCTTGTTTCTTGTATAATTCTTTCATCATTTTTAATCATTTTAATCTGTCTTTTTATTTCATAATCTACAGCCCGTGTCACAGCTTTAATTCTGTTCATATTTTTCACTTCAACTTTTGTGTTTAATAAATTAGTTCCTTTCGGTCTAACACTAATGTTTGCATCGCACCTAAATGATCCTTCTTCCATATTTGCAGTTCCTACTCCTATATATCTTATTATTTGCTGAAGCGAATTAATGTAAGATTCTACTTCTTGTGAATCACATAAATCTGGTTCTGTTACTATTTCCATTAGTGGTGTTCCTGATCTATTTATATCAACTAGTGAATATGAATCTTGATCATTAGAACTTGGGTAGTGAATAAGTCTAGCAACATCCTCCTCCATATGGACCCTGTTAATTCGAATGTTTTTATTTTTAGAGTTATCAAGTTTTAACATTCCTTCTGTAGCAATAGGGTGATCTAACTGCGTAATTTGGTATCCCTTCATTAGGTCAGGATATGTGTAGTTTTTTCTATCAAATTTTGTAATTTTTGTAATGTTGCAATTAAGTGCTAGTCCTATTTTAATGGCATACTCAACAGCTTTTTTGTTTACTACTGGCAAGGTTCCAGGTAAAGCCATGCTAATGGGATCAACTATAGAGTTTGGTTCAGCATTTTGATATTCTGCGCTAGAATAACTGAACATTTTACTTTTGGTTTTGAGCTGTACATGTGTTTCAAGCCCAATCACTGCTTCGTAATCCAATTTTTGCTCCTGAGATAATCTTTTTACATTATTATAATTTAATAATTTTATATTGACTAGTGACATTAAAAACAATAGAATTTAAGTATAAATTGTTTAATCATTTGTT
>MDSV01191800.1_pt1 | contig 26066 bp, 35 predicted proteins | sample 810851 | NCBI WGS metagenome assembly MDSV01 (sample SAMN05326640, study PRJNA326480) | marine metagenome | isolation source: seawater | place: Atlantic Ocean: North East | collected 2012
ATTTATATTTTTTATTATTATTAAAAAATATAAAGTTTATATTAATAATAATTTTATGTATACCAATACAATTATAAAAAAAAGAATAAATAAAGAAATAGAAAATATTGATAAATTAAAACATATATATAATATTGATTGTAAACACAATAATGAGTTCTATAATTTTTATAAATACATCAAAATTAAACATTATTCAATGATAGACCACATTAATAACAAAGAAACTATGTATATAGATATTATTAATGATTATGTGAATATAATTACATTGATTATTCCAAACGATTATCCATTTAAACCATATAAAGTAGATAAATTTAAATTATCTAATATAGAATGGTCAAAATATTTAGTTAGATTATGGAGTATTATTGTAAAACTAAATTGTAAAATATTATATTACTTTTATATTATACAATATATTAATAAACCATTATTTTTAAATTGTAGTGAAAAAAACCTTAATTGTTTTTGCTGCTCTAGTTCTTGTTGCTCAGGTAATTGGAGTCCTTCATGTAGAATATCAAATATAATAAATGAATATATTGAAATTAATTATATAAAAAATTACAGTAAATTCTATAAAAATAAAATGTTAAATTCTCTGTATGATAATTTTCTAGAAAAATTCAAATTACCAGAAGAATTATTTGAATTAATAGTAAATAAAATAATAATTGATTAAGTTAATAATTATTATATAAAAATTAATATAATAATTATTAAATCGCGTGATGGGTGATTTCCCCGCTAATTATTAAATCGCGTGCTTTGCCCCACATTCTAGTATGAATCATCAAGAGTATAATTATTATCATTATCATCTCTATAAATAAAATTATGTATTTGTTGTGTTAACCAAATATGATATTTTTGAAGATTTTTATAATCACGATTTTCAGTACCTCGAGCAATAGTTGAATGCATTGGATCAGCCCATAAAGGATCTAATATATCACAGTGTCCATGTTCATCAGATTCAATATATTCAATATTTAGATCACTTTTTAATTTTAATAAATTTTGTATATTAAGACGAAATGCAAATATAAAAGGTGTATAAAATGGATCTAAAGACCATTTGTAAGATTTTTCAGCAGTAATAATTAATAAATCGTTTAAATATAATAATTTATCATTATCTTCAATATTATTAAATATATTTACTAATTTATTATTATCAACTGGATCTAAAAATATTGATTTATTTATATTTTTAAAATTATTTATAAGATTAATAATATTAACACATCCAGAAGAATGTGAAATTGGTATAATACATGAGTATTTGTTCTCAATATCTTTAATATATTGCTTACATGCTATAAAATCATTTGGTAAAACAGAAACAGAATATTTATAATCTACTAAAGAACTAATAAAATTATTATATAAATCACCGGGTATTAAAGAATTACCTCCTGTAAAAAAAAGTAAACAATTAAGATTATCTCTTTTAATATTTTCAGGTTCATAAATTTTTATAATTTTGTCATTATATTTTTTTTTATAAATATTTGCTGGATAACTAAAAATATAACAATTTACACTTTCTATTAATAATAAAAGTATTATAAATAATTTCATATTTAATAATAAATAATTAGTGTTTATATTTTAATCAACAAAACATTTATCACATTTTGCATTACCATTAATTATACTATAGTTTTCTATTAACTCATTATTTCTATATAAAATATTAACATTAAAATCTATTAAAACTTTATTACAAATATTACACTTTATAATATCTACAATATGATAATATTCCCATATTAATTTTCTTATATCAATTGGTAAATATAAATTATCATTTCTACTAATATTATATATAAAATATTTAATAGTAGATAAATTTATCATTATAAATATAATATAAATAAAATTAATTATATTATATAATTAATTTTATATGGAAAAATATATTTTTAAAAATAATAATTATGAGAGAATTAAAGAAGAACTTAATACAAATGGATATATTATATTAAGAAATATATTAAATGATGATGAAATTCAAGAATATAAAAATGAATTTTTTAATTGGTATAATAATGTTACTGATTTAAAAAAATTACATAATATTATTGAATATAATGGAATTTTTAAGTTTCATGAAGTGGGTAATCAAAGGTTTGCATGGTTAGTAAGAACTAATGAAAAAATTATTAATGTTTTTAAAGATTTATGGCAAACAGATGAACTTGTTACATCATTTGATGGTGCATGTTATTATCCAACTGATTATATATGTAGTGAAAGATATTGGACACATACTGATCAATCTTCTAGAAAAAAAGGTATTCATTGTTATCAATCATTTATTAGTTTAACAAATAATGAAGAGAGAACTTTACAATTATACAAAGGTAGTAATTTGTTACACGAAGATTATTTTATAAAAATGAATATTGATAGTCCAAGTGATTGGAATATAATTGATCCTAGTTATATTAATAATATAATTAATACACAAGTTAATTTAAAAGTAAATGCAGGTGATTTAGTTATTTGGGATTCTAGAACGTTTCATCAAAATTTGTGTGGTAATCAAGATTGTATGGAAGAGAGATTAGTACAATATTTATGTTATTTACCAAAAAATGGTGCTGGTAATACTATAGATGAAGAAAATTATAGAAAACAATGTTTTAAATATAAAAGAACTACATCACATTGGCCATATCCTATATATCCTGTTAACCGTCAACCAGAATTATTTAATTCTTATAGTAAAGATAAAATATATATTGATTATAATTCATTAAATCCTCCAAAATTAGATGATCTTAAAGAACAAATTGATAAATTACTATAAAATAGTTAATATTATTATTGTTGTTATTATTAATATGTATATTTCATTATTATTATCATTAATATCATTATTATCATTATTATCATGTAAATTGAGGTTATTTTTTATTTTATTTTTATATTTATATAATAATAATCCTAATATTATACCAATTAAAGCACCTATAAATGTTTGCATTCCACTATGACATTTAAATAATATACGAGAATACATTATAAATATTGTTAAACATATTAATATTAAATAACATAAAATATTTATAACATTATTATTTTTTTTATTATCTAACAATAACATTATACCTAGAGTTGAAAAATAAGCTACGGATTGAGAATGACCAGAAGGCATACCATATGATTTTGGTTTTAACGGATTACATGGTGTAAAATTACAACAATTTTTAGCTCTAGTTGGTCTAATTCCTTTACCTAACAATGGTATATTATTTTTTCCATATATTTTTTCAAAAATATAATATTTTAATATATAATTTAACCTATTATTAAAAATAAATCCCAAAGTAAATATTAAAAAATCTATATTTAAAGTAAAAATATAACTAAAATATAAAATTAATAATATTATTTTATCAAATGCTCGTGCTATATTCAAAATATTATTCATAATATATAATTATAATATAAAAATAATATTCAATAATATTATAATATTTAATAATATTATAATGTTTATAAATAATAATTTATTAAAAATTTTATATAATTTTATGTTGTCTGGAATGCCTAATTTAATTAGTAATCCTATTAATAAAAATCCATTATCTTCCGCGTTTATTGTTAGTCCTTATTCTACTTATATTAATTATAAATTAGATAATCATGAATATAATATAATTAATTCATTTATGAATAATAATAAAAATAATAGTAATAGTAATAGTAATAATTTTAAAATTATTCCAACAGAAATCATTAAAAATACTAATCTCGATTATTTCTTAAGTATTAATATTTATAATTGTACTAGTCCATTATTTGATTTTTTAAATAATCAAAATTCTGTTAGATGTGAAATTAATACATATGTATGTAATAAACAAAACTTAAAAGGTACATTAATATTAGATTATGTATCTAATATGTTATCATTAGATCCCGTTAATTTATTTAAAAAATCTGGTAATATACAATTTCTAAAAAAAAATAATATTATTAAAGGTTTTGCGAATAATAATAATTTTAATTTAAAATTTAAATATAATATTAATAATAATTTTATAAAAAATAATAAAATTAGTTATGAATTAGTTAAATATACAGACATTATATATTATACTTCTGGTATTTATGATAAAGTTTTTTATGATTCTTTATTTATAGATAATGATATTATTAGTACTTTAAAACATGATGTTAAATTTAAATTTCTTGATTATGAATTTAAAAATGAAAATCTCCATTCGGTTTTTTATTTTAAAAATAAAATTAATTTTATGGGTGTTATGTGGTCTAATATATTTAATATTGATTAGATATGTTATTATTTATAAAATAATATAAGTTAAACATATATTATTTTATAGTATATTAAATAATATGGTATTTATTTATTACAATACTTATAAAAAGTTTAATGTTTTAACTACACCTAGACCTATTTACAATTATCCATTATTATTAAAAAATAATAATTCTAATAACCAATTTTATAATCCTATTATAGGATCTTCTATTGGTGTTCCTCTTAATATATTACAATATATATTTACTTATACATATTTTAATAAAAATATTATAAACACAGAATTATTTATATTACAAATTGCTATTGGTATATTTACATATGGTAGTGATAGATTTCTTGATGCATTAGATTATACTGATAATCTAAATAATACTCATATTTATTCTCAAGATAAAATTGATTATTATAATTATCTTATTAAAAATACCTATTTTAATATATTTATTATATTTTCTAGTTTTATATACATTAACAATATTATTAAAGATAATATTGAAACATATCCATTTATTTATGCTATAAGTTCTACTTTATTTTACAGAAATTTTAAAGAAAATTTTGGTGAATTTAAATCTTTATATATTGCTATATTTTGGACATTAGGTGCTGTTATATTACCATGTGTATTATATGAAAATAATTATGAAATACTCTATCATCCTAATATATATATGCCTAATTTTTTTTTAATGTTTGCATCTAGTAATGCATTAGATATTAAAGACATTGATGAAGATATAAATAATAATATTTATACATTACCTGTTACAATTGGTAAAAACAATACTCTATTATTAAATAATCTTTCATATATTATCGCATTTTCTATTTATTTTACTAATTTTCTGTATTGAAATATATGTATATACCTGATAATATTGTAAAAATTCCAAAAATTTTTCTTAATATGTTTACATCCAAATTTATATTTATATATGAAGAAAAAAAACTTGCAATTGTAAAAATTAACGCCATATATAATCCTGCTTTAAAATCTCCCAGTCCTTTTTTATTAAAATTTATTGCAGCAAATAATCCTATCGGCGGAAGTAACATATATAATGATGTCGCTATACTGTCTTTTATTGATGGAAAAATACTAAAAAAAGTTAATAATGGAACTATTATTATTTCTGCACCAGCTCCTATAAATCCTGCAAATATACCACTTACTAATCCTGTTATTGTTAATCCTAATAAATTATTCATTATATATATTTAAATATTTAAAAACTATTTAAATAATTATATTATATTTTATTTTATGGATAGACCCCGCAGAAGCCCTATTACCGTTTTAGATAATAAATTCAATTATATTCCTGATATTTCTAATTATACTCCTCATATTATTATTATTTTTTCAATCTTTCTTACTATTAGTTTTGCTTATTATTTTAAATGTTAGTTTTAATATTTAATAAAATATATTAAAGTTGAATTTATATTATTTATAAATGAAGTTAATTTTATTTATTTCAATTATAAATAATATTTTTGCTGATTTGGATCATTCTTTTTCAGGTGATCATAGTATTAGTGATGGTCATTCTATTGATCATAATAATATTATTTCACATTATGATACTGGATTTAATATTCAATATATAGGAACATCATCTTTAATAAAATATAAATTATTTCAAAATTTTGAAAATGAAGTTGAAAAAAATTTTGTCTCAAATAAAATAAATTATAATTATACTATCGATGTATATTTAAATAATATTAACGTTAATGATGATAATAATAATTATTTAGATTGTTTGTATTATTCTAAAATATATAATAATTTCAATTATACTATTTTAGATTTTTCAAATGTTTCATTTACAATACCATTTAAATTTATTAATTCTAAATGGACATTTTGTTCTAAAAATTTTAATGAAAATAAAGAATATAATCAAAATACTATATTAAATATTCCAATTCTTATTATTACTATTATTATTTTAATTATTGTTATAATTATTATAAGTATATCTTGTGGAATAGTAAGATATCGTTCTATTGCACATGTACATACATTTACAAACAATGTTCCTAATCATAATAGTGGAATATCTACTCAAGAATTACATCATATCCATACTTAACTTTATATTTTTATTATATATACTAATTTATATTACAAATATAAATTATTATATATTTAAATCTACATCATCACAATTCTCTTCCTATTAATTCCTTTTTTTACTTTGTTTTCTTTTTTTACTTTGTTTTCTTTTTTTACTTTGCTTTCTTTTTTTACTTTGCTTTCTTTTTTTACTTTGCTTTCTTTTTATTGTTTTTCCACTAGCTATTCCACTAGTTATTGTATTCGGCATACCATTAAAAAAAGTTGGATTTGCTAAGTCTACAAATATAGAAAGATTTTTCTCTGCATGCCTATATTGTTTGCATGCTTTATCTAATCCTTTTCCTTTATTATTATCAGCTAAACTAATTATTGATCTATATTTATTTTCTAATATATCAGGATTATGTTTATATTTTGTTTCTAATTGTTTAGCTAAATTTTGAAGTTGTATGTAATTTATATTTAAAAAACTCTCATTTTCTGATAAACCTAAAATTTGTTTAAATTCTTTTACATCTTCATCTATATCTATACCATCTATTGGACCAAACTCAAATTTCTCAAGTTTAGGTGTTTTGCGTTTACTACTCCTACTACTCCTCGTTTCCATCACTATATATATAATATATATATTATTTTTAGTCTACATCATCTATATTAACAGAACTATTCATGTCAGGCATTCCACCAGGCATTCCAGCGGGCATTTGTGATTGCATATTAGCCATAAGTTTTTCTTGAAGTGGTTTTAATTTATCTTGTAATTCTTTAGATTTTTCATCATATTCTTCTTTAGATGCTTGTTGGTTAGAATCTAACCATTTTGTACTTTCTTCAATATATTCTGTAAATTCTGTTTTTACATTTTCATCAATTAAAGAAGCAATTTTTTCATCATTTAGAGTTGATTTAAATTGATATAATAAATTTTCATAATTATTACGAGATTCTATTACTGATTTTATTTTTTCATCTTCTTCTTTAAATTTTTCAGCATCTTCTAACATTTTATCAATATCTTCTTTTGAAAGACGTCCTTTATCATTGGTTACTTTTATTTCATCAGATTTACCAGTAGATTTTTCAGAAGCAGATACAGTTAAAATACCATTAGAATCTAAATCATAACTTATTTCAATTTGTGGAACACCTCGAGGCATAGGTGGTATTCCATTTAATGTGAATTCACCTAATTTATTATTATCTTTTGTAAACTGTCTTTCACCTTCAAAAACTTGAATTGTTACAGCAGGTTGATTATCGGCATATGTACTAAATGTTTGTGATTTTTTAGTAGGAATTGTTTGATTTCTCTCAATAATTTTTGTCATTACGCCACCACTAGTTTCAACGCCTAATGATAGTGGAGCAACATCTAAAAGAAGTAAATCACTGATTTTTTTATCTTTAGTTCCACATAATAAAGCAGCTTGAACAGCAGCACCATAAGCAACAGCTTCATCAGGGTTAATTGTTTTATTTAATGATTTTCCATTAAAAAAATCACTAAGTTGTTTTTGAATTTTTGGAATTCTAGTAGAACCACCAACAAGAACAACTTCATGTATATCAGATTTACTTATTTTTGAATCTTTAATTACTTTTTCAACAGGATCAAATGTTTTTCTAAATAAATCACCACATAATTCTTCAAATCTTGCACGAGTCATATTACTAGTATAATCAATACCTTCAAATAAACTATCAATTTCAATGGATGCTTGTGTAGTAGATGATAATGATTTTTTTAAATTTTCACAAGCACTTTTTAATCTTTTCATTGATTTTTTATTTTCAGATAAGTCTTTTTCATTTTTTCTTTTAAATTCTTGAGCAAAATGTTGTACTAGACGTAAATCAAAATCTTCACCACCTAACCTTGTATCTCCTGCAGTTGCTTTTACTTCAAAGACGCCTTCATCAATTGTAAGAAGTGTTACATCAAATGTTCCTCCTCCCAAATCATAAATTAAAATATTTCTTTCTTTTTCTGTTTTATTATCTAATCCATATGCAATAGCAGCTGCAGTAGGTTCATTTATAATTCTTAAAACTTCTAAACCAGCAATAGCACCGGCATCTTTAGTAGATTGTCTTTGTGAATCATTAAAATATGCAGGTACAGTAATAACAGCTTTTTCGACTTTTTCACCTAGATATTCTTCGGCAATTTCTTTCATTTTAACTAAAATCATAGAAGATATTTCTTCGGGTTGAAAGTTTTTTAGTTCATTTTTATACATTGCTTGAATAATTGGTTTATTATCTTTATCTATAACTTGAAATGGAAAATGTTTTATATCTTTTTGGGTAGCAGAATCATTATAATTTCTACCGATTAAACGTTTTGCATCAAATATTGTATTTTCGGGATTTTGAGTACTCTGATTTTTAGCAGAGTTACCTATTAATCTTTCATTATCAGTAAATGCTACATATGATGGTGTTGTTCTTGAACCTTGATCATTAGCAATAATTTCACATTGATCATTTTTCCATACTGCTACACATGAATAAGTTGTACCTAAATCTATACCTATTGCTGCCATATAATAATTTAAATATAGTATTCTTTTTAAATATATTTAAAAAATAATTTTTTATATAAATATAATATATGTATTCATTATCTTTGGAAAATAATAAAAAAATAAATAATAATACTGATGATAAAAATAAAAAAATGGATTTAATTGAAAAAAATATTAACACATTCAATACTATAGAATTGAATATTAAAGAAGAAGTTATTGTAGATGAGACAATATATAAATCGCATGAATTTACTATGCCCAAATTAGTTAGACAAAAAGCTTTTTATTATGAAAATAGTGCAGATTTATTATAATTTTTTAAATAAAATTGAAAAGATTATATAATTATTATTATTAATTAATAATAATTATGCTATCAAATATAGAACATAATAATGTTAATAATGTTTATAATGATATAGCAGAACATTTTAATGTTACAAGAGTTAATAAATGGCCATGGATTACAGAATTTATTAATAATTTAAAAAAAAACTCTCTTGTAGTAGATTTAGGTTGTGGAAATGGAAGAAATATGGACTATGATAATTTAAATTTTATAGGTGTTGATAATTGTTCTAAGTTTGTTGATATTTGTAAAAGTAAAAATTATAATGTTATTAATTCTAATATTATTTCTGTTAATTTAGAAAGTAATATAGCAGATGGACTTATTTGTATTGCTGTTTTTCATCATTTATCAACTGTTGAACATAGAATAGATGCATTAAAAGAAATGAGACGATTACTTAAACCTGGTTGTAAATTACTACTTTCTGTGTGGTCTATTAATCAACCTTATAAAACTAAGAGATCATTTAGCTGTTATGGTAATAATATTGTTATTTGGAATTCATATAACAAAAAATATGAAAGGTATTATTATATATTTAAACTTGATGAAATTAAAAATTTATTTAAGTCTACTGGTTTTACAATACTTAAACATGAATATAGTTGTGGGAATGAAATTTTTACACTTTTAAAGATTTAAATTAAAATTGAAATGTTTTTTTTTATTTTTATATATTTTAATATTCATTATGAATACTATAGAATTAAATATTAATCAATTAGGTGAAAATTATAAAAATGAAAATAATATTCATAATTTAAAAAATTATTTATTAAATAAAAAACCAATTGGGTATAAATATTCTAAGGAAGGTCAAACTTTATTTTATACAAATATCGATGAAATAGAGCTATATTTTATTTGTGTTGATAAATTTATTACTTTAACTAATATTAATTTTAACACTATGAATATTAAAATTAATAATCTAGAAAATAATATTAATAATAATAATAAAATTTCACTCTCTTTTCTAAATAAATTTTACTATTTAGAAAAAAAAAATTTAAATATTAAGAATTATTTAATAAAAAAAATAAATTATTTAGAAAAAATTTTTATAAGTAATCTTGTTTTAATTTTCAATTTTTCAATTATTTTTGTATCTATTTATTATTTGGGTGTAAAAAATGTATTTAATGATATAATTTTATTTATTTATAATACATTTTATCTTATTTATTTTATTACATATAATTATTTTATTATAATTATTTTAATATTATTATTTTTACAGAAAATTTTAAAAATATTTAAAATGTTTTAAAATATTTTTAAAATTTTCAATATTTTCAATATTTTATTTTTTTTATTGCGTATTATTATAAAAATGAGCAAGAATGTTATTTCTGAATTAGGCGCTGGCGAACAAGAAGCTCTTGTTTCTGCACGTCTTGGTGATCTTAGAAAAAAAGTAAATGCTGAGTCATGGTCTGATAATATGGAAAAATTAATTGCTGATTGGGGAGAAAAAGCCGCTGGATTAAGGTTTATGCATGCTTATTCGGGCTCTAGATGGAAAAAATTTGCTAATAATTTAGCCATAAGTGGTATTGTAGTTACTAGTTTTGCATCATCTATATCATTAGTTGCTACTAGTCTAGAAGATGAAGAAAGCAAAAATGCTGTTTTATTCGGTGTTGGTGGTATAGGATTAATTTCTGCTTTAATTCAATCCTTTAAAAAATTTTATAATGCTGAAGAAAAAGCTGCCGATCATGCTTCAGTATCTAAACAATTTGGTTCCTTTTATAGATATATTACATTACAAATGAATATGTCTAGAGAAGATCGTGATCCTTCTGATGTTTTAACTGCATATGCATTAAAAGAATATGAAAGATTACAACAAGATGCACCTAATGTTTCTGGTTCTGCTATTAAAGCTTTTAAAGAAAAATTTTCTAACGGTGAACAAGCTATACCTGATGTTGCTGAAGACAAATTTATTATTCATGTAACTAGACCATCAAACGTTGAATTAGTTGATAAATCAGTTCCTGTATTAGATAATAAAATAAAAAAAGAAAAAGTTGATTTTAACAAAGCATAAATAAATTTAAATTAATCAAAATTTAATTTTATCTTTTAACTAAGACAAAAAATATTAAATAACTTAAAATAGATAAAAACTCTAATTTATAATATAAATTATTATTTTTTTCAATATTATTCATTAAATTGAATGCCGATTCTGTATAATATAAATAATAATATGCAAATAAAAAAGCAGTATTAAATATATCATTTGGATAATTATATATAAATGGAACTATAAAACTTGTTATTTCACTTATTGCTACTGATAATAATGGATTATTTGGTAATAATGTACATATTGTAATTGCTCTAGATGTTCTTACTAATGGAATTAAATACATAATTAATATATTATTTTTAATTATTTATTTAAATTACAATCAGATATATTTTTTTTAATTATTTATTTGATTAATCTTATATTGTCTATTTTTACTTCTAATGTAAATGTAAAATCTTCATTTATATTATTTATTAAAATATTTCCATAATTATCTATTATTTTAATTTTAAAATTTAATAAATTTATTAAACCATCATAAAATCTACTATGATCATTTCTAGTTTCATTAGTTGAATATATTTCACTTATATAATGATTTGTATTAATATTTGCTTTTGCACAATTTATTTTAGCTAGAATTTTCTGTGTAGACATATTACTATCAAAAAATAGTTTATGTGTCTCTATTATATTTGATTGATATTCATCAAAGCAAAAAAATAGTTCACTAGTACCTTTATTACTATAATTATATGGCGATATAATTTTATTAGATGTTGATTTATAATAATTACTATTTTTGCTATATTTAAAACCTAAAATAGTTGCTAATGAATAATTTGGTATATAATTTGTTTTAAAATCTAATGAAAAATAAGAATAACCAGCATCATTATAACTACTGCTTAAATCAAAACAAATTTTATTAGAATTTTTATCTATTGAAAAAGTTAGATTTTTTAAAAAATCTTGATCTGATGATGAATTAAAATGTTTTGTATTTAAAAAATCTTCTAATAATTGTGGATCATCATAATATCCATCATCTATTAATATATCATGTTCTCTAATACAATTATTTTGACTATTAAATTCCTTTATAATAAATTTATTATTAGACTTTATATTACTTATTAAGAATGGTTTTTTTATATTTATAGATGATAATTTTATTCTACTTATATTTATTATAGGATTTGATAATATAAATGTACTGTCGCCTGGTGATGTTTCTATTTCTAAATTGTTTTTTGATCTAAACTTTGTATCAAAATGTAGATAATTGTAAATATTATAATTTTCTATTTCATTTTTATTTTTTTTTATTAATTCATAATCATTATAATTTTCTAATTTAGAATTATTTGTTATTTTATTTTCTTCTTTATCGTCCTCATCATCCTCATGATCCTGATCATCCTCATCATACTCATCATTTTGATTTTCTTCATCATATTCTTGATTTTTTTCAATTTCAATATTTGTTTTATAATCTGATAAAATTTTTTCATTGTAATTAAAATTTATCTCATCTATCAATCTATCTTGTATATTATTTAAAAAAGTTTTCATATTTTCATTATTAAAAAATAATGTTTGACTTAAATTTAATATTTTATTTAATACTTCTTCTTTTGTATAGTTATTATTCAAATCTAATATATCTAATAATTCTTCACTAGTATAATTATTTAAATCTGTATTATAATTTTCTTTCATAATAATAATTATATAATAAAAACATTTATTTATTAAATCGTGATAAATATATTTATTTATTTAATCGTGATAAATATATTTCATTTAAAAATCTAATATAATTAAATTTATAATTTTTGAATGATATATGATTTGGTAATTTTTGAATACCCTGACCTCTTTTACTGTGCGAACGTGTTTTAAACAATAAATTTTCTAATTCTTTAATTATAAATAATTCATAACTAGTTAAATCTTCTATATCTATTCTATAATTAGATTTATATGTATATCTATTATAATTATTATCATTATATATTTTATATTTATTTTGTAAATCTAATTTATTTTTTATAATTCCAAATCCTTCTATTTTATTTTTTGTATTATTCATTTCTATTACTATTATTTTTTCATTTGGTAAAATTTTATCACATATTTTTATTGGAATAGAATAAATACAAGTTATATTATTATTAATTCTATAATTTTTATTTTCTTCAAATGTTGTTTTATTAAATCTTGTTACTGTTATATTTAGCATTTGTTTTTATTTATTTTTACTTTTAATAATATTCAATTTTTTTAAATATTATTAAACATTTATTATTTTATAATCATATCAACTATTGAATATCTATATTATTATTTTTTAAATAATATAAACCTAAACTTATTGTTTTTTTATTTTTTAATTCTTGTTTAATTATATTAATTCTCTCCTTTTTATCATAATCAATTAACATTATATTATTTATACTATCTATAAATTTATATTCAAGTATTTTATTAAAAATACTTTTATGATTTTCATCTAAATTTTCTATATTTTTTATACGATTTATAATAATAAATCCATTTATATTTGATATATTTAAATTTAAAGATTCATTAATTATTGGTACTTCTATAATTAAATAATTTATATTTTGTATATATTTTATATGTTCTGTTATTTTTCTAATACTTGTATCTTTATCTTGAAACAAATCTAAAATTATATTTTCACTAATAGTTGAATTATATTCATCTTTGTATTTGTCTCTCAATTTATCTCTTATTTCTTGTTTTAAAAGTGTATAATTATTATTATATAATGTATTTAATGTATCATCTAATTTATTTTCATTTATATATAATAAATCATTAGTGTTTAAATATTCTTTATATTTTGATTTTAAAAAATTTACTATTATAGATTTTATATCATATAAATACTCTCCCATAAAAATAACTATAATATTTAATAATAATTTATATTTAATATAATATTAAATATAAATTATTATAAATGAATAATCTATTAACCATGGTTATGATTAATATTTATAATAATTTATGTTATATTCTATTAGATTTATACAAAAGAATTAAATATCTATTATATTTTTTTGCATTTCTTAATTTATTAACAACTAATTATATATCATATAAAATAACTAATAAATATAATGAAACATTATTAAAATATTTATATAATAGTATTCAATATAATGGTTGTGTTTTAATTAAAATTGTTCAATGGAGTATGGCTAATTTAAATATTTTAGAACCTAATCATAATTTTATATATAATTTATTTTCTTCATTTTATGAAAATTGCTCTATTCATGATTTAAGTTATACTTTTAAAATATTAAAAAAAGAATTAGACGAAGAAACATATTCTTCAATAATTATTGATGAATATTATAATGTTAAATCTGGTTCTATAGCACAAGTTTATAAAGCTAAATATAAAAATAAAGATGTTGCTATTAAAATTGTTCATCCTGATATAAAATATCAAGCCATATATCCTATCTTATTTTTTAAAGTTTATAATTATATTACTAGTAATATTTCATTTTTTTATAAATTTTCTATTATTTTTTTATTAGATACATTTTTTTGTAATTTAATTGATCAATTTGACTTAATTAAAGAATATAATAATATGAAGTATTTTTATCATGAATATTTAGATAATGAGTATATATTGATACCAGAACCTATTATGTGTACTAAAAATATATTAATTATGTCTTATATTGAAGGTAATAGTATAAATAATATAACTGTTAGTTTTAATAATAAATATAAAATTATTTGTTTATTATCTAGTTTTCTAAAAGATAATTATTTTAATCAATCTTATTTTCATTCAGATTTACATGATTCTAATTGGAAAATTATACCTTATAAGAATTTTTATAAAATAATTATTTATGATTATGGTTATATTAGTAAAAATACCAAAGAATATCAAGAATTATTTAAAAATATTATATTTAAAAATGATACGTTTGATATATATGGTTTAATGGAAATTTTATATGAATTTTGTTATAATATTAAAATAGATAAAAACAATTTTATTAATAATTTTAAAAAATATTTAGAAGATGAACAACTGATAGTAGAACCTTTTAGTAATGAATCTATGCAATGTGCAGTTATATATTTATATAAAAAAAAAATTCAATTGGATTCTAAAGTTTTTGAGTTATTTATAAGTTCACTATTATTTAGAAAATATCTTCTTGAATATTTAGGTGCTTATAATATAACTAATTATAACGATAGTAATGGTGCTATTAATACTGCTATTAATCATTTAGATTTCTGTAAACAATTAAATATTTTTCATAAGTTAATTAAATATTATAAAACAAGATATATAGATAATCCTATTCTAATGAAAAAATATCATTATAATGATTTATATTTAGATAATTTAGAAAAAGAAGGATTATTAAAATCTACATCTGTTGATATTTAAATTTAAATATATCCTAATCCATTACACTTTTTACAAAGTACAAATTTAAAACCTAATCCATTTATTAAATTATTTTCTAATTGGTTATTACAAGTTTTCCAACCACTTCCATGACATTCTAAACAAATATCTCCATAAAAATTATATACTACTTTATTTTTTTTTAAATTATTATCATTTTGATGATATATTAAATTGTTAATAATTGCATCTTGTTTGTTTATTTGTAGTTCTTGTTTAATAGCTAAATTTGTTAATCTTTTAATGAAAATTCTGCTCATATTACAGTAAATATAATATGATAAAAAAATTGAAAAATTAATCAATTTTTTTAGTTTTTTACAATTATAGTTTAATATTACTATATATTATGTATAATAATATTAATTATTATGATCTTTTTATAGATGAAGTAAATAAATCTATTCAATCTGGTGATATAACTTATATTTTAAATGCTATAAAAAATTATGAATCTTATATAAGTCTTTATTATATCACGTGGGCTAATAATATTATTCAAACTTTAATAGAAGAAAATATGGAAAATATATCTATTAATTAAACAAAAAAAATATAATCTCTTGAAAAGTTTTCTATATATTCAAATTCTTTAGTAGTTAGATTAAAAAAATCGCATATTAGTTTATCTCTCGTAAATCTATTTTTATTTTTTAAATTTGGAAAATCTTTTATTTTTAATATATTTGGTATAAATTCAAATGATGATTTTTCTAAGAAATTCATTCTATAATTACAGCACGAATATATAAATAAAATAAATTTCGTTGATAAAAAATATTGAATTGTTTCCAATTCATCTATGTTATAATCTTTTTCTGAAATTATATAATTGTCTCTTGTAGTTATACCATATAGTCCTTCTTTATCTAAATAAGGCATTCCATACATTTTATGAGCTAATATTAATTTTCCATAATTTGTCTCATATTTTGATTTTATATTTGAATAATTTATTATTAATTCTGCTTTTAAATTATTCAATTTACATGTTTTTATATTTTTATATTTATAAATTTCTCCTTCATTATTTGATATTTTAGTTTTATTACATGGAATATTTGTTTTCAAATATTTTAAAGTACCATAAATTTCTATATATTTTTCTATTTTATTTAAAACATTTATTCCATTTATTGGTATTGGTTTATTTTTTTTTAATAAATAATTTAAATATTCGCCCTCGATTTTATCGTAAATTTTTATAATTTTATTTTCTATATTACTTGTTATGTTATTTTTTATTAAAAAATAACATGTTGGAACTTCAGCTTGATAATTAAATTTTTTTGTACTTTCACTATTTGAAAAACATTTTATTTTTATTATTTCTAAATTGGTTAATACATTATATAATTTTGCTTTATCGGGTTTTAACCATAAAGATGGTATTATTAAATTTAAATAACCATTATTATTTAATAAATCTAAACTTTTATTTATAAAATTTATATAAATTGTTTTACCATCGTTTGTTTTTTTTAATATCTTATTTGATGGTGTTTTTATTTGTCCATTTATATTATATGGTGGGTTCCCTATTATAAAATCAAATTTTTTTATTGAATTATTATTTATTGATAAAAAACATTCATTTATAATATTTGCTTCATTTGTAAATAATTCTTTTAAATAATCAATATGTGGTTCATAAATTTCAATCATAAATAACATATTTTTAATTATATGTTGTTTGCATAGTTCTAGATTTTCAAATTGGTCCGAGAGATGTTTTATTAATCTATTATATAAATTCATAATAAAAGCACCTCTGCCTGCGCCTATATCTAACCAAGTTAAATCTTTCATTTTGAAATATTTTTCAGGTATTAAATCTAATATTTCATTTACTAAATTATCCGGCGTATAAACTATTCCATAATTATTTCTAATTTCTTTTGTAATTTCTTCTTTTATATTCATTAATAGTTAATTCTTTTTTTTATTCTCTCATATTACATAATTTTTCTAGTAAAAAAAAAATTTTTTTCTTTTTTTCTTTATTATTATGATTTTTCTATAAAATTTTTATTATCTCTAATTTGTGTTATAATATAATTTTTATTATGAATTACTGAATGAATAATTTGTTTATAATGTGTTCTTATTTCAAAATTAGGATAATCTTTACAACTAATATATTTTTCATGAACTGCAAACCATGCTATTCTCTTTTTTTCATATAATCCATTATTTTTTTTAATTAATTCTGGATTATACTTTTTAACAAACTCACTATTTTTTCTAAAATAATATGGTAATTCTTCATTGTATTTTATTTTTAAAAGAAATGTTGTATATTTTGCCTCTGGTGAACTAATTGCCATTATTGGATTATTCTTTATAAAATTTTTTAATTCCTCTTTATTTCCTAAAAATCCATTTAATTCTTCTTCACCTTCTCTTGTTGCTGTATCTAGTCGATCTTCTCCTGTATTTGAACTTCCACCAAAATCTGACCATAATGATGGATTATGTCTTTCTTGTCCTAATAGAATATAAAGTATACCTTTATAAAATGTTACTGGTAAAATTCCTGCTCCCATATATTATTTATAATTAATTATTTATAAATTTTTTTATCAATTTTTATTAAATAATTTATCTCTTTTTTTAATAATATATTATAAAAAAAAAATAAGTCGCTTTACTATTTACTTATTTTTTTTTTTATTTCTTCTCTATCTTCTTTTTACATCTGTTGTTTCTTAGAACTATAGTTTTCCTCATATACTGGTTTCATAATTGGAATTGACAAAATCACAGAAGGGCTATCCTTTAGCGGCTCATAATTCGGATTATTTACTCGCTTGTGTGCATTTTTATTTACGAGCAAAGGAAAGAACTTAGTTCCCATATAAACAAACCTAGTTTGTGTATCTGGATTCTTGATATCTTCCTGCAATGCACGCGAAGTTGGGTTGTCATACCATTCATCGAAATGAATAAATGCTTCCCTCCTTCCCTTCGAAATATTCTTTACAAAATCCACACGAAGAATTTTGCCAATCTCATGATTCTCAAACTGACGCTTAATGTAAGCCTCAGTAACGTTATCTTGAACAACAGGAATGTAAAGAGAAAGAACAGTCGACATTTTGTCTTTGAGAAGAAATTATAACATCTATAAGGTTAATATATAATAATCAATTTTTTTTATATCTAACAAAAAAATTGATTATTTTTTTATATTATTTTATTAAAATAAATTACATTAAGTTAGATGAAGCGAAAATACAATGATAATAATTTATTATATATTTCTAATAATAATTATGATAATTTTGATATTAAATATTTTAATGAATTAGATAATAGTTATATTAAGATTTATAAAGGTATACATAATAGTATTTTATTTAATGGTATTATATCAATTACTATTATTAATAAATTAATTGATGTTATTAAAGAAATTATTATTAATTATAATTATAATTCTGTTTATTTACATATTTATTCCAAGGGGGGTTATATTACTGCTTTAAATAAGTTTATAGAATTTAAAGATACTTATAATAATAAGGTTGAATTTATATCTATTATTGAAGATAATTGTTTTAATGCGGGATTATTATTAGCATCATTGTGTGATTTTAGAATTATAAGAAAAAATGTTATTTGTTATATGACACCTTTTACTACATATAATAATAATTTATATTGGGGTGTTTATAAGCAAAAACTTAATGATTTTAATGAATTAATGAAAATTTTATTAAAAATTAAATATAAAGTATCTAATGAAAAAATGTTAAAATATTTACTAATTAATAATAATTGGGATAGTAAAAAAATTGTTAAAATAGGTTTAATGGATCAAATAATTGAAAAATAAATTGATTTAATTATATTAAAATAATTTAATATGTATATTTAAATTATGAATAATAGTTCTTTATTGGAATATTATAATATTATTGATAAATATTCTAATGAATTATATTATTATCCTGATGATATACATGAAAATAAAATAGAATATTTAAAAAATCATTATTATCAATTAATTAAATATAAAATCAGTATTGATCGTGAAAATATTTTACTTGGATTTAAAAATCTTCCATATATTTTATATATTTCTAGTAAATTAAATCCTGATTTACATTTATTATTTGATAGACAAAAAAAAAAAATTTTACATTAAATTTTATAAACCAATAAAATTAATTGAAGAATTGAGAGATGATGAATTTTATTATTATTATCTATTAAATAACAAAATAAATAATAACAATAATGATAAAATAATTAATATTAATTTTAAAAATAATAATAATTATAAAAAATTAAATTATAATTATGATCATTTATGTTGTGTTATTTTATAATTATTATGATTAATCATAATAACATTCCCAAGATGCTATAAAACTCCAATCTGAATTATTTATAGAAAATTTCCTACCATATTCATCTAATAATTGTATTTGTAATTTTTTTATATTTGTTGGACCAAAATATTCTCTTATATGTTTATTAATATATAAATAATCTCCTGGAGCAGCAGATGATTTAAATGCTGTTTTATCATCTAAACATGAACCTATATTAATTCTAGAAACTATATTGGGGGCTATATTAGATTGTGAAGCTATTGAAAAATAATTACGACTACTACTTTGAAAATCATCTATTGAAATATATAAATATCTTGGATAATTCAAATTACATATAGCTCCATTATAATGTCTATAATCATTTACATATATTAAATTTGGTATTTCATTAATTTTATATGTCTCTTTTATTGTATCTTTACCATTATTAATAATAGTTATTTCTTTTCTTCTAAATCCTAATTGCCATCCTAATTTTTGATATAATTCATTATCATAACATATTCCATTGTCTTTTAATTCTCTTATATTATTTACATTAAAATTAATTACTATTTTATTGTTATCTAATACATAATGTGAAGTATTTGAACTTGAACCATTTGCAATTTCTTTATATTGAAAAAATCCTCTACCTGATGTTTTATTAATATTAAATTTAAAACCTTTATTTAGAGTATCATCAACAAGTAAAGATTGTAGTATACTTATTCTACTAGTATTATTAGTAATAGTAGTATCTATTAAATTATTTATATTTTTTTGAATTTGATTATTAATTTCAGTTTCTATATTTGCTGCAGTTTGTTTATAGTTTGTGAAATTTGTTTCGTATAAACCATCTTGGAGTTCTACTTGAAAAGATATATCTACTACATCGTTTACATAAATTAATATATCTAAAACATTATTATTTAATTTTGAACTTATATTATAATATGTTAGTGGTATTTCGATAGATGATATAGTCATTGTTATAGCATTTGTTATTGTTTCTGGTAATTCTATATAATAATTATTACTTTCATTATCATAATTTGGTCTAAATAAACTGTCAATTGTATAACTTTTTTTTATAATTGATCTATTAACTTTTTTATTATTTTCCAAAGTTGATTCATATTTACTGTTTTCATGTTTTATTAAAAAGTTGTCTCCATAATTATCTACAATATTTATATTTTTGTTATTATCTAATTTACTGTAATAATTTGTTGTTAATTTATTTTTTATATTATCTAAAAATATATATAGTTCTTCTTTTTTATTTTGACTTAAATCACTTTTATTTATTTGTTCATGTAAATCATTTGTTTTACTAATTATTTTTTCTTCATCATAATCTTTTGATAATTTTAAAAGATTTTCTAATTCAATTAATGTATATGTGTTTATATCTACGTTTAGTTTATCCATTTATTATATATAATTTCATATATTTAATTAAAAAAAATTGATAATAATATAACTTTATTATGTTAATTAAATTTTAAATTTACTTTTAAATTAATAATGAATGATATTGAAGATTTTATTAAAGCTAAAAATTTGTTAGGTAAAAATTATTATAATAATATAGATACTACTAAAATTGATTTTAAAAAAACTACTATATTATTTACTAATATACTTATATTTATTAAAGATAATCAAGATATTTATAATAATGATAGTAATAAATTTAATAAATTATTTCAACAAATTTTAAATAAAGAGATTAGATTATCTAAAATTGATAATTTTAAAAAATCTGTATTACTAAATATTTTTAATAATTTAATTATTAAAGATGATTTTGATATCTCTTTGCATTCTTATTTTGATCAATTAAAGTTATTATTACGTAAACGTCCAATGAGAAATATATCAGGTATTACATCAGTTACAGTTATTTTACATCCTTTTCCGGATGGTCAAACTTTTAGTTGTAAACATGATTGTTTTTATTGTCCTAATGAACCTGCGCATGCTGATAATAAATGGCAAGCACAACCTAGATCTTATTTATATTGGGAACCTGCTGTTCAACGTGCTAATCGTTGGAATTTTAATGCTATTAAGCAAATGTTTGATAGATTAGATGGTTATTTTGCTAATGGTCATACTATAGATAAGCTTGAAATTATTGTAGAGGGAGGAACTTTTACTGAATTTCCCATTCCGTATTTAGAGAGATATCATAGAGATTTATTTTATGCTGCAAATATTTATTCTAGTGTTAGGCGAATTTATCAAAATTATGATAATTTTGATATTGGTGATTTAGAAATTGATAAGCTTTCTAATATTCGTAAACCACTTTCAATTGAAGAAGAAATTTTAATTAATAAAACTTCTAATACTCATATTATTGGAATATGTATTGAAACACGACCTGATGCGATTAATAATGAATGGCTTATACTTTTTAGAAAATGGGGTATTACAAGAATACAAATTGGTGTCCAACATACTGATAATAAAATTTTAAAAAAGATTAATAGAGGCCATACTATTGAATGCGCTCTTCAATGTATGCAATATTTAAAAGATAATTGTTTCAAAATTGATATTCATATTATGCCTGATCTTCCTGGTTGTACACCATATAAAGATAAAATTATGTTTGATTATGTTTATTCTATATTATGTCCTGATCAAATGAAAATTTATCCATGTCAAACTGTACCTTGGACTAAAATTGAAAAGTGGTATAAACAAGGTACATATGTTCCTTATTTTGATAATAATCCTCAAGATTTAATAGATGTTGTTAAATATGCAATGGTTAATTGTCCTAATTGGATTAGATTACCCAGAGTAATTAGAGATATTCCATGTTCTACTTATGTTGAAGGTGGAAATAATATTGCTAATATGAGACAAATTATTGATAATATTTTAGATGGCAATAATGTTATTTCTCATGATATTAGATCTAGAGAAATTGGAAGAAATACTTCTTATTATAACAAACCTGCTAAATATAATATTTATAAATATTGTGCTAATAATGGTATTGATTATTTTATATGTTATGAAAGTTTAGATAGAAAAGCTTTATTTGGTTTTATTCGTTTAAGAATTGTAAATAAAAAAAATAATATGACTGAATTTCAAGTATTAAAGAATAAAGGTTTAATACGTGAATTACATGTATATGGTGATACTACTGCTGTTAAATCATATAAAAATATGGCTGCTCAACATAGAGGTATTGGTTCTAATTTATTAAAAATTGCTGAAAAAATTACTATGATTAATAATTTACATGGTATTGTTGTTATTAGTGGTGAAGGTGTTAAAGGTTATTATGAATCTAGAGGATATTATGATGTTGATACATTTATGATAAAAAAATTTAATAAATTTTTAGTATATTATCATTCTTTATTCCACTTTATTATCACCCATATAACTAAACAATTCAGAATGTATATCTACACTCCTACTTTTATCTTTTGTGTATTCTTTATCATATGTTACGCTATTATTACTTAAATTATCTCCTTTATCTATTAGCATTATTGCCATTGCCGAATAATTATGTAAATCTATTAATGTATCTCTTAAAGATTCTGTATTAACTAATGATATATTTCTTGATGTAATTGATTGTAAACGATTTATTTTATCTCCTATTCTTACTAATACTCCTATTGAACCATATGTTAGAAATGCATTACCATAATCTTGATTCTTTTTTTTAAATAATTCTAAACCTTCTTTTTGAATATTTGCCAATTTTTCTATCCAATTTGTCCCGCTCATTTATTACCTTATTTTTTGTTATATTTTTATATTATTTATAATAAAAATATAATCAATTTTTTATTTTCTTTTTTTTTCGTTACATGATGAACATTGTTTATTACCTTGAAATTTTAAATCTATACATTTTCTTATATTTGATTTTCCTAATGAATAAGTATTATTATTTGATTTATTTAATTGATTTCTTTGATTTGATTGATTTGATTGATTTTGGGTAAAAAAATTCATATTTATTGATACCATTTCTTTATATATACTTATTTTTAATTTTTTATCATTTTTTTAATTTCAAATAAACTATATATCCAACTATAATGTTGTTTCAATTTATTTAAATCATCTGGATTATTTATTCCTAATAATTGTTCTTCTGTTATTTTTAACCATAAATTTAATCCTAAATAAAATCTTTTTTTATCTGTTTTTATTAAATCTAATCCTTTCCCTGTATTTAACCAACTTGAATAAAAATTATCTGGTTTTGCTACTGATATTATACCATCAGTTACAACTTTTATATGATCTATAATTAAAGCTTCTGTACTTTTTGACATTTTAATTTTTAATTATAATATTGCATATTTATCAATTTTTATTATTTAATTAATTAATTATTATTACATTTTTAATCTTTTAATTGCTAATTCTTCTCTTAATTCATCATTATTATAATATCCTGCTAATGTTGCTGCATTATAAATTGAACTTCCAATTTTAATTTTTTGATCAAAACAACTTACACCTACTATGTTTAAAAATAATTCTATAGTTGTTTTATCATTCATTGCTACTGCATATAGAAATGGAGTATATCCATTGCTATCTTTTACATTTATATCACATTTATCTTTCAATAAATATGATATTGTAGAATAATCTTTATTATGAACTGCATCACTTATAGATGATAGTAGATATCCTTTGGTATTTGAATTATTCAAAAATGATTCAAATAATTCTATAGTATTTTTATCGCTAAATACTAATGCATAAGTATATGGTGTATATCCATCATTGTTACTTATATTTATATCTATATCTGGACTACATAACAATTTTTCTATAATTTTCAAGTTTTTATTTTTAACAGCACACATCAAAGGTGTATCACCTAATCTATTTTTTAAGTTAATAATATCCATATGATTTATTATCTTTTTAATCGTTTAATTATAATTAATTTCAATCAATTTTTTTTATTATTAATGTATATGTTGGTTATATAATAAAAAAATTGATTGATAAATTCATATATAAAAAATTATTTAATTATACATTTTATATGTTCAATTATTTTTATGATTTACCAGATGAGATTATTAATTATATTTATAGTATTCGTCTTAAAAATTCAATTATTAAAATAAATTATATTAAAGTTATAAAAAACATGGCTCTAATGGAATTAACGATGAAGTTAAAAATACATGTTACAGATGATAATTATTTACAGGCTTATTATTGTCCGTATGATAAAATGTTACCTTTTATTATTACTAGATGTTGTAAATGTAATAATAATTATTATAATAATGTTATTGATAAAATTTATACAATGTCTCTTACAGGTTTGGTATATAATTTATATAATTATGTATATGATAATCATGAAAATAAAACCAACTATTATAAAACCAAACGTGCATGTGATAAACTATTAAGATATAATTTATATAAAATATAAAATTAAATATTCATCTTTATCAGGAGATACTATACAATTATAATTTTCTGTATTTGGTAAACGTATTTTTTTTTTACTACTAGGTGATATATATTTTGTTAAATAATATGGGTTGACATGGACGTCTAATGAAATTACTATTCCATCTCTACCTGAATAAAATTTCGCTGTTTCATAATTTGGTGTAAAATATATTCCTTTACCATATGTTTTTCCATAATTTGATCCTGCTTTTTTAAAATCAAATCCTTCATTCATTATTGATAATGCATTTGACATTGATGTACCATGATAAAGTTTCATTTTATTAATTATATTATAAATATTTTGTATATATACTGTTTTCAATTTTTTTTGCTTTTGATTTTTTATATATCCATACATCTACATTATTTGGTATATAATTTATTTTTTCAAAATTACGTGTTAAATAATCTATATTATTCAAATAATCTATTAAATATGGTTCTCCTCTTAA
>MDSV01198303.1_pt1 | contig 26060 bp, 20 predicted proteins | sample 810851 | NCBI WGS metagenome assembly MDSV01 (sample SAMN05326640, study PRJNA326480) | marine metagenome | isolation source: seawater | place: Atlantic Ocean: North East | collected 2012
ATATGCACCGGGATACGGATGGTGCGCGCCTGATCTGCGATCGACCGGGTGATCGCCTGTCGAATCCACCATGTCGCGTAGGTCGAGAACTTGTAACCGCGGCGATACTCGAACTTGTCGACCGCCTTCATCAGGCCGATATTGCCTTCCTGAATGAGGTCGAGGAACTGCAGGCCACGATTGGTGTATTTTTTCGCGATCGAGATCACCAGACGCAGATTGGCTTCCACCATCTCCTTCTTGGCGATGCGGGCCTCGCGCTCACCCTTCTTGACCATGTGGACGATGCGGCGGAACTCGGCGATCGAGATGCCGGTTTCGGTCGCAAGGCTCTGGATTTCGGTCCGGAGCGCCTTGATGTCGGCACCGTCCTGGCTGGCGAATTCCTTCCAGCCCTTGCCGGAAAGATTGCCGATCGACTTCATCCAGTTCGGATCGAGCTCGGCGCCATGGTAATGCTCGAGGAAGTCGTCGCGCTTGACGCCGCGATGGGTCGCCATGCGCAACAGCTTGCCCTCGTTTTCCACGAGCCGCTTGTTGATGTCGTAGAGCTGCTCGACCAGAAGGTCGATGCGGTTCTGGTTGAGCGACAGCGACTTGACCGCGCCGATCAGCCCTTCCTTGAGTTCCTTGTAGCGGCGCTCCTGGGCATTGGTCAGCGTGCCGGTGGCGGCAAGACGCGCTTCCACCTGCTGGTCCTGCAGCTTTCTGAGCTTCACATAGGTCTCGGCGATCAGGTCGAGCGTGTCCATCACCTGCGGACGCAGCTCGGCCTCCATGGCGGCAAGCGACAGGTTGGATTCATCATCCTCCTCGTCGTCTTCCTCCGGCTGGATTCCTTCGCCGCCGACATCGGTGACGTCGTCGGAGCGCTTCTTGCGGGCCTGTTCCTTTTCCTCGGCCTTCTTGCGGTCGGCCTCGATCTTTTCCGGGCTCTGGAACTGCGGGGCAGCCTTGGCCTCGGGACCGGAATAGGTGGTTTCAAGATCGATGATCTCGCGCAGAAGCGTCGTGCCTTCGTTCAGCTCGTCGCGCCAGATGATCAACGCCTGGAAGGTCAGCGGGCTTTCGCAAAGACCGGCGATCATCGTCTCGCGGCCGGATTCGATGCGCTTGGCGATCGCGATTTCGCCCTCGCGCGACAGCAGCTCGACCGAGCCCATCTCGCGCAGATACATGCGCACCGGATCGTCGGTGCGGTCGGTAGGCTCTTTCTTCTTGGTCTGCGCTACCGCCGAACCGGTCGTGGTCGCGACCTCGGTGCTGTCGCTTTCATTGTCGCTGTCACTGTCGTCGGCGCTGTCATCGGCATTGTTGTCGTTGTCGACTTCGTCCTCGTCCTCGACGACGTTGATGCCCATTTCGGAGAGCATGGACATCACGTCCTCGATCTGCTCGGAAGTCACTTCCGAGGACGGGAGCACGGAATTCAGCTCATCCATAGTGACATAGCCGCGCTTCTTGGCGGCCTTGATCATCTTCTTGACGGCGTCATCGGAAAGGTCCAGGAGAGGGCCGTCGGTACCGCCTTCGCGTTCGGTTTCGGCTTCTTCGTTTTCCTTGACTTTCGTAGCCATAAATATTGTTTCCCTGACGCTTTGTCGCTGTTGCCAAGCGGCATACCGGCAAATGATTAAGGACCTCTTTTGCGAGGTCTGCCGGATTTAAAAAACCACACATGAACAGGACAGACTTCAACGCGGCGGTTTTCGCTACCCCCGGTGAATGCTGTCCAGATCATGAAAATGTGCTGCTCACTGCCATCCGAACTGGTGATTCCCAGATTTTCGCCATCCGTCAAGCGTCAATTGTGTATTTGCGCGATTTCATATCGAAAATCCGCCGGTGAAACGCTTCTGACAATGACAGGAACCGATGCAGCTTCTCTGTCGGCCCTAGAAACGTTAATTTAGAATGCTTCGCCGCAAATACAAGTGGCGGCTGAAAGGAATCGGTTCGGACGCATCCCGGCATTGCCGTTTGAAGACCACTTATCCGCCCGCTCCGGACTTTCCGCCGCGTCCCGACATCAGGCCGAAACCGTCGATCTCGGCCTCCTGGTTGTCGATGCGGGCGATTTCGTTTTGAACCGAAACCAGCGCCGGCATCAGTTCGGCCAGCAGATCCGCATTGCCCTCCTCCGTCGCCTCCGCGATCTCGCGTTCCAGCTCGCTCTTGTGGCGGGCCAGCGAGCGGGCGCGGTTATGCAGCGCCAGCGCCTGATGATAGACCTCGCGGACATCCTCAAGCGCGGCGTCGGGCCCGGCGATCCAGTGGACATTGCGCCCGACATGCGCGGCAATCTGATCGACGAGGCCGGCAAAACCCGCCTCCTCCAGCCGCTGCCGCAGCTTTTCCCGGCCCATGTCGGGGCGCGAGGCTTCGGCCAGAAAGGCCGGCCAGAACGCGCGCATCTCCGCTGCCTCGAAGGAAAGCGTCGACACGCTGTCGAAATCCTCGCGCACCAGTTCGGGATGCGAGATCAGGCAGAACACGAGCTGGCATTCGCGAAAGGTGAGATTGGCTGTAACCGGGCGCAGGCTCGCAAGCGGCGAGCGCGACAGGCGTTCGGACGCCGAGAGAAGGCCGTTGCCGCGCGGCGCGTTGAACCGCCCGCCCCCCTTGGCGGACCCGGAAAAACTGCCCCTGCCGCCGGCGAAATTCCCGCCGCCGCGCGACGGGCCCCGAAACCGCTGGTAAAGCCGGTTGCGGAAATCCTGCTGGTAGTGCCGGCGCACGCTTTCGTCCGCAATCGTCGCCACCAGCGCGTTGACGCGCGCCTCGATCGCCGCGCGCCGCTCCGGCGTCTCGCCGGCCTCCGGGCTGCCTGCCTCGCGCTCGAACACGGTGTCGGCCAGCGGACGGGCCTGGGCGATCACGGCGTCAAACGCCTGCCGTCCGCCCTCGCGCACCAGATCGTCGGGGTCCTTGCCGCCGGGAAGCAGCGCGAATTTCAGCGAATGGCCGGGCTTCAGCATCGGCAGCGCCAGGCCGGCGGCGCGTTCAGCGGCGCGGATGCCGGCGCCGTCGCCGTCGAAACACAGCACCGGCTCGCTGGTCATCCGCCAGATCAGTTGCAGCTGGTTTTCGGTCAGCGCCGTGCCGAGGGGCGCGACGGCGTTTTCGATACCGGCCTGATGGAGCGCGATCACGTCCATATAGCCTTCGACGGCGATAATCGTCTTCGCGCCCTCCGCGCCGGAAAGCGCGCGACGGGCGCGGGCGAAGTTGAACAGGACATTGCCCTTGTGAAACAGCTCGGTCTCGTTGGAATTGAGATATTTCGCCGGCGCGTCGGGCCGCATCGCCCGGCCGCCAAAGGCGATCACCTGCTCGCGCGAGGACAGGATCGGAAACATGATCCGGTCGCGGAACCGGTCGTAGGAAACGGCGATATCCGGCCCGTGGACCACCAGCCCGCAGGCCTCGATCTCCTGCTTCTCGACGCCCTTTGAGGCCAGAAATTCCTTCAGCGCATTGCGGCTTTCCGGAGCGTAGCCAAGGCGGAACGTGTCGATCGTGCGGGCCGAAAGGCCGCGTTCGCGCAGGTAAGCCCGCGCCTTTGCCCCTGCCCCGGTCTGAAGCTGATCCTGAAAGAAGCTTGCGGCAAGCTCCATGACGTCGACCAGCGTGCGGCGCTTTTCCTCGCGTCGTTCGGCCTGCGGGTCGCGCTCCGGCATCGCAACGCCGGCCATATCGGCGACGCGCTGCACGGCTTCGGGAAAGCTCATGCCATCGAGATCGGTGAGGAAACGGAAATGATCACCGGAAACCCCGCAGCCGAAGCAGTGGTAGCGGCCCTTGCGGTCCTCGCAGTGAAAGCTCGGGGATTTCTCGCCGTGAAACGGGCAGCAGGCCCAGTAGTCGCCGCGCCCGACATTGGTCTTCTTGCGATCCCACGTGACCCGCTGGCCGATCAGCGCCGAGATCGGCACGCGGTCGCGGATTTCATCGAGAAAGGATGGCGGAAAACGCATGAGGTCCTCGGGTGTGCCGGCAGGCCTGACAGCCTACAGGCCCCGCAACGGTTTAGCGGGCGCGGGGCGGGTTATCCCACATATCCACTGCTGATATCCACAGCGGTCCGGCAACAGAATGCTATTTCAGCATGTCCTTGACCACGCCGGAGGCCTTGGAGAAGTCCATCTGGCCGGAATAGCGGTCCTTCAGCGTTTCAATGCACCTGCCCATGTCGCGCAGGCCCTGCGCGCCGGTCTCCTCGACCACGGAGGCGCAGACCTCGCGGATCTTGTCCTCGGGCAACTGGGCGGGCAGGAATTCGCGAATCACCGCCATTTCCTGACGTTCCTGTGCAGCGAGGTCGGGCCGGCCCTTCTCTTCGTAAAGGCGGGAGGATTCCTTGCGCTGCTTCAGCATCTGGAACAGAATCCCGGCGATATCGTCATCGCTGACAGGGTCCTTGCCGTTGGCACGATGAGCCAGGTCGCGGTCCTTGATGGCCGCGTGAACCAGTCTCAATGTGCAGAAGCGTACCGGATCTTCCTCTTTCGAAGCGTCTTTTTGTGCAAGTGCGAGTTTATCGCGCAACATTCATTCACTCCTGGCAACGCCATCTTCAAGGTACCGCATCGACACATGCCGAATGGCGGCGGCGTTTACCGAATACCGGGGCTGCGATCAAATCAAATCTTCGGGCGCGTCATTTATTTTGAGCAGATGCCACAAGTCTGCCTTAAGAGCAATTGACCCGCAAGCGCGGTTTCTCTATTTTCCCGCAACCGCATCAAAAAGTGGCCTACCCGAACGCAGCTTGCCCGCGAACCCTTTGGCTCGGGCTCATATATAGGATCGGGACAGGGCCCGTTCAATCGGCCCCGGGCCGGCGACTAGCAAGGAATGATCATGACTGCCCCATGGACACAGGAAACGCCGACGGCCGCGCTGGTTCTGGCCGACGGCACGGTAATCTACGGCAAGGGCGTCGGCGCCACAGGCAGCGTCGAGGCGGAGGTCTGCTTCAACACCGCGCTGACCGGCTATCAGGAAATCCTGACCGACCCCTCCTATCTCGGCCAGATCGTCACCTTCACCTTTCCGCATATCGGCAATATCGGCGCCAATGGCGAGGATATCGAGGATCTGGTGCCCGCCGCCCGCCGCGGCGCCGTCGGCGCGATCTTCAGGGCCGATATCACCGCGCCCTCCAACTACCGCTCGAGCGAAGACCTTGATGCCTGGCTGAAGAAGCGCGGCATCATCGGCCTTTCCGGCATCGACACCCGCGCGCTGACCGCCTGGATCCGCGAGCATGGCGCGCCCAATGCCGTGATCGCCCACGAGCCGTCCGGCAAATTCGATCTCGACGCGCTGAAGGCCAAGGCAAAGGCCTGGGGCGGGCTGGAAGGTCTCGATCTCGCCATCGAAGCCACCTCCGGCCAGTCGTCGAAATGGGACGAGAAGCCGTGGGTCTGGAACGAAGGCTATGACACGCTCGCCGAGGACGAGGCCCGCTATCACATCGTCTGCGTCGACTACGGCGTGAAGCGCAACATCCTGCGGCTGTTCGCCGGTCTCGACTGCAAGGTCACGGTCGTGCCGGCCAAGACCTCGGCGGAACAGATTCTGGCGCTTTCGCCCGATGGCGTGTTCCTGTCGAACGGCCCGGGCGACCCGGCCGCGACCGGAGAATACGCGGTTCCGGTGATTCGCGCGCTGATCGACAGCGGCCTGCCGATTTTCGGCATCTGCCTCGGCCACCAGATCCTCGCGATCGCGCTCGGCGGTAAGACCACAAAGATGCATCAGGGCCATCACGGCGCCAACCATCCGGTGAAGGACTACACCACCGGCAAGGTCGAGATCGTATCGATGAACCACGGTTTCGCGGTCGATTCGGCCTCGCTGCCGGAGGGCGTCGCGGAAACCCATGTGTCGCTGTTCGACGGCTCCAATTGCGGCATTGCGCTTGCCGGCAAGCCGGTATTCTCCGTCCAGCACCACCCGGAAGCCTCCCCCGGCCCCCAGGACAGCCACTACCTCTTCCGCCGCTTCATCAATCTGGTGCGCGAGAAGAAGGGCGAGGCGCTGCTGGAAGAGCGCGCCTGAGCACTATCGGGCCCTAGCGGCCCCTCGGCGTCCGCTTCCGTTTCGCGGGCGCCATCCCCTCTCCGGGGTCACCCTCGGGCTTGACCCGAGGGTCCAGGCGGCTTTTTCCGTGTGGTCTGGATGCTCGCGTCGAGTACGAGCATGACGCACCAGAGGGTAGCGGAGCGGCCGCTACGCCATCCCCTCAACCGCCGCCCTCCCCGGCGGCCGCGGCAATCTCCGCGCCCTTGCGGTGGCCATAGCGCAGGCTCCACGAGATCATCAGCGCGAAGACCACGATCCACATCGCCTCCGAGACCACCAGGAATATATCGACCGGCAGCAGCGGGATGAGCAACGCGCGCGCCGTCGCCTCGCAGATCAGCACGACCGCCCAGGCGATCGTCATCCGGCGCATCAGCGCCCGGTAGGGCGGCGAAACCGCCCAGAGCCGGTTGCCATCCTCGCGCTCCTCCCCGCCCTTTTCGGTGGCGAAGTAGAACACCAGCGGCCGCGGCATCAGGAGCGAGCCGGCGAATACCAGGCCGATGAAGCCGGTGATCAGCGAATTCTTCAGAAGCGCCAGATAGGCGCTGTTGAAATAGAGGCTGCCGACGAGCGAGGCGAGCGTCGCCGCAAGCGTGATCACGCTGACCGGGGCGAGCCTGCGGTTTCTGACATAGGTGATCAGAATCACCGCGATCGGAAAGATCGAGCCGATCGCCAGCGCGTGGACGGTCGACAGGCCGAAGTGGCGGGCGATCAGAAATGCCACATAGGGCAGGACCGCGCCGAATATGATGTCGTTTCGCATGCCCTCTCCCGGCCTTCCCCGCTGGGTCTAGAAATCGCCGTCGAAGATCAAGATAACGTAAGCGAAGAAAACCGCCAGATGCACAACGCCCTGAAGCGAATTGGTGCGGGTGCCGACGAAGGTGACGATGCTGATGGCGAGCGACAGCGTCAGCACCACGACGCCGGCCGGCGTCAGGCCAAGCTCGATCGGCAGGCCGACGAAATGCGCGGCGATCAGCACCGCCGGCACCGTCAGCCCGATCGTCGCCAGCGCCGAGCCGAGACAGATGTTGACGGCGCGCTGGAGCTGGTTCTTTCGGGCGGCTTCCAGCGCCGCCAGCGCCTCCGGCGTCAGGATCATGATCGCCACGATGAAGCCGCCAAGCGCCACCGGCGCGCCGACCTGGGCAATGCCGAAATCGACATAGACCGCGAGCTTCTTCGACATCAGCACCAGCGGCAGCAGGGCCAGCAGCAGGCCCGCGGCATGAAAGCCCGCGCTTTTCGGGCGGAGATGGTGGTGATGCGCATCCGGCTCCTCGTCGCCATGGCGCGGCTGCTGGAAGCTGACGGGGTTCTGCACCGTCTGAAACAGCAGGAAGATGCCGTAAAGCACCAGGGAGATCACGATCTGGAACACGGTCTGAAGCGTCGACAGCCCGCCGCCCGGCGCCGACGAGGTGAAGCTCGGCAGGATCAGGCTGGTGATCGCCACCGGCAGAAGCACGATCAGATAGGCATTGGCGCCGGAGAGGTTGAACACCTGCAGGCCGTGCCGCAGCCCGCCGATCAGGAGGCTCAGCCCCACAAGGCCGTTCAGCACGATCATCAGCACCGAAAACATGGTGTCGCGCGCAAGCGTCGGCACGTTGTCCCCGGTCAGCATCACAGCGGTGATCAGCGCCACCTCGATGCCGATCACCGAAAGCGTCAGGATCAGCGTGCCAAGCGGCTCCCCGAAGATCGCCGCCAGACATTCGGCGTGATGCACCACCCGAAACACCGCCATCAGCATGACCGCGAAGATCACGGCAAGCACAGCGAACGACGCCGTGGTGCCGAGATAGTCCGGCTTCAATGAAGCCCCCGCGAAGGTGAACAGGGCAAACGCGCACCAGATCAGCACAATCGGCCATTCGCGCCAGAGTGCATTCTTGTCTGATGTCACGGATAAGCCTCGCAGGTGATGGATTGCGCCGGAAACGCGGCGCGATCAATTCACCATTTTAAGCCTGTGCGCGCAAGGGCGGACGATGAGGCAACCGCTCGTAAAATGTCCTCAAAGCGTCCCCTGCCCGGCCCCTCGACGGATCGGAGCGCCCCTCAGGCAAGACGCCGATCCGAGTGCCGCAACCAGGTCTTTTGCATTTTCTCTAAATAAATCATGTAAAAATACATGTATAAACCGAAATAAAATCAACTTTACCGGGTTTAATATTTGATATATACGAATATTTAGGGGAAATATACTACAGGTAAATGATCATGAGGGAAAATACGAAATTAGTATTTATTGACAATGATAATCGTGATTTCTGGGCGTCCGGAAATCACGGCAGCAGCATATCGTTCCTCGGTGAAAAATTACTTGTATCCTGGTCGCACAAGCATGCGCATGACGGCCAATCCTCCGCCATCTATGCCTCATCGGCGGACCCCGTGGACTATGCCTGGCGACCACTGGCGAAAATCGCGGACAATGGCGAAGGCGGCGCTGTTTCCAAATACCCGGCCACCAACCCGGTGTTTCATTGCGATGCCGGGAAGATGCGCCTGTTCTGGCAGGTGACCAGTGACGGAACCCAGGCAAGCGCCCAGCTTCGGATGCGCGCCGGAAACATGTCCGATGCCTTCGACAGCATCCATTCGGTGGGATGGACCACGCCGGTCGATGGCGACCCTTTGACGACATCGGTGAGCGGCGATGATTTCCTCAATGCCGCCGCAGCGCTCTATCCCAACGCCTGGCCGCTTCTGAACGGCGCGTTCGAGCCGAAAAAGAGTTTCGAGAAAGCGCCGTCGTTCAGCTCCGAAAAGGGACACAATCTGGCAGCGCCGGACGTGGATGCCGCCGCAATCGACGCGATGATCGATGCACTGTTCGCCAGGATAAGGGAATTCGACAACACCTATCTCAAGGACGTGAAGCAGCAATTGCTGGAGAACAGGCCGGCGCTCCGCCCCATACTGGACAGGTTACGCAGGTTTTCCGACATCCTGAGGTTCTTCGATGCGCTGCACGCGCATATGAGGAGAAACACGCTCATCGTGTTCCTGTACATGGTCTACGACACCTATAACATGGTCGTCATGCGGCTCACGGTATTCAACATGTTCAGCCCGGATCGCTATGAACGGGGCTGGCAGACGCGGTCCCAGCCGCAAAAGATCAGGCTGGAAAACGGCGCCGACCGTCTGCTGCTTCCGGTCCATTCCGACGTCGTCAACCTCTCGGTCGTGCTTTATTCGGATGATGACGGGGCGCACTGGCACTATGCCGAAACGCCGATCCTCGGTCGCGGGACCGTCGAGCCCAGCATCGTCCAGCGCCCGTCCGGCAAGCTCACGGCCTTTCTGCGCACCAAGGCGCCGGGTTTGTATCTCGACCGCATCGCCGTGAGCGATTCCTGCGATTACGGGATCACGTGGTCTCCGGCGGTACCGATCCTCAATGCCAGCATCAAAAGCCGAAAGTCCGGCATCTCGGCCCTGTCCCTGAAGCATTCGCGATTCGACCCGTCGCTCGGCCCGTTCGTCGTGATCTACACGCCCGACGAGGATTGTCGGAACCTGCATCTTTGCGTCGGGTTCTTCGGCACAACAGCGGGCGGGGGCAACCGGCCGCTCGCCTGGCTGGAACCCGTCTGCCTGGAGCAGGCGGACAATGATTGCCGGATCGGCGACCCTTCCGTCACGGAGGGAGACGACGGAACGCTCTATATTTCCTGCAGCTACCGCGTTTCCAACGGGGACGGCGTCAGCGAAAAAATCTGCGTGATACAATATGACGGCCTCAAGGGCTGAGGCCTGACCCGCCGATCAGTGCGCCGCGGCCTCGCGCGCCCGCGCCAGTTCGGCAAGGTCGGCGGCCTTGAGTTCCACCGATTCGCCGCATCCGCAGGCCGAGGTTTCGTTCGGGTTGCGGAACACGAAGCCGGTTCTGAGCTTGGTGACCTCGAAATCCATCTCGGTGCCCAGCAGGTAAAGCGAGGCAGCGGGATCGACCCAGACCTTGGCGCCGGCATGTTCGACGGTGTCGTCGCCGGCCTTCGTGCTGTCGCTCGTGACGAGGTCCACCGCATATTCGAACCCGGCGCAGCCGCCCTTCTTGATCGATATACGGATACCGAGCGCATCCGGCCCAGCATTGCCGGTGATTTCGTTGATGCGGGTCGCTGCCGCATCTGTGAGGGTGATGACCTGAAAGCCCATTTCCATTCTCCATCAACATCCGGGTTCAAGGCCCGGCGTTAGAGGTGCATTGCATCAGCGCACGAAGGCGGCGTCAATACCAGCCAACCGCCACCTTGGCCTCTTCCGACATGCGATCCGGAGTCCACGGCGGATCGAAGGTCATTTCGACCTCGACGCCGGAGACGCCTTCCACCGTGCCGACGGCATTCTCGACCCAGCCGGGCATTTCGCCGGCGACCGGGCAGCCGGGCGCGGTCAGCGTCATGTCGATCTTCACCACCCGGTCGTCATCGACATCGATCTTGTAGATCAGGCCCAGCTCGAAGATATCGGCCGGGATTTCCGGATCATAGACCGTCTTCAGCGCGGAGATGATGTCGTCGCTCAGCCGCGCGAGTTCTTCCGGCGGGATGGAAGAGCCCGGCTCGACGGCCGTCTGGTCTTCAGTCTTTTCCTCGACACTCATGGCAATCCTCTTATCGGACCTTTCCGGCCCTATCTGGCCCCTATCAGGCCCCTATCAGGCAAAGAATGTGCGCGCGTAATCCAGCGCTTCCACCAGCGCGTCCACCTCCGCGCGGGTATTGTACAGGCCGAACGAGGCCCTGCAGGTCGACGTGACCCCGAAACGCGCCAGAAGCGGCTGGGCGCAATGGGTGCCGGCGCGAACGGCGACGCCGCGCCGGTCGATGATCGTCGAAATATCATGGGCATGCACGCCTTCGATCGCGAAGGAGAAAATGCTGCCCTTTTGCGCGGCATTGCCGATGACGCGCAGCGCATTGACATGACCGAGCTGCTCCCGGGCATACGCCGTCAGGTCAGCCTCGTGGGCGGCAATCGCCGCGCGGCCTACCCCTTGCATATAGTCAAGGGCAGCGCCCAGTCCAATAGCCTGAACGATCGGCGGCGTGCCGGCCTCGAAGCGGTGCGGCGGCTCGGCATAGGTGACGCCATCCATCGTGACATCGGCGATCATCTCGCCGCCGCCCTGGAACGGCCGCATCTCGGCGAGCCGATCATACTTGCCGTAGAGCACGCCGATACCGGACGGGCCGTAAAGTTTGTGGCCGGTCATCACATACCAGTCGCAATCGATATCGCGGACATCGACCGGCAGGTGAACCGCGCCCTGCGAACCATCGACCAGCACCGGAATGTCACGCTCATGCGCGATCCGGCAAACCTGTTTCACATCGACGATGGTGCCGAGCGCGTTCGACATCTGGGTGATGGCGACGAGCTTGGTGCGCTCGCTCAGGCATTTTTCGAAGTCCTCGATATGAAACTCGCCGTCATCATCCACCGGGACCCAGACCAGCTTGACGCCCATGCGCTCGCGCAGGAAATGCCAGGGCACGATGTTGGAATGGTGCTCCATGATCGAGAGCACGATCTCGTCGCCCGCCTTCAGGTGCTCCATCGCCCAGCCATAGGCAACCGTGTTGATCGCCTCGGTTGTGTTGCGGGTAAACACGATCTCGTTCACCGAACCGGCGTTCAGGAAGGCGCGCACCTTCTCGCGCGCGGCCTCATAGGCATCGGTCGCGGCATTGGAGAGGAAATGCAGGCCGCGGTGCACATTGGCGTATTCATGGCTGTAGGCGTTCGAAACCGCGTCGATCACGACCTGCGGTTTCTGCGCCGACGCGCCATTGTCGAGATAGACCAGCGGCTTTCCGTAGACCTCACGCGAGAGGATCGGAAAATCCTGCCGGATCTTTTCGACATCATAGGTGGAGACCTTAGTGTCCATAACCGATGAACCCCGTCAATGTCCCGTCCGGATCGCGGAGCCGGTTACTCATGGCGATCGAGCCAGTCCGCGATGATCGCCTCTACGGCTTCCGACAGCGCTTCGTTCTCGAGCTCTTCCACCACTTCGGCGACGAAGGCATGAATCAGGAGCCCTTCGGCCACCTTGCGCGGAATGCCGCGCGCCATCAGGTAATAGAGATGGTTCGGGTCGATATCCGTCACCGTCGCGCCATGGCCGCACTGCACGTCGTCGGCGAAGATTTCCAGTTCCGGCTTGGCGTTGAACGATCCGAAATCGCTCATCAGCAGCGTGTTGCACGACATCTTGGCATCGGTCTTCTGGGCATCGGGCGCAACCCGGATCAGGCCCTGGAACACGCCCCTGGCCTTGTCGAACACGACATTGCGGATGATCTCGGTCGAGGTCGTGTTGGGCACGTTATGGCCGAGGTCGAAGGTGATGTCGGTGTGGGTCTCGCCGCCGAGCAGGTTGACGCCGCGCAGCATCAGATCCGCGCCTTCGCCCACAACCGCGCAGTCGATCTCGTGGCGCACCAGCTTGCCGCCGGCATTGACGATCAGAAGCTTCAGCTTCGCGTTCTCGCCAAGCTCGATCTTCAGCTTGCCGAGATGGGTGTCGTCCGCTCCCTGGCTCTGCATCACCACATAGGTGATCTCGGCGTCCTTGCCGAGCGTCAGCGCCGAAAGGTTGCTGACGAGCGCGGCAGCGCCTGCCGGCGCGACATGACGTTCGATCACTGTGCCGGTCACGCCCTCGGCGAAATTCAGCCGATTGCGGGTATGCACCTGCCCGCCGCCATGCACGGCCTGCAGCTCCAGCGGCGCTTCGAGCGAGGCCGCGATATCAAGCACGTAACCGTCGCTAACCAGCGCGCCATTGATGCGGCCGATCGCGTCATCGGCATGCGACAGCGCAAAGCGGATCGCCTTATCGCCTTGCGAAAGCGCATCGGAGACCTTCTCGCGTTGAACGCCGTCAATCTCGGGTGCAGCGCCTGCACGGCCCTGCACCAGCGGCAGAACGACGCTGCCTTGCAGCAGAGCCGGCAACGGGTTCACCGCCTCGCCGGCATCGGCCGGTACCGTGCGCAACAGGTTGCGCAGGTCGGTGTAATGCCAGGCCTCGATCCGCCGGGTCGGCAGGCCGGTCTTGCGCAGTTCGCCGGCCAGCCGGTCGCGTTCCGTCGTTACATCGGCATTGCCGGGCAGCGAGCCGGAGAGCCGCCCGAAGGCGGCGACCAGCGCTTCCTCGGCAGCCGTCAGTGTTATCTTGCTTTGCACATTCATCACAACGCTCCCGCCTCAGGCCGCTTCGCCGATGATATCGGCATAGCCATTGGCTTCGAGTTCGTGGGCCAGTTCCTTGCCGCCGGTGCGGATGATCTGGCCCTTGTAGAGCACGTGGACCGTGTCCGGCACGATGTAGTCCAAGAGGCGCTGGTAGTGGGTGATGACCATCACCGAGCGATCCGGCGCACGCAGCGCGTTGACGCCATCGGCGACGATCTTCAGCGCGTCGATATCGAGACCCGAATCGGTCTCGTCCATGACGCAGAGCTTCGGCTCCAGGAGCGCCATCTGCAGGATTTCCGCACGCTTCTTCTCGCCGCCGGAGAAGCCGACATTCAGCGGCCGCTTCAGCATCTCGTAATCGATCTTCAACTCGGCGGAGGCCTCGCGCACCTTGCGGATGAAGTCCGGCGTCGAAAGCTCTTCCTCGCCGCGCGCCTTGCGCTGCTCGTTGATCGCGACCTTCAGAAACTGCATGGTGGCGACGCCCGGAATTTCGACAGGATACTGAAATGCCAGGAACAGCCCCTTGGCAGCGCGCTCGGCGGCATCGAGCTCCAGAATGTTCTCGCCATTATAGAGCACCTCGCCCTCGGTGACCTCGTAATCCTCACGGCCCGCGAGAATATAGGAGAGCGTCGACTTGCCCGACCCGTTCGGCCCCATGATAGCCGCGACTTCGCCATCCTGAATGGTCAGGTTCAGCCCGCGAATGATCTCCGTGCCATCCTCGGCAATGCGTGCGTGCAGGTTCTTGATCTCAAGCATTTTTCGTTTCCTTCAGTCAGCGGCCGGCCGCGGTGTCGCTCGGCCCCTATTATTTTCTCTGCGTCATCCTCGGGCTTGTCCCGAGGATCTAATCACATTTCCATACGAGCGGCGTGTCGGGTGGCATTCTGCCTTGCCAGTCCTCGCTCGAACAAACCCACGTCTCTTTCCCGGCCCGGTGGTTAGATCCTCGGGACAAGCCCGAGGATGACGCCGTTGGGTGGGGCTGGTTCTGTCAAAGCCGACATTGTCTGGTCACCGACATCGCTCGTTCAATTGTAGTCTCCAGACTTCCGCATTCCGGGATGCGGCCTATACACATTCTCGATTTCATCAATTCGTTCGAATAAATCCAGCCAGTTCGGGTTCAGTTCCTCGACAAGTCTGATCTTCCATTCTCTCCGATAGCGCTTCAAGGATTTCTCTCTCTGAATTGCCAGTACGATATTCGGATGCAGTTCAAGCCAGACCAGATTTTTCGCCCTGTATTTCGATGTAAAACCTTCGTGCGTTTCGTTTCTGTGTTCCCACACACGCCCGTGGATGTCGCTCGTGACACCAGTGTAGAGAACGCCGCGCGGCTTGTCGGACATCATGTAGACATAGCCTGACATTGCGCCCGCAACCCCTCGTTTTCGTCATCCTCGGGCTTGACCCGAGGATCTAATCACGTCCCCATGCGAGCGGAGTACCGGGTTGCATTCAGCCTTACCAGTCCTCGCTCGAACAAACCCGCGTCTCATTCTCAGCACGGTGGTAAGATCCTCGGGTCAAGCCCGAGGATGACGCTGCGGGGATGGCTAGCCAACGCTTCCTTCCAGCGAAATCCCGATCAGCTTCTGCGCCTCGACCGCGAATTCCATCGGCAGTTCCTGGATCACCTCGCGGACGAAACCGTTGACAATCAGCGCGATCGCCTCTTCTTCGGGAATGCCGCGCTGCATGCAGTAGAACAGCTGGTCCTCGGAAATCTTCGAGGTGGTGGCCTCATGCTCGAAACGGGCGGATGCATTGCCGGCCTCGATGTAAGGCACGGTGTGGGCGCCGCATTTGTCGCCGATGAGCAGCGAGTCGCACTGGGTGAAGTTGCGCGCGTTTTCCGCCTTGCGGTGGGCCGAGACCTGGCCGCGATAGGTGTTATTGGAAACGCCCGCCGAAATGCCCTTGGAGATGATGCGGCTCGACGTGTTCTTGCCGAGATGGATCATCTTGGTGCCGCTGTCGATCTGCTGATGGCCGTTGGAGACGGCGATCGAATAGAACTCGCCGCGCGAATTGTCGCCGCGCAACAGGCAGGAGGGGTACTTCCAGGTGATCGCCGAGCCGGTTTCGACCTGCGTCCACGAAATCTTGGAATTGTCGCCCCGGCAATCGCCGCGCTTGGTGACGAAGTTGTAGATGCCGCCCTTGCCCTCCTTGTCGCCCGGAAACCAGTTCTGGACGGTGGAATACTTGATCTCAGCATCATCCATCGCGATCAGCTCGACGACGGCGGCGTGAAGCTGGTTCTCGTCGCGCTGCGGGGCCGTGCAGCCTTCGAGGTATGAAACATACGAGCCTTCCTCGGCGATAATCAGCGTGCGCTCGAACTGGCCGGTGTTCTTCTCGTTGATGCGGAAATAGGTCGACAGCTCCATCGGGCAGCGAACGCCCTTGGGCACGTAGACGAAGGAGCCATCGGTGAACACGGCGGCGTTCAGCGCGGCATAGTAATTGTCGCCGCGCGGCACGACCGAGAACAGATATTTCTGAACCAGTTCCGGGTATTCGCGGATCGCCTCCGAGATAGACATGAAGATCACGCCGGCTTTGGCGAGTTCCTTCTTGAAGGTGGTGACGACGGAGACCGAATCGAACACGGCATCGACGGCAACGCGGCTCTTCGGCTGGTACTGTTTGTCCTCGACGCCCGCGAGGATTTCCTGCTCCTGCAGCGGAATGCCGAGCTTTTCATAGGTCCTGAGCAGTTCCGGATCGACCTCGTCCAGCGTCTTCGGGCCGGTGAAGGATTTCGGCGCGGCGTAGTAATAGATGTCGTTGAAATCGATCTTCGGGTAGTTCACCCGCGCCCAGCTCGGCTCTTCCATGGTGAGCCAGCGGCGATAGGCCTCCAGACGCCATTCGAGCATCCAGTCGGGCTCGTTCTTCTTGTGCGAGATGAAACGGATGATGTCCTCGGACAGGCCCTTGGGCGCCTTGTCCACTTCGATCATCGTCTCAAAACCGTATTTGTACTGATCGACGTCGATCTCGGCGACCTGATCGACGGTCTCTTTTACGGCAACCATATTGTCACTCCACTCATAACCGGGTTCAAGGTCCGGCGGTTGGTATTCCCAAGCGGGTTCACCGCTCTATTTAATCAGACTGCGCGGCAATTACACCCCGCGCGGCCTGCGATTCGTCAATTTTTCAGGCCGCCTGTCCGGCCGCCCTGCGTCTTCCGGCGATTTTTCCGAAAGCCGAAATCGCCGCGTCGATATCCTCATCCGTGGTCGCCCAGCCAAGCGAGATACGCAGGCCGCCAAGGCGCGGATCGCGCCCCATCGCCTTCAGCACCTGGCTTTCGCCGACCTTGCCGGAGGAACAGGCCGAGCCGGCTGACAGAGCGATACCCTCGAGATCAAAGGCGATCTGGCCGGTTTCCGCCTTCAGCCCCGGCAGGGTAAAGAACGAGGTATTGGCAACCCTCGGCAAATCCGCGCCGTAGATTTCGACATCGGCGCACGCGGCGCGCATGCCATCCTCCAGCCGGTCGCGCAGCGCCGCGATTCGCGTATTCCGAGCCTCGATGCCTTCCGCCGCGAAGGCAGCGGCCGCAGCGAAACCGAGAATACCCGGCACGTTTTCCGTGCCGGAATGATGGCCCTTTTCCTGACCGCCGCCACGCACCAGCGGGGCCGGCATCAGCGTTTCGCCCCGCGCAATCAGTGCGCCCACACCCTTCGGCCCGCCAAGCTTGTGCGATGACAGGATCAGAAAATCGGCGTCCAGCGCCTCGATCGAAACCGGGATACGGCCCGCGGCCTGCACCGCGTCGACCACAAGAAGCCCGCCATGCCGGTGCACGATCTCGGCCGCCTTAGCGACGGGCTGAATAATGCCGGTCTCGTTGTTGACCAGCATCAGCGCCACCATCGGCAGGCCGAGGCCCTTGTCATGGGCGGCAAGCATGGCGTCCAGCGCATCGAGATCGACGACGCCTGTCGGCAGGACCGGAATTTCATGACGCCTGTCGGCGGGAAAGCGGCCGCCTTCGAAAACCGCCGGGTGCTCGATGCCGGAAACATAAAGCGCGCCAAGCCCGACCGGGCTGCGGCCCATGCGGAAATCCGGCGTCAGCACCAGGTTTGCCGCTTCCGTCGCACCGGCGAGGAATGTGACATGGGCCGGGTCCGCGCCGGCAAGCGCCGCCACCTGACGCCGGGCCGCCTCGATGCGGGTGCGTACCGCCCGCCCCTCGCGGTGAACGGACGAGGCATTGCCGCAAAGATCGAGACCGTCCAGCACGGCCTCGCGCGCTTCGGGCAGAAGCGGCGCGGTGGCATTCCAGTCGAGATAGATCCGGTTGGTGCTCATGTCGGCCCTGATTACACGGACATTCGCGTCCGGCAACGCATTTTCCTTGAAATTGACTGCCCGCTTGCCCTATTTGGACCGCAGAACAGAAGACCTCTTTCTTTCGAACAATTCTAAACTGTTTGTAGAAAAGATGACCCTATTAGTCAAGTCAAGCGGGTCGCTGCAAGCCGGCTGGAATGTTTGAGCCGAAATTTCCGGAGAGCAAATGCCCGAAGTGATTTTCAACGGTCCGGCCGGTCGCCTTGAAGGCCGTTACCAGCCGTCCCCAGAGAAGAATGCGCCGATCGCGATCGTGCTGCATCCCCACCCCCGCTTCGGCGGCACGATGAACAATCCGATCGTCTACGAACTCTTCTACATGTTCCAGAAGCGCGGCTTCACGACGCTCAGGTTCAATTTCCGCGGCATCGGCCGCAGCCAGGGCGAATTCGACCACGGCTCGGGCGAATTGTCGGATGCGGCGGCAGCACTTGACTGGGTGCAGGGCCTGCACCCCGATTCGAAGACCTGTTGGGTCGCCGGCTATTCCTTCGGCTCCTGGATCGGCATGCAGCTTCTGATGCGCCGTCCGGAAATCGAGGGCTTCATGTCGATCGCCCCGCAGCCCAACATCTACGACTTCTCGTTCCTGGCCCCCTGCCCGTCTTCCGGCCTGATCATCCACGGCGACGCCGACAAGGTGGCCCCGCCGCGCGATGTCAACGGCCTGGTGGAAAAGCTGAAGACCCAGAAGGGCATTCTGATCACCCAGAAGACGCTCGCCGGCGCCAACCACTTCTTTGCCGGCAAGAATGACGAGTTGCTCGCCGAATGCGAGGACTACCTCGACCGCCGCCTTGAAGGCGAACTGGTGCCGGAACCGGCGCCGAAGCGGATCAGGTAAAAGGGAAATCATTCCTGTTTGCAGCGGCCGGGCCTGTCCCGGCCGTTCGCGTCTCATCCGCGCTCAACGCCCATCTCGAAGCTGGCGCAGACAATCCCCTTGACGGTAAGCGGCGCGATCTCGCGCATCCCGATTTTTCGCAGAACCGCAACCGAGGCCGCGTTTTCCGGCACGGCAAAGGCGATAAAGCGGTCGTCCAGCTCCTCTTCAAAAAACCATCGAGCGAGACGTGCTGCTGCTTCCGTGGCATAGCCCTTGCCCCATTCGGCGCGGGCGATCGTATAGCCAAGCTCGGCAACGCCGTGGGTTTCATCGAAACCGAAGCCGGCACGGCCGAGAAACGCGCCATCCGACTTCCGGGTCAGCTTGAACTTGCTGTAGCCCCTCTCTGCAAAAGTCCGACGCCATTTGGCAATCTCGGATGCGGCATAGGCTTCGCTCCACAGCATACCGTCACGAAACAGATAACGCTCGCCTTCCGGGTCCGAATGCAGACCGGCAAGGCGAGGTGCATCCTGCGGCGCGAAAACGGAAAACGAAAGCCGGTCGCTTTCTGTCACGGCGAGATCGGGAATCTGAAAAGCCATGATCTGACGCTCGATTTTATGTCGATTGACCGGCAATAGACCAAAACCGGCTGTCAAGACAGCGGGAAAAGCCGCGCTACGGCCCGTTCGTCGATAACAGGCCCCCTCAACTCCTGAGTTTTTTGGGTGCCGCCAGACCCAGGCCACACGCAGCATCCTTCGCTCGACTTTCCCGCATCTTTCGAAATAGCTGTTGCGTATCGCGCCAAGCGGGCCATTCTGGCGTTGATCCCACCATATCGCGGAGAACGCCCTTGCTCAGCCCCTCGCATCTCTCGCTCTTCCTGGCCATCGCCTTGATGTTGCACGTGACCGAAGAGTTCTATTTTCCGGGCGGCTTCATCGAATGGTATCGCGAACTCGTGCCGCCGAAAACGACCGGCATCCGGTTTGGCTACCTCGTCTTCATCAACACGGCGGTGATGTTTATCGCCGCGCTTGGGCTGTTCTACGGCGACAGTCCCAGCGGCGCGTCGATCTTTCTCGGGCTTTCCACGGCAATGGCGGTCAACGCGCTCTTCCATGTCTACGGCGTCATCCGGCTTCGCAAATATTCTCCCGGCGTCGTCACCGGCGTCATCCTGCTTCTGCCGCTCTACGCCGTCGGCCTGATAACGGTGGTGGGCGGCGGGGTGCTGCCAGTCTGGCTGCCATTCGTGTTTCTCGTCTTCGCCGCCGCCTATCACGCCAAGTCCATTATCCGTCAGTCGAAATAGGTCATATCCAGGCCGGGAGCTGACCGCGACAGCAAAAGATGTGGGAAGCACCGGCAAACCATGCTAAAGCGCGCCCGTTCCCTAATCTACCTGAATACAAGCGACGAAAAGATCAGCCATGTCGACGTTCAAATCCGAATTCCTGCACACGCTCTCCGAGCGCGGTTTCATTCATCAGATTTCCGATGAGACCGGGCTTGACGACCTTCTTTCGAAGGAGCGGGTAACGGCTTATATCGGCTTCGATCCGACAGCGCCGTCGCTGCATGCCGGCTCGCTGATCCAGATCATGATGCTGCACTGGTTGCAGAAGACCGGCCACCGGCCGATCTCGCTGATGGGCGGCGGCACCGGCATGGTCGGCGACCCCTCGTTCAAGGACGAGGCCCGCAAGCTGATGACCCTCGACATGATCGAGGACAATATCAACTCGATCCAGCGCGTCTTCGCCAATTACATGGATTACGACGCGGGCGATAAGTCCGCGCTGATGATCAACAATGGCGAATGGCTGCGCGGGTTGAACTATCTCGAATTCCTCCGCGATGTCGGCCGCCATTTCTCGGTCAACCGGATGCTGTCCTTCGAGAGCGTCAAGATGCGCATCGACCGCGAGCAGTCGCTGTCCTTCCTGGAATTCAACTACATGATCCTCCAGGCCTATGATTTCGTGGAGCTTTGCAAGCGCTATGACTGCCGGTTGCAGATGGGCGGCTCGGACCAGTGGGGCAATATCGTCAACGGCATCGATCTTGGCCACCGCATGGACTGCCCGCAGCTCTACGCGCTGACCTCGCCGCTTCTGACGACGGCATCGGGCGCCAAGATGGGCAAGTCGGCCAATGGCGCGATCTGGCTGAACCCCGACATGCTGTCGGCCTATGATTTCTGGCAGTACTGGCGCAACACCGAGGATGCCGATGTCGGCCGCTTCCTGAAGCTCTATACCACGCTGCCGATGGACGAGATCGCGCGGCTTGCCGCCCTTGGCGGATCGGAGATCAACGAGGTCAAGAAGATCCTCGCCACCGAAGTGACGGCCATGCTCCATGGCCGCGCCGCCGCCGAGGAAGCCGCCGAGACCGCGCGCAAGACCTTCGAGGAAGGCGCGCTTGCCGAAAACCTGCCGACGATCGAGGTGGCAAAGGCCGAACTCGATAGCGGCATCGGCATTCTGACGCTTCTGGTCCAGGCCGGTCTCGCCGGCTCCAACGGCGAGGCCCGCCGCCATATCAAGGGCGGCGCGGTGAAGCTGAACGACAAGGCCGTCTCCGACGAACGTCTCTCGGTCGGCGCCGATGCGCTGTCGCAGGAAGGCGTTGCCAAGCTGTCGGTGGGCAAGAAGAAGCACATTCTGGTGCGGCCGGTGTGAGAGACGGTGTCGGCGTCCTGCGGTCGCCCTACTCGCCTCCTGCTCTAAGGCCGGGTGTCGGACACAGCCCTGCAGCTTGCTCCCGATATTCTCTCCCGCTGGCGGGAGAGATGCCCCGAAAGGGGCAGTGAGGGTGGCGCGCCATCTCGTCTCGTGAGGGCGTTCGCGGTGATAGACTCCCCCCCTCACTGTCCCTTTCGCGACATCTCTCCCCTCCGGGGCGAGAAGACTTGGGGGCTCTGCGGATAAGTCCCTTGAATGTGATCATCAGGACAAACCGCGAAGCCTCACATCACTGAAACTCGAAGATCTTGCGGAACACGCCGGGCGCGATGGCCGAGAGCGGGTTGACGATCAGTTCCGGCTTTTCGGTCTTGCCGGTGAGCCGGAAGGTGATGCCGAACAGGCCCTTGTCGTTGCCGTTGCCGAGCAGCGGGCCGAAGATCGGAATTTCCGCGAAAATCCGGTTGAGCCCATAGGCCGGCATGAAGGTGCCGGTCATGTCGATATTGCCGGCGGCATCGCGCACCACGCCCTTGATGGTCGCGCCCACCTGATCGCCGCGCACGAAGGCGTCGGAGACCCGCAGCACGCCATTTGAGATATCGATCACCGCCTGGGCGCGCTGGAAGCGCTGGTCGGTCTCGTTGATCTGGTTCTTGTAGGCGGCGTTCAGGCTCTTGCCGTTGCCGACCGTGGGGTCCGTCAGGATTTTCTTGAGCTGCTCGTCCTTGATCAGCCGGAAATCCGTCAACGTCGCCATGCCCTGCCAGCCGGCATCGGTCTCGATCATGTCGAGATTGAGCGAACCGCCCGTCATCTTCTGGTAGATGCCAAGGAAGCGCAGCAGCGCGCCGGCGCCGCTGGTCTTGAGCGACACCGACTGCCGGTCGCCATCAGGCGCCACGGCAAGCGCCATCGGCTGTGACGAGGCGGTGGTCGCCTTCAGCGTCGCATCGGCCATCTTGCCCGCGCGGACCTTGATGTCGCCATTGACGCCGGAAAGCTGACGGTCGTTTTCGCCGGAAACGCGGGCAATATCGAAATGAACGTCGACATTGCCGCCGCCGCTTCTCCCGCCGCCGATCGAACCGCCATTGCCGCTTTTGACAAGTTGGTCGAGCAGCGGCTTGGCCGAGAAGGACCGGCCGGTCAGGGGCACGTCGAGCCCGCTCTTGCCGCGCTGCATGCCGACATTAACGCTGTCGCCGGGCGAGATCGCGACATCGGTCAGCGTCGCCGCCAGAAGGCCCTCCTTGTCGAGCGTCACCTGCCCCCTGGCACCGAGCCCGCTGCCCGTCAGGTGCAGATCGTTGAGCGTCGTCACGCCGTTTTCGCCGGGCGTGAGCGTGAACGAAAGCGTCGCGGGAACGCCGGACGGCTTCTGCCAGCCGATGAAGGGCAGAGACAGGGTCGTCTGCTGCAGGTCGACCGCGATCATATTGCCCTCATCGCCGCCTTCGACCGTGATGGAAACCGGGCCGCTGACATAATCGTCAAGTCCGGGGGCAAGCTGGTTGCGCTGGGCGTCGTTCAGATTGCCCGAGAGCCAGAGAACCGACGCATCCTCCTCGCCCTCTGGCCTCTCTTCAGGCTTGCCGAGCGGCATGCTCCACTGCACCTCAAGCGGTATGCCGTCGGCGCTGCCGCTGCCTTCGTAGGAGATCCGGCTGGGCACGATCTCGACAAGGCCGTCGAGGCCGCTGACCTGATGGCCGTTGATCGGCGTGGCGATCGCGCCATCGGTGACATCGGCCACGACATGCCAGACCGGATCGAAGGCCACATCCCGATCGAGCGGGAAGCTTGCCCTGAGATTGACCTCGGTGTTGCCCGAAAACTGATCGGAGGTGAAATCCGTCGATTTCAGTGCGTTGATCGGCGGCGCCTCGGCGAGTTTCACCAGATCGCGCACTTCGCCGGCGAGCATGATGTCGACGACCCCGGTCAGCGGCTTGGAATAGGTATCCGCGATCGCAAAGGTCCCCTTCTCGAGCTTCACCGTGCGCGATTTGGCGACGCTGAGCGAGCCGTCCCTGATCTCGACATCGACCCGGCCGCCATTGATCGAGACGCGGGCGTCGCTGCGCTCGACATCGGGCATCTGGTCGCTGAGCGTGATCCGGGTGTCATCGATATCGAAGGCGACCTTCATCTCGGTCTCGTCGAGCTGGACCGGAATGCCCGGCCCCTCGATACGCCCGGCCGAGAGATAAATCGCGATGTCGCCATTTGTGACCACGCCGCCATGAAGATTGCGGCTGACCCATTCGCGCGGCTTCCGGGCGATCCAGAACGGCCAGAGCTGCTTGACCGCCTCGGTATCCATCCGCTCGATCCGGGCGCCGAAGCTGAGTTCCGGGCTGGCATCGCCGAACACCGCCTTGAACGAGGCCGCCATCATGCCCTGGGGCGAGCTGATCGAAATATCATCGAGCAGCAGGCGCGGGATCGAGGCGCGGTATTCCCCGGTGAACTTGGCGTCGAAGATCAGCGGCGGAAGGCCCGGTTCGCGCGACTTGAAACGTCCGCCCCGCACCAGCACGTCGAGCGCATACCCATCCGTGGCATCCGGCTGATAGCGGTCGAGATCGATGATCCCGGCGGTGAAGGGAAACCGGCTGCCGTCGAATTCGAACGAGGAATCGCTGATTTCGATCGATTTCTTGGCGGTATCGTAGATCAGGTTCAGATTGGCGTCGTTGAAGGGCCGCGCGATCGAGTCCGCGATGAAACGGCCGGCGCCGACATCGATCTGCGCGGCGACCGCGGGCTCGCCGTCGACGCGCGCGCGCTCCAGGGAGAGCACGAGGCCCGCGGTCCCCTCAAGACCGAGCATCGGTTCGCCGTCTTCTTTCGTCCTGAGCAGGAACGGCGTCAGCAACAGGTTGGAAACCTCGGCCTGCAGGCTTTGCGTGCGGCCATCCTGCTCCACCGATTCGGCGGAGAACGCGGCGGCCGTTCCGTCCAGCAGCACTTCGCCATCGACCCGCAGGATGCCATCGGCCAGGAGGTTGAGGTTGATCTCGCGGATATCGACATTGACGGATTTGCCCGGCGACGCGCTGCCGACCGGAAACACGATGTCGCTCAGATAGATCGAGCGGGTATCGGCGGCGGTGAGAATGCCGCGGGCGAAATCGGTCTGGGTGAACATCTGCTCGACCAGAACCGGCAGGCTGTCGACCCTGTGCTCGGTGAGGCGGAACGTGCCGGTGGAGGGCAGCGCCGAGGAATCGACCGCGATGTCGTCAACCGACACCGAGTTCACGGTGACCTGCCCGCCGATGAGCTTTAGCGGGTCGACGGCAAAATCCATGGTTCCGATCGAGGCGATCTGCTTCTCCTCGGGGCCGAGCAGCGTCACGCCGCGCACGCTGAGGTTCAAATCCAGATCACCGCTCAGTCTCAACCGCGCGGTTTCGATGCGGGCGTGATAGCCCTCCGGCATCGCCGCCGCGATCTGCTCATTGGCCTTGTCGGCCAGGAACCGGTCCAGCGACCCGCTTTCGATCACGTAGTAGACGAGCAGGAGAAGACCGCCGGCAATCAGTCCGAAAAACGTCAGAAAACGAAAGCAGTGACGCGTGAAGCTGCGATGGGTCGACGCGCGCACGATCATCGGCTCATGCGCCTGGGCCGACGGCAGCTTGTGGAGCGAAACATTTTCGCCGCGGCCGAAACGGGTACGCTCGCCTCTGATCAGTGAATCTTTTTGCTTGCTGTCGTCCAAAGCCGCTCCGTAAGCGTATAAACTGCGCTGACACAGGTCTGCCCGGCGCGAATCTCTGAAGGCATATTCACGACGAAGCGCATCGCTGGCAAGCGCGCAACCCTCCATCCGGTCGCCATTTATGCCGACCGCCGCTTGAACGCTAAATGAACAAAGGAGTGAGAATTTGACCGAACTGACAGAAGGCGACGAGGCCCCCGCGTTTTCCCTTCCGGTTTCCGAGCAAGAGACGTTCACGCTGTCGGACGCCCAGGGCAAGAACCTGGTGCTTTACTTCTACCCCAAGGACGACACCAAGGGCTGCACCGTCGAGGCGATCGCCTTCACGGCCCTTGCCGAAAGCTTTGAAAAGGCGAACACAATTGTTCTGGGCGTTTCGCCCGACGGGCTCAAGAGCCATGCGAAATTCGCGAAGAAACACGACCTTTCCGTTCTGCTGGGCGCCGATGAGGATCATACGGTGGCCGAGGCCTATGGCGTGTGGAAGGAAAAGAGCATGTATGGCAAGACCTATATGGGCATCGAACGCTCCACCTTCCTGATCGCGCCGGACGGCACGCTCAAGCGCATCTGGCGCAAGGTGAAGGCTGACGGCCATGCCGAAGCCGTGCTTGAGGCGGTCAACGGCGGGTAACTGCCGGCAAAAGGGCATTTCACGGCGTTGAAATGCCCTTGATCGCCCGGTTTTCTTGACTCTCGGGCCGTTTGCGACTATCCCGCCCCTCGTACGCATGACGATGGTGAAAGCGCCGTCGAATTTGTCACGAAAACACGGAACCCGTTTTCCTTTGACCTCATTTTCCGATCTTGGGCTCAGTCCCAAAGTACTCTCCGCTGTAACCGAGGCCGGCTACAGCGAACCGACGCCCATTCAGGCGGGCGCAATTCCGCCCGCGCTGGAGCGCCGCGATGTTTGCGGTATCGCCCAGACCGGCACCGGGAAGACCGCTTCCTTCGTGCTGCCGATGCTGACGCTTCTGGAGCGCGGCCGGGCAAGGGCGCGCATGCCGCGCACGCTAATTCTTGAGCCGACCCGCGAACTCGCGGCCCAGGTGGCCGAGAATTTCGACAAATACGGCAAGAATCACAAGCTCAA
>MDSV01134383.1_pt1 | contig 26053 bp, 27 predicted proteins | sample 810851 | NCBI WGS metagenome assembly MDSV01 (sample SAMN05326640, study PRJNA326480) | marine metagenome | isolation source: seawater | place: Atlantic Ocean: North East | collected 2012
AAGGAGCTTGTTGTGTAGAAGGAGATGCTGGCGCACCCATCACCCAAGAGGAAGAAATAGAACTTAAAAAAATTTTAAATGATGTTAAGCCATACATGACTAAAGAAGGTATAAAAGCTGTTGAAGAAAATGGAGTAGCTGTTTTAGACGCTGAAAACGATTTAACTACTACATTAGTAAATAATAAAGAGTGTGCGTTTTCATTTAAGCAGAAAGGAATTGTAAAATGCTCCATTGAAAGAGCATATAATGATGGTAAAATTACATTTCAAAAACCCATCTCATGCCATCTATTTCCAATTAGAACCACAACATACAAAGATTTTGAAGCGATTAACTATGAGCAAATAAAAATATGCACATCTGCATGTGCATGCGGAAGTAAATTAAAGATTCCACTCTATATTTTTTTAAAAGAACCGTTGATAAGGAAGTATGGTAAAGAGTGGTACGATGAATTGGTTAAGGTTGCACGACTTGTAAAATAAACTATTTTAAGTATTTTCTATCCACATAAAATGTTCCGAATGGAACTAAAGAGGCAACTAAAATAATCATGCTGACTTTAATAGATGTTTTTTTTATTAAAATAAATCTAATTGCTAACAATATGTAAATAATAAAAAACACCCCATGGGGCATACCCAATAGTTTTACAAATAAATCATTATATAAAATATACTTTATTGGTACTGCTATAAATAATAGCAACAAGTAAGACACTCCTTCAGCAAAAGCAACAATTCTAAAAAAAGTGTTTTGCACTATTTGAAAGCGTTTTCTCCAGTGATATCTAGGCCGGTTATAAGCAGATGTATATCATGTGTACCTTCATAAGTGATAACAGATTCTAAATTCATCATATGTCTCATAATTGAATATTCTCCAGTTATACCCATTCCCCCTAAAATTTGTCTTGCATCTCTTGTGATGTTTAACGCCATCTCAACATTATTTCGCTTACACATTGATATTTGTGCAGATGTTGCTCTGTCTTCGTTTTTTAACTGACCAAGCCTTAATGTAATAAATTGTGCTTTTGTGATTTCTGTTATCATTTCAGCAAGTTTCTTTTGTTGAAGTTGAAAAGCAGCGATTGGTTTACCAAATTGTATTCTTTCTTTAGAATATCTTAGTGCGGTATCATAGCAGTCCATGGCAGCACCTATTGCGCCCCAAGCTATACCGTAACGAGCAGAATCTAAACAACCAAGAGGTGCTCCAAGACCATCTTTATTGGGCAGAATATTTTCTTTTGGTATTTTAACGTTATCAAAAACAAGTTCTCCGGTAGCAGAAGCTCTGAGACTCCATTTATTATGAGTTTCTGGAGTCGTAAAACCTTCCATACCTCTTTCAACAATCACCCCTTTTATTCTTCCTTCTTCATTTTTAGCCCAAACAACAGCTATATCAGCAAATGGGGAGTTAGATATCCACATTTTTGCACCATTTAATATATAGTGATCTCCAGCATTTTTAATGTTTGTTGTCATACCTCCAGGATTAGATCCATGGTTGGGTTCGGTTAATCCAAAGCAACCAATAAGTTCTCCAGAAGCTAACTTTGCAAGGTATTTTTTTCGCTGATCTTCATCACCATATTTGTAAATAGGATACATAACAAGAGAAGATTGTACAGATGCAGTTGAACGAATCCCACTATCTCCTCTCTCCAATTCTTGCATTATTAAACCATAAGATATTTGATCTAAGCCGGCTCCACCATACTCTTCTGGAATATATGGTCCAAAAGCTCCTATCTCTGCAAGACCTCCTAATATTTGTTTGGGAAAAGTAGCCTGTTGACAAGCCTCTTCAATTATTGGTGATATCTCTTTTTTCACCCATTCTCGGGCAGTCTCTCTGATAAGTTTGTGTTCTTCAGAAAGTAATTCATCCATATTAAAATAATCCGGAGCTTGAAATAAATCGTTTGACATATTATAGGTTTTTATTACTGTGCAAAAATATATATTTATTAATATATAATTGAATGTTCTTGTATCTTTGTGTTAAAGTAATTAATGGCAATATTAAGAGACATAAAAATTTATCAAGATATATTTGTATTGTTATTTACAACTTCATTTTTTTTATTTGCTATTTTAAGAAGTGAGTATTATAAGTATGCAAAATTATTAGTACTTGGAGCAGTTTCTCAAAGATATGCAAACCAGTATCTACGTGAAGATAATTTTTTTACTGAAAGAGTTAATTTAATTACTTTTCTACTAATAATCTTAAATCTCACACTATTTATTTCCAAAATTTTAGAATATTATACATTAAGTAAAATTTTTATAACCCTTCTTTATATTTTAACTTATTACGCTATAAAATTTGTTTTAATCAAATTTTTGTCGTTTTCATTTAAACTAAAGGAAATTAGTAGGCTTATTTTATTTTTTAGCTTGATGTTTGATAGGATTTTGGCTATAATTATGTTTCCTTTATTAATTTGTATGTATTTTTTTTCTATTGATGCATATGATTTTTTAATCTGGACAACATATATTTTAATGTTAATATTAGTTTTTTTAAAATCAATATGCTTTGTAAATCTAGGTTATAACTCATTTGGTATATCAAAATTCTATATATTTTTGTATCTTTGTGTGCTTGAATTTTTTCCAATAATGATATTGGTAAAAACTATATTATTTTAGTAATGAAAAAAGTTAAGACAATTTTAATTTCCCAACCAAAGCCTGAGGGAAAATCTCCTTACGCAGCTTTAGAGAAAAAACATAAATTGAAGATTGATTATAGACCATTTATTCATTTGGAAGAGCTGTCGGCAATTGAGTTTAAAGAACAAAGAATATCAATTTTAAATCATGATGCTGTAATTTTTACATCCAAAAATTCTATGGATCATTATTTCGGAATGATGGAAAAGCTCCGATTGAGAATACCTGATTTCACTAAATATTTTTGTGTTTCAGAGGCTATAGCGCATTATTTGCAAAATTTTATTGTTTATAGAAAAAGAAAAATATTTACAGGAGAACAAAGTTTAGTTAGTTTAATTCCTATTATGCAAAAACATAAAGAATCTAAGTTTTTATACCCTTGTTCAGATGCACTAAAAATACAAAAAAACACTTCTCTTGAAGAAAGCGGTCTTTCAATTACAAAAGCAGCATTATACAAGGTTGCTTGCTCGGATTTATCAGATTTGTCTGAAGTAAAATATGATGTTTTAGTTTTCTTCAGTCCAACAGGAATCAAGTCTTTGTTAACAAATTTTCCAAAATTTGAACAAGCAGAAACGAGATTAGCTGTTTTTGGTTCTTCAACTATTGAATCTGTAGAAAAAAATAATTTAAGAGTTGATATTGCAGCTCCCACAAAAAAGGCACCATCAATGTCAATGGCATTAGACCAGTATATTAAAGAAGCAAATAAAAGAAGAAGATAAATAGCTTTTAGCTACTTTCTAATTTGTATGCAAACACTTCAGAAAACAGAAATAATTAATCACAAAAAAAAAATTGATCAACTTTTTAAATCAGGTAATAGATTTTTAATTGATGAATTCCAAGTTGTATATTCAACATCTAGTAGTTACGATAATTGGTTTAATATTTTAATTAGTGTGCCAAAGAAAAAAATTAAGCTTGCATGTACCAGAAACTTGCTTAAAAGAAGAATAAGAGAGGTAATAAGAAAAAAAAAAGAAAAGTATATTCTTAAACTTAAGGATAAAAAAAAGCAGGTAAAAATCGCTTTTATTTACACCAGTGAAAAAGTGATTACATATAAAGATATAGAAGTAAAAATAAATTTAATTTTACAACGTTTAATAAAAGGAATATGAAGTTTATTTTAAAAACATTAATAATAATATACCAGAGGATTGTTTCTCCTTTTACTCCGTCATCATGTAGATTTACACCAACATGCTCAAATTATGCTTTAGAAGCAATTAAAAAAAAAGATTTGATTACTGCTGTTAAGATGATTATTAAAAGAATTAGTAAATGTCATCCCTGGGGAGGTAGTGGATATGATCCAATAAAATAATCAATATGAAAAAGAAATTAAAAATAGTTTTACTAACAATTGTAATGTCATCATTTGCAATTTTTTCAACAGGAGTATCCGAGTCTTATTTTGAGATTGCAAAAAACTTAGATATTTTCAATAGTTTGTATAAAGAGCTAAATTCTTTGTACGTTGACGATACAGATCCAGGAGAGTTAATGAAAGAAAGTATAGACCATATGCTAGAGTCTCTCGACCCATATACAACTTATATTCCAGAGTCAGAAATTGAAGACTTTAGGTTTATGACTACTGGCCAATATGGAGGTATAGGAGCTGTCATCACCAAAAGAGATGAACATGTATATATTAGTGAGCCATATGAAGGTTTTGCAGCACAAAAAAGTGGTCTTATGGCTGGAGATAAGATATTAGAGATTAACGGAACATCAGCAAAGAATAAAAGTACTGAGGAAGTTAGTAAAATTTTAAAAGGACAACCAGGAACATCAGTTAGCTTATTAATAGAGAGAAAATCAGTTTTAAAGCCTTTTACTGTTATTTTTGATAGAGAGAAAGTTACAATAAATAGTGTTCCATACTCAGATTACATAAATGATGACATTGGATATGTTAAATTAAGAAGCTTTACTAGAGGATGTGCAGAACAACTAAAAAAATCTATTGTTGAGCTAAGTAATAAAAAAGATTTAAAAGGCTTAATTCTTGACTTAAGAAGTAATCCTGGAGGTTTGTTAAATGAATCTGTTGATATAGCTAATCTTTTTATTGATAAGGGGGAACTTATTGTAAGTACTAAAGGAAAGATAAACTCTTGGGACAAAGAGTATATTGCAAAGAAAAATTCAATATTTAAAAACTTGCCTTTAGTTGTCTTAATTAACAATACTTCAGCATCAGCATCAGAAATTGTTTCTGGATCAATTCAAGATCTTGACAGAGGTGTTATAATAGGTAAAAAGAGTTTTGGAAAAGGATTAGTTCAGCAAACTAGAAAGCTACCTTATAATTCTGAATTAAAATTAACAGTCGCTAAATATTATATCCCTAGCGGAAGGTGTATTCAAGCTATAGATTATTCAAGCAGAAATGAAGATGGTTCTGTTGGTGTAATTGCAGATTCTTTGCTTACAGAGTTTAGAACAAGAAATGGAAGAAAGGTTTATGACGGAGGCGGTATAACACCAGACATAATAACTAATGAAGAATACCCTGTAAATCTTATTAAATCTTTAGTTAAAGAAAGATTGTTTTTTGATTTTGCAACTGATTTTAGAATTAATAACGACCAATTAGAGTATGATTTTATTTTGACTGAACAAGATTTTTCAGACTTTGTTTATTTTTTATCTGATAAAAAATATGAGTATAAAACAAAAACTGAAGCAGCAATTGAATCATTAAAAGAAAAATCAAAAACAGAAAATTATTTTAGTGAAATTGAAGAAGAAATGAATCTTCTCCTCAGTAAATATTATGATAGTAAGAAAGATGATATAAATAAAAATAAGCAGATAATAAAGGAAATATTAACAGGTGAAATAATGAGTCGATATTATTATCAAAAAGGAAGAATAAAAGCAAGTTTAAATTTTGATGAAGATGTTAAAAAAGCAATTGAAATACTTGAAAATGGAAAAGAGTATAATGCTTTGTTAAATATTTAATAATGTATAACAGCTCAAGCCTATCTTCATTTAGGGTTTTATTATATGCGATATAAAGCTAACAGCATATTACAATCACTTTTTGTTTTATTAGGGATTACTATTCCTGTATCAGTAGCCGCCACAAATATAGTACTGGCCCTCATAATATTTTTATGGATATTTGAAGGAAATATTAGATTTAAGATAAAGTCAATGTTTTCTGAAAAATGGATAATTTTTTTGTTCATTTTTTTTTGCTGGAACATATTAGGCATGCTGTGGGGTGAAAATCATAATAATTCAGCCTGGATTTTTCAACGACTTGCACTGCTGATATTGCTTCCAGTTTTGATTACAGTTAATTTTAAAAAAAGTACAATAAAAAACTCTATTGTAGTTCTGTTATCAACATTAGTATGTGTTTCTGTAATAGCAATATTACAGGATCTAAATTATATAAAACATCTTTCTGAATACTTTTCTTTTATCAATTCAAGAAATGTAGTTTTTACAACATATAATTATCACAATATAATTTTAGCCTTTGGATTTTTATTATCTTTTTTATACTTCAACAATAGAAAAAATAGTTTGTGGATACATGCGTTAATAATTTGTTGTTATTTCATTAGTGTTTTTCAAGAATCTGGAAGGGCTGGACAACTATTGATAATTTGTTATAGTATTTATTATATAATATTTTTTAACAAGAAAAAACTTATACGTCTTGTATTTTTTCTTTTTGCTTTTACATTGGTTCAAGTATTGGCATATAATATAAGTGATAACTACAAAAATAGGCTTGATACTACTTATCATAGATTAAGCAATATTGATAAAAAAGAAATTCAACAAAAGGAGCCAAGGTTTGTTTTAGCATCCTGGACAATAAATGAATTTATTCAAAAACCTATTTTAGGCTACGGAACAGGAAGTTTTAAGTACAATTTTGATAAAGGTCCAGCATATAGAAAAGGTTATGCTAGACACATGACACCGCATAATAATTATCTATTTGTCTTATATGAGCTGGGATTGATTGGATTTGTTTTGTTAGTTATAGTTTTCTATTATAAAATTAAAAGTTTAATTGTAATAAATTCTAATTGTCAAAAAATTTTACTACCCATTAGTTTTTTGTTTCTTATGACGATTGACTCATATTTATATATCTTTTCAATATTAATAATGTACATTTATATGTATACCCTTTTTATCAACTACAAGACTAAGGATTAATATAGACCCTTTTAATTCGTCTATTAAGACATGATAATATTTCATATGGAATAGTTGAAATAGAATTAGCAATTGATAGAATAGAATTATTAATACCAAAAACTTCTACCACATCACCTTCAGAGGCATTTACATTAGTGATGTCAATGGTTAAAGTACCCATACTAATTTTACCTATGATAGGACAGTTTTTGTTATTTAAGACAATATTTCCTACTTTATTGCTAAGCCCTCTATTAAGGCCGTCTGCATAACCAATTGGAACAACAGCAATCTGCATATCTTTTTCACAAACAAAACTGTTTCCATATCCAACACGCTCACCTCGATTGACTTTTCGGGTTTGAGTTATAACACTATTTAGAGATGCTATTGGTGATAAAAATTTATTTTTAGTACATCCGTACAATCCAATTCCAATTCTAACAGCATCTAAGCAATCTGAAGAATGATTTAAAATACCATACGTATTTAAAATATGCGATAAAGTTTTTTTCTCAATTAAATTGTTGAACTTTGAAGAAATCTGCTTAAATAAGTCAATTTGCTTTTTTGCAAATTTTTTAGACACTTCATTTTCAGCATCTGATAAATGTGAGCAAGTAGATAATACATTAAGATGAGGATTGTTTTTTATTAGAGATGCTAAAGCTGGAATATCCTCTTTATCAAATCCATACCTGTTCATTCCGGTGTTAAATTTAATGTGTACGTTTACAGGCTTTTTGTTCAAAATATAAAGTTGTAACATTTTATGATTATAAATAATAACATCAATTTTATATTTTATAATTTCATTATAGCTTTTAGATCCAGGATTAGCAACAATAATCTTAGTTTTAACACCACCTTTTCTTAAGTTTATTGCTTCTTCAAAATCAGTTACCCACAATGCATATACACCTAATTTTTCTAATTTTTTTGCTATTTCTAAATCCCCATGTCCGTATCCAAAAGCTTTAACAACGCCAATAATTTTTGTTTTTGGCGCAATAAGGTTTTTTAAATAAATAAAATTTTTTGCTAATTTTTCTAAATCAACTGTTAATATGGTTTCATGGATATTATTCACAGTTTTTTTTCTTAGTAAAGCATACTCGACAAAGTGCTTTATATTCATCTTTTTCACCTATTACTATTCTATCTTGATCAAGACCTTTTCTATATGAATAGTTAGCAGTATCACCACAGTCAGAGCAAATAGCGTGAAGTTTAGTAATACGATCAGAAATCGCCATTAATGATGGCATTACCCCAAAAGGAACTCCTAAATAATCCATGTCAAGGCCACAAATTATAATACGTTTACCCCTATTGGCTAAATCATTACACAAAGAAATCAAAGTTTTATCAAAAAATTGTGCCTCATCTATTGCAATAACATCTTCATCTGAAATAAGCTCTTTTATTTCTGCAATATTATTTACTACAGTTGCATTTACAAAGTCTTTATTGTGTGATACAATTTTATTTTTATCATATCTAATATCAATAGCAGGTTTGAAAACTATAAATTTTTTTTTAGCAACCTTCAGTCTTTTTAGTCTTCTTATAAGTTCTTGAGTTTTTCCTGAAAACATAGATCCACAAATAACTTCAACACTACCACTTGATATGTTGGAATATATTTTTGGTTCAAAAAACATATATAATTGTTTGCTTTATATTTATGTTTGCTAATATAAAACAAATAGCAGAGATGAATTTTAGATTATTTATAATAAATTTATCCTTTTTACTTTTTTCAACTAATTGTAGTTCACAATCTGACACAATTATGCTGAGTAAAAATAAATTGTTTATAGCAGGATCTACTATTACAGTTTCATTAGCATCCACATATTATTATATTGAAAATAGTTGGTGGGCAGATAATAAAACATCTTTTCATTTTGATGACGGAGCAGATTTAATATATGCAAAAAATGTGGATAAATTTGGGCATTTTATGGGGGGATTATTTGCTGCAGATGTTTTTAAATCAACAATGTTGTGGTCCGGAATGAAGAAGAAAAACTCACTTTTATATGGAGCGATTGGAGGAACCAGTTTGCAGTTGGCAATTGAAATAAAGGATGCGTATGCTCCATATTGGGGGTTTAGTTATTTAGATTTAGCTACAGGAACAGCAGGAGCATTTTATCCGTTTTTTCAGCATAAGTATAAATTTTTTAAAAATATTAATTTTAAGTTTTCTTACTATAAGTGGACAGATAAATATATACAGCTTGAAAAACAACGTGGCAAAGAAATTAGCAGCATAAATTGGCATGATGATTATCCTAATCAAACTTACTGGATTACAATAAATTCACATAATGTATATGAAAATTCATTTTTTCCAGAATGGTTAAATATTGCAGTTGGATTTGGTTTAGATGACAGTCAATATTTAACTGAAAACAGTCAAAAAAGTGGAGGCAAAAACGAATGGTATATAGCTTTGGATTATGATATTCCCAAAATGTTTAAAAAATGGAATACGCCCATTGCTAATAAGATAAAACATTGGTTAAACTATATTCATTTTCCTGCACCAACAATAATGATATCTCCAGAAATAAAATTTTATCCATTATATTTATAAAAATTAAATTATGTCCAAATTATATTTAGTACCTACGCCAATTGGAAACTTAAAAGATATAACATATAGAGGAGTTAATATATTAAATAGTGTTGATATAATTTTAGCAGAGGATACTAGAAAAACAAAAAAATTATTATCTCATTATGATATTAAAACAAAAATGTTTTCATATCATACATTTAATGAACATAAAAAATTACAGGAATGGATTAACAAATTACTTTCTGGGATACAAATTGCTCTAGTATCAGATGCGGGAACTCCTTCAATATCAGATCCTGGATTTTTATTGGTAAGAGAATGTATGAAACACAATATAGAAACTGAATGTTTGCCAGGCCCAACCGCATTCTTGCCAGCACTAGTTAGCTCAGGTTTTTCTTGTGATCGATTTATTTTTGAGGGGTTTTTGCCAAATAAAAAAGGAAGAACAAAAAGATTAAAAATGCTTGTTGAGTATGACATAACATTTATACTTTATGAGTCGCCACACAGATTACTTAAAACATTAAAACAATTATCTGAACTTCTTGGTTCTGACCAACTTATTAGTGTTTCTAGAGAAATTTCAAAGATTCATGAAGAAAATAAAAGAGGAAAAATTATTGAAATCATTAATTATTACGAATTAAAAAAACCAAAAGGAGAATTTGTGATCATTGTTTCTAAAAAATAAAATATAGATACTTTTACTTGCAATTATGTTAATTAACAAATTAGAAAAAAATCGTCCGTTTATAATTTCTGGACCATGTAGTGCAGAATCTGAAAAACAAGTACTAAGAACTGCAAATTCTATTAAATCAGTAGTTGATGTTTTTCGAGCCGGTCTTTGGAAACCTAGAACTAAACCAAATAACTTTGAAGGAGTAGGTGAAAAAGGGTTAAATTGGTTAAATAAGGTTCAGCGAGAACTTGAAATCAAGGTTTGCACCGAAGTAGCAACACCAAAGCATGTTGATGCATGTTTAAAATCAAATATTGATATGTTGTGGATTGGAGCTAGAACAACTGTAAATCCATTTTATGTTGAAGAAATTGCGCAGGCTTTAAAAGGGCATGATATACCTATTTTAATAAAAAATCCAACTCATCCTGATATTAATTTGTGGATTGGTGCGTTTGAAAGGCTTAAAAAACAGGGTGTAAATAATTTAGTTGCTGTTCATAGGGGGTTTTATAATGATACACGTTCAACATTCAGAAATGAACCTAGGTGGGAAAAAATAATAAAGTTTAGAAAAGCAAATCCCGAAATACCAATAATTTGTGATCCAAGTCATATATCTGGAAATAGCAAGTATGTTAAAGATATTAGTCAGATTGCAATGGATCTAGCTTTAGATGGATTAATGATTGAATCACATTTTGATCCGAAAATTGCTTTAAGTGATCGACAACAACAAATTTCCCCCAAAAATTTGATCGATATTGTTAATGGATTGATCTTAAGAAGTTCAGAGCTAAAAGATAATAATATTAGTAGTCAATTACGATCTTTTAGACTTGATATTGATAATTATGACATGAAAATATTAGAGTTATTAATGCGTAGAGAAAACATAGTTAAACAAATTGCTAATTTAAAACACTTAAATGGAATAACTGTATTTCAGCTTAAAAGATGGTTTGAAATTTTAGATACAAGAAGGGAAAAAGGAGAAAAATTAGATTTAGATGAAAATTTCGTATACGAAATTTTTGAAATAATTCACAAATATTCAATCTTAAAACAAACTAAAATTCTTCAAAATTTAGATGTTACTTAATTTAAAAGAACATTAAAAATTATATTTGGTTGAGAGTCATAAGAAAAATTAATACTATAATTTTTTGTTTTTGAAGCAAATAATTCAACACAACCTACACCAACAATAATGCCACCAAGAACATCTATATAATCATGTTTTTTTGCGTGTACTCTACTCCAGCCAACAAATGATGCAAGTATGTATGCAGGTAAACCATATTTTAAACCAAATTTATAGTCTATAAAAGCGGCTCCTGTAAATGCTGCAGATGTATGCCCAGAGGGGAAAGAAAAATCACCTCCGTTAGGTCTTTCTTTATTCACCACTCTTTTAATTGTATGAGTAACAACAAAAGATGCGCCCATTGATTTTATAAATGTAGTTGCCTCGGAATCGACTTTATTTAAAAAAACTTGTGATGTAAATGCGGTGGCTGGCAATACAATTTGAATTATATCCCCCGCCTGTTCAAAATTACTTTTTTGGCAAAAAAGATTCAAAGAAAAAAGTAAATTAAAGAGTGTTAATAAAAATTTATCCAACATTTCTACCAAGTATTTTTGCGATTTCTGTTTTGATTTTTGTTAAATCATTTAATTCTTTAAGTAAAGATAAGTCATTGTTTTCAAAATTAATTTTCTCTTGTAAATTTTTTATCTTTATATCTAAGTGACATTTTTTTAATGAAAGAATAGCTTTTTCAGTTGTTTTGCGCATTTTTTTGATTTTCATGAACGGTAAAAATTTTATGTTGCTCTTTCCAATTAACGCTAATTGAGTGTTGGTTGCTTATAAGATTAACAACTATAGGGCTTATTTCATGATCATATTCTTTTATTAATCCGTCAATATCAATAATATTATTCTTTGAATATTCAGTGATTATTTTGATATAAATTTTATTTAAAACAGAATGGCTAAAGCAGATATTATCAATTTTTAAATCATTGATTATCATGTCTGCGACACTAATAGTACCATTGTCATAATTGATTTTTTCATTTCCATAATTAATTAATAATCTAATAATTTCTTCTTCATGAGGATAAAGTTTAGCTTCATCATTGACATGTTTAGTTTTATTAACTAGCTGGGGATTATTCGTTTTATTAATATGAAAATTAATATTAGACCTAATTTTAGATATCTCTTTTAGCATTACTTCTTCATTAACATTCAATTTTTTAGAATATATTTTACAGTATTCACTTCTAACTAATGCATCATTAATTTGAGCTATTGAAGAAAATATATTTCTTTTTATAATAGTAATTTTTTTAGGATCTGTAATTGAATTTAATTTTGAAATAAATATTTTATAGTCAATAAAATTAAGTTTTTCTGATTGTAAAAATAATTTTAGTTCTTCTTTACTACTATTTTTAGAAAATGAATCAGGATCTTCACCCTCAGGGAAAATAACTGTGTTGACCTCAAGCCCTTCTTGTAAAGCAAGATCAATTGATCTGTAAGTAGCTTTTATTCCTGCATCATCAGCATCAAACAATAACGTTATATTTTCAGTTATTCTGGAGATTAATCTAAGTTGCTCTACACCTAAAGCTGTACCTGATGCCGAAACAACGTTTTTAATTCCTTTGTCAAATAAAGAAATTACATCAGTATAACCTTCAACTATATAACATTCATCTTCTTTTTTTATATCAGTTTTAGCTTGGTATAATCCATATAAAACTTTGCTTTTATGGTATATTAAGGTTTCAGGAGAATTTAAGTATTTTGCTTTTGCACTTTCTTTTAGCGCTCTTCCCCCAAATCCGAGTACTCTTCCTGTAAAGCTATGAATTGGAAAAATTATTCGATCTTTAAAACGATCTACGATCTTATTATTATTTTCATTAGCCAATGATAATCCAGCATCGATTAGTAGTTGTGCGTTATAATTATTTTTTAATGCTGTAGTTGTCAAAAAATTTGAGCTTGACATTGCATAACCAAGCTCAAATTTTTCAATCATATGATCTGATATACCTCTTTCTTTAAAATATCTTAGCGCAATATTTTTTCCTTCGTTACTATTTAGATTTTTTTTAAATATATTTTTTGAGTAGTCTGTAATTAAATAGTGATTATCTTTTTTATTTTTTTTATCCTTTTGTTCAAAAGTGAGCTCATTTTCAACTACTTCAATATTATATTTATTAGCTATATATTTTAGCGCTTCAGGATAGTTATAGTGTTCGATTTCCATAATAAAATTTACAACATTCCCGCCTTTGCCACAGCCAAAGCATTTGTAAATTCCTTTAGTAGGTGAAACTGTAAATGATGGAGTTTTTTCATTATGGAAAGGACATCTTCCAAGGAAGTTCACGCCTCTTTTTTTTAGCTCAACAAAATCACCTATTATTTCTTCAATTTTCGCGGCTTCAAAGATCTTATCAATTGTATCTGAATCAATCATTTCTTCCTGTTTATTATAAATTTGAGCAACAACATGAGACTGTTTTTAGCGTTATTATCTTCAAATTCGTTTAATATATCAATAGCTTTATCATGATATTCGTGCATAATTTTTTTAGAGTAATCGATACCGCCGCTGGATTTTACAATATTATATAATTCAATTATTTTCTCATCGTTGTCATAATCTTTTTTTACAGTATTAATAATTGTTCTTTTTTGAGTGTAAGAGACCTTATTTAAACTATAAATTATAGGTAAAGTTAATTTCTTATCTTTAATATCAATGCCTTTTGGTTTGCCAATATTTATATTCGATTCGTAGTCAAAAAGATCATCTTTGATTTGGAATGCCATTCCAGCGTACTCACCGAATAAACGCATTTTTTCTCGGATAGTATCACATTGTTTGGATGCAACAGCGCCACTTTCACAACAAGCGGATATTAAGGCAGCTGTTTTTTTTCTAATAATTTTATAATAATCTGCTTCTGAAACATTTAGTTTTCTTGATTTTTCCATTTGCAATAATTCTCCTTCACTCATTTTTTCAACAGCACTAGACATAATCTCAAGCATTTTATATTCTCTATTTTTTACAGACAAAAGAAGACCTTTACTTAATAAAAAATCCCCAACAAGCACAGCAATCTTATTTTTCCAGACAGCATTAATAGAAAAAACACCACGTCTCAGATTAGATTCATCTACTACGTCATCATGTATTAGTGTAGCAGTATGTAATAGTTCTATAAGAGAAGCGGCGGTATAACATGATTTAGAAATTTTCCCAAAAAGTTTTGCCGATAAGAAAACAAAAATAGGTCTTATTTGTTTCCCTTTTCGTTTTATGATATAGTGCATGATTTTATCTACTATAGCAACGTCGCTAGAAACAGATTCTTTGAATTTTTTTTCAAATAATTCCATTTCATTTTTTATTGGTACGGTTATTTTTTTTAGATCACTCATTAATTTTTTATAAAAATTTAGTTATTTCAATTCACTTTGATTTGCTAATTGACCGCATGCGGCATTTATATCTTTTCCTTTGCTTTTTCTCAAATTTACAATAACATTATGTTTTTCTAAAAAGTTTATGAACAAATCTGTTTTTTTATTTGTACTCTTCTCAAATTCAAAATCAGCAACAGTGTTATACTCAATTAAATTTATTTTACATGGTGAGATTTTAATAAAATCTAGTAGTTTTTTAGCATCATTTATTGAATCATTAATATTTTTTAGAAGTATATATTCATATGTTATTCTGGTCTTTGTTTTTTTATAAAAATATTCAACAGCCTCTTTTAATTGATTTAAGTTAATGTTATTATTAATAGGCATTAGATTACTTCTTTTTGAATCTTCAGCTGAATGTAATGAAATTGCAAGATTAAATTTTACCATGTCATCACCTAATTTTTTAATTATTTTAGCAATTCCAACTGTAGAAACGGTTATCCTTTTAGGAGACATGTTCAAGCCTTTTTTTGTGGTAATAAAATCTATACTCTCAAGTAAGCAATTATAATTTAAAAGAGGCTCTCCCATTCCCATATATACAATATTTGTAATTGGCTTTTCAAAATATTTTTTTGATTCTTCATTAAGTAAAAAAACTTGGTCATAAATTTCAGATGACGTTAAATTACGCTTTAACGTTAATTTTCCTGTAGCACAAAAGTTGCAAGACAAACTACATCCTGCTTGAGAAGATATACATGCTGTAATTCTTTTTTTTGACGGTATTAAAACACCTTCAACTATATTTTGGTCATGTAATCTTAATCCATATTTTATGGTATTATCTTTACTTATGTGCTGTGAGTAAACTTTAATGTGATTTATCCAAAAAACATCCTTAAGCATATTTCTTGTTTTTTGTGAAATAGAGCTCATATCCTCAAAAGATTTTACATTTTTTTTCCATAACCATTCATATATTTGTTTTGCCTTATATGCAGGTAATTTATTTTCTTTGCAGAATAAGATAAGTTCATTTAAACTTAAAAGTCGTATATCTTTCTTATTGGACATAATTTTGCAAAGATATATTACTTTTGTTCTATGAGATTTTTAACAGCAGATTATTTATTTCCATTAGATCAAAAACCTATCAAAGAAGGAGTGGTAAATGTTGATAAGTCAGGAAAAATTATTTCAGTAATAGATTCTCGAAAAAAAATACCAACAAATAAACTTGAAGTATTTGAGGGTATAATATCTCCGGGATTTATAAACACTCATTGTCATTTAGAACTTAGTTATTTGCAAAATAAAATATCAAAACAAGTGGGGCTTGTAGATTTTATTAAAGAATTACAGCTAAAAAAGATCAATAATGAAAATATTTATGAAGCAATTGAATATGCAGAAAATTTAATGATTAAAAATGGAATTATGGGTGTTGGTGACATTTGTAATACAGATTATACTTTAAAACAAAAAGTAAAGAATAATTTAAAATATTATAATTTTATTGAGTTATATGGAGTTAAAAATAATCAAGTTGAACAATGCTTTAATTATGCAAAGTGGTTAAAAAATAAGTTTATTAAATATAATTTAAAATCAACAATTGTACCACATTCAACTTACGGCGTTCATCCAAGATTAATGCATATGATTTTAAATTATGTGGGAAAGAATGATTTAATTTCTATTCATAATTTAGAGACAGAATCTGAGAGAGATTATTTGCAAAAAAAAGAAGGAAATATATTTATATGGTTAAAACAACTAGATGCAGATTTATCAATTTGGAGCGAAACACCAAACAGTTATGAATTGATTAATAATTTTAATAAACAAATAATTTTTGTACATAATACATTTGCAAAAAAAATAGAAGTTGAAAATAAATTATGCTGTACTTGTCCAAAAGCAAATTTATTTATTGAAGGAGTTTTACCAAGTTATGATAAGTTTGATAAAAACACTTTATGCGTAGGTACCGATAGCTTAGCTTCAAATGAAAATTTGTCTATTTTAGAAGAACTTTTAATTATTCAGAACAACTCAACATATTGTTTAAACACATTATTGAAAATCGGGTGTTTAAATGGGGCTAAGGCTTTAAATTTCAATTCTTTAGGCTCAATTACTGAAGGCAAAAACCCTGGACTAAACTTAATTACAAACATTAAAAACTTAAAGCTAACCAATGAAAGTGTTGTTAAACCACTATTGAATTAGGTGTGAAAAAATTTTTAAATCTTGTTGTGTAGTAATTTTTATATTTGATTCCTCACCTACTATAGTGTCTATTTTTCCATTATATTTAATAAATACAGAAGCATCATCTGTAAATGATTTTTGGAACTCCTGTTGGTATGCTTTTTTTATGTTTTTGCTAAAAAAACATTGAGGAGTCTGTATTAAAAACATATTATTTCTATCAATATGTTGAAACTTTTTTTTGTTTATACAGATGGAATCTCTAATCGGAATTGTTGGAACTAGCCCAATATTTTTACTTCCAACCATTACTTTATTTATTATTTTATTAATTAAAGTTTTTGACACAAAAGGTCTAACACCATCGTGGATAGCTACTACGCAATCATCTGAAATTACGCTTAGACCATTTTTAACAGAATTAAATCTATTTTCTCCACCAGCAATTACTTTATGTTTAATTGTAAAGCTATATTTTGCACATAGTTTATCCCAAAAATTAAAATATGCCTGATTAATAACAACTATTATGTCATCAAAATCAGCAAATCTTTTTATTGTTTGCATTAATATAGGTCTATTATTTAAAAGTAAGAATTGTTTTGGTACAGATGCTTTCATTCTCTCACCAAAGCCAGCAGCTAAGATTAATGCTGTTTTATTCATGATTATAAAATGAGCATAGCGTCTCCGTATGTATGAAAATTATATTTCTTCGAAATGGCTTCTTTGTAACCTTTTTTTAACAAATCAAGTCCCGAGAAGGCCGCAACTTGCATCATAAGAGATGATTTGGGTAAATGAAAATTTGTAAGCATACAATTTGCAACATGAAAATTATATGGGGGAAATAAAAACATATTAGTCCATCCATGAAAAGGTATCAATTCATTTTTAGTTGATACAGAACTCTCAAGAGTTCTCATTACAGTTGTACCAACTGCACATACTTTTTTATTTAGTTTTTTTGAATTATTTATAATTTTAGCTGACTTTTCTGTAATAAATATTTCTTCAGATTCCATTTTATGTTTTGATAGATCTTCAACCATAATTTCATTAAAAGTACCGAGCCCTACGTGGAGTGTAATAGGAACAAAATCTATTCCTTTTATCTCCATTTTTTTCATAGTAATTTTACTAAAATGCATTCCTGCAGTTGGCGCATGAATAGCCCCTTCGTGTTCGGCATATATTGTCTGAAACCTTTCGTTATCCATTGATGTTGGAGTTCTACCTATATGTTTTGGTAATGGAGTTTCACCAAGCATATTTAATGTGGATTTAAATTCTTCATGATTTCCATCAAAAAGAAATCGTAAAGTTCTTCCTCTAGATGTGGTGTTATCAATAACTTCAGCGATTAATTCATCATTCTCACCAAAAAAAAGTTTATTACCTATTCTAATTTTTCTAGCAGGGTCTACTAGAACATCCCATAGCCTATTCTTTTTATTAAGCTCTCGAAGAAGAAAAACTTCAATTTTAGCTCCAGTTTTTTCTTTATTTGCATATAGACGTGCTGGAAAAACTTTGGTGTTATTTATTGCAACCACATCTCCTTCATCAAAATAATCTCCAAAATTTTCCATTGTTGAGTGTTGAATATCATTTGTCTCACGATTTAAGATCATCAATTTTGCATCTTCACGATTTTCTCTAGGCTTGTTAACAATTCTAGATTGAGGTAGAGCAAAATCAAACATTGACAATTTATATTTCATATTCCAATTTTTCTTCAAAGATAGTATATACAAAAGCCGATGTCAAGAAAAACATACTTTTAATTTAAGAGATCATTTATTTCAAATGAATTAGATAGCATATATTCACCAATCTTTGTTCTTTTTAAAGAACTTAAATATGCGCCGCTATCAACTTTTTTACCAAAATCATAAGCAATAGATCTAATATATGTTCCTTTACTACAAACAATTTTAAATTGAATTTTTGGAAGTAAAATATCTGTTAAAATAAAATTTGATATCTCTACTTTTCTACTTGATATTTTTACTTCTTCTCCTCGCCTAGCCTTATGATATAATCGCTCTCCTTTCACTTTAAGAGCAGAATATAAAGGAGGAATTTGATTAATTTTTCCAATAAAACTTTTTGATGCTGCAATTAGCATTTCGTGATTAATATGTTGAGTTGGAAAATGTGCATCAAACTTAGTTTCAAGATCATAAGATGGCGTGGTTTTACCTAAAACTAGTTCTCCTACATAAGTTTTCTTTTGTTCTTGTATTTCAGCTATTTTCTTGGTAAACTTTCCAGTGCAAATAATAAGAAGTCCAGTAGCTAATGGGTCGAGAGTACCAGCATGTCCAATTTTAACTTTTGAAATATTATGTTTTTGTTTAATTGTTGATTTAATTTTTTTTACAACATCAAATGAAGTCCAGTTTTGAGGTTTATTTATTAATAAAATTTTACCATTTAAAATTTCATCTAATGAACTGAGAGGATCTAACATAATTTTAGTTTGAATAAATGAGAGTCAACAATCCAACTAAAAAACAATAAATTGAAAAGTATTTTAGTTTGCTTTTTTTGACAATACTAATCATTAGTTTGCAAGCAAAAAAACCAGTAATAAATGCTGCAAAAAAGCCAACTAGTAAGCTTGTAAAAATTGTATCTTCATAAATAATATTACCAGAAAAAAAATCTTGCAATATTTTTCCAAAAATTAGAGGCACAACCATTAAAAATGAAAAACGAGCTGAAACTTCTTTGTCAATACCTAAAAGAACAGAGGTTGAAATTGTAGCTCCTGATCTTGAAATTCCTGGAATAATTGCAATTGCTTGCGAAATTCCTATTAATAGAGAATCTTTATAGTTGATGTTTTTACTACTGGGTTTAGATTTGTCTGCAAATAAGAGTAAAACACCAGTTATTATCAACATTATTCCTATGTAAAAGATGCCGCTGCTAAACAATTGTTTTACCTCTTTATCGAAGACTAAGCCAATAAACATAGCGGGAATCATTGATAATATAATTTTCAAAGAAAATTTAAATTCTTCATTTTTAAAATCAAATAATAATAAGCCTTTTATAATTGAGAGCACCTCATTTTTAAAAACAAATAAGGTAGCTAAAGCTGTTGCAAAATGTAAAACTACAGTCATTAAAAGACTTTTTTCTCCAACTATTTCTTGACCGAGTAATTTTTTTGCAATTTCTAAATGACCGCTGCTACTTACAGGAAGAAACTCTGTAAGTCCCTGGATAATACCAAGAATAATAGCATTAATTATTTCCATTTATTTTTTGTCTTCTTCACTTTTAGTGACTATCATAATCGCAAAAAATTCAATAATAAATCCAATAGTAATTAGTATAGGAGCTAGCGTTAATCTTTGAAAGTTAAAGATGTCATCAGAAAACTTTGCTGGATCTTCTGATCCACCTCCAATCATTAAAATTAGACCACTAAGAATAAATGCTATTCCAACAAAAAGTAGAGTAAAATTTTTCTTTTTAAATACAAAATCCATAATTGTTTATTTATATAGTTTATGTTCAGTTAGTTTAATATATTTTTTTACGGACAAATAGGTAGATATCCAGCTAATAAATATTCCAAATGTAAATATTAAAAGAAACACAGTCCCTATAACTTTTAAATCAGAGATATTTAAAATATGTATAGCTTCTTTTTGTATTAGTTGTAATGAACCAATTAACATAAAGATAGCAAAAATTGCGCCATATAAACCTTGATACAAACCATTTACAAGAAATGGTTTTTGAATAAATGAGTTTTTAGCTCCAACTAATCGCATAGTCCTAATTATAAACCTTTTTGAGTACACGGAAAGCCTAATAGTATTATTGATAAGAACAAAAGCAATTATTAATAATAAAGAGCAAAATGCAAGCAAAAAGATTGTAATTCGATTAACGTTACTATTAATTTTTTCAACTAAATCTTCTTGATAATACACTTCAAATACATTTTTGTTTTTATGTAGTTGATTTTTTATTTTAAGTAAACTATCAGGGTTGGCATAATTAGCATTCAGCTTTACGTCAATTGAAGACAGAAGAGGACTGTAACCCAAAAAATCTACAAAATCCTCTCCTAATTCATTTCTAAGTTCTTTTGTTGCTTGTTCTTTTGATACTAAGATTGCACTTTTAGAAAAATTATTGGCATCTATCTCTTTAAGAAAGCGCAAACAGTCTAGCTCACTAGTGTTTTCTTCAAGCATTACAGAAAAACCTATATTTTCCTTAACATAATCAGATAATTTTTGAGCATTAATTAAAACTAAGAATAAAGTTCCTACAATAAATAAGACAAGTGATAGACTTATAACTACTGATATTGAAGATGAAAAAACAGAAGAAGTAAATTTTTTTTTAGTTTCAAATGCCATATAGTTTGCTAAAATATAAAATTCTATTTTAGTTTGAAGTTATTCATTAACTTTGCCTTAACTAACTCAACAAAAATGAAGTACGATTTTCGTAAAATAGAAAAAAAATGGCAGAAATATTGGTTTGAAAATCAAACATATTCCGTACATGAAGATCAAAAAAAACTAAAATTCTATGTTCTTGATATGTTTCCATATCCTTCAGGCGCTGGTCTTCATGTAGGACATCCGCTAGGATATATTGCTTCAGACATTTATGCAAGGTATAAAAAACTAAAGGGATATAATGTTTTACACCCTATGGGTTATGATTCTTTTGGGCTTCCTACTGAACAGTATGCAATAGAAACAGGAATACATCCTGAGTTAGCCACAAAAAACAATATCTCTAGATATAGAAAACAACTTGACAGATTGGGCTTCAGTTATGATTGGTCAAGAGAGATACGAACATCTGATAAAAATTATTACAAATGGACACAATGGATCTTTAAACAATTTTATAATTCATATTATTGTTTAAAGTCAAATAAAGCAAAAGATATTCAAGAGCTTAAAGATAAATTTGCTGAAAAAGGAAGCGAAAGTTGTAATGCGTACTTTGGTGATGATGAGTTAATATTTTCGTCTGATGAATGGAATACATTTACATGTGAAAAACAAGAAAATATTTTAGGAAATTTTAGACTTGCTTATTTATCTGAAACATTGGTTAATTGGTGCGAAGGACTTGGTACTGTTTTAGCTAATGATGAAGTAAAAGATGGACACTCTGAAAGAGGAGGCTTTCCAGTTGAACAAAAATTAATGAAACAGTGGTCATTAAGAATTACAGCTTATGCTGAACGATTATTAGAGGGGTTAGATGAAATTGAATGGAGTGAATCTATAAAAGAAATTCAAAGAAATTGGATAGGAAGATCCAATGGAGTGTCACTAAACTTTAGTATTGAAGAACAAAACGAAACGATTGAAGTTTTTACAACTCGTCCGGATACTTTGTACGGTGTTAGCTTTATTGTATTAGCCCCCGAGCATGAGTTAGTAAGCAAGATCACTACATCTCAACAAAAAAATATTGTTGAAGACTATGTAAAAAATGTTAAGTTAAAATCAGAAATTGATCGACAATCTAGTCAAAATATAACAGGTGTATTTACTGGTGCATATGTACAGCATCCATTTACATTAGAGAAATTACAGGTATGGATAGCAGATTATGTATTAGCTAGTTATGGAACGGGTGCGGTTATGGCAGTTCCGTGTGGAGATCAAAGAGATTGGAATTTTGCAAATCATTTTAACATAGAGTTTAAAAATATCTTTAAAGATATTGATATTAGCAAAAAAGCTCATGAAGAAAAAAATGGGGTTATTACAAATTCAGAATTTTTAAATGATTTAGAAATTAATAACGCAATAAATTGCGCAATTGAAAAAATTGAAAACAAAGGATTTGGACAGAAAAAAATTAATTTCCGACTTCGAGATGCTGTTTTTAGTAGACAAAGATACTGGGGTGAACCCTTTCCTATTTATTATAAAGATGACACCCCAATGGTCTTGAAGGCTGATGAATATTTAACATTACCAAATATAGACAAATACTTGCCTACATCAACTGGACAACCACCATTAGCAAGAGCAAAAAAAGAAGATTGGAATATCTTTGATGGCGACAGAATGGAGACTAATGTTATGCCAGGCTGGGCGGGTAGCTCCTGGTATTTTTTGAGATATATGGATCCTAAAAATAATGTGGATTTTTGTTCTAAAGAAAAATCTGATTATTGGGGTCAAGTTGATTTATACATTGGTGGTGCTGAACATGCAGTCGGACATTTATTATACTCTAGATTCTGGACAAAATTTTTATTTGACAAAAATCTTATAAGTTTTGATGAACCTTTTAAAAAACTGATAAATCAAGGTATGATTCTAGGAAGATCTAACTTTGTATACAGAATAATTGATAGTAATAAATTTGTTACATATGAAAAAAAATCCAAATATTCTACAATGGCTATTCACGTTGATATAAATTTAGTAGATAATGACATCTTAAACATTGAAAAGTTTAGAGAGTGGAGAAAGGAATATAAAAAAGCAGAATTCATATTAAATGATGACAAAAAATATATTTGTGGTTCAGAAATTGAAAAAATGTCAAAGTCAAAATATAATGTTCAGACTCCTGATCAATTAGTTGAGAAATTTGGCGCAGATACATTAAGACTATATGAAATGTTTTTAGGTCCTCTTGAGCAATTTAAACCTTGGGATACTAAAGGAATTAATGGGGTACATAATTTTTTAAGAAAATTATGGCGCCTCATACATGATAATGAAAATAATTTTTCAATTTCACAAGAACCTGCAAACAGAAACAATTTAAAAACAATACATAAAACTATCAAAAAAGTTGAAGAAGATATCTCTAGATATTCTTTCAATACAGTTGTAAGCACATTGATGATATGCATTAACGAATTAACAGATCAAAATTGTAAAAGCAAAGAAATTATTTCAGATTTCACAATTTTATTGTCTCCGTATGCACCTCATATTGCTGAAGAAATCTGGTGTAAACTAGGAAATAACGAGTCAATTGTTAATGCAACTTTTCCAAAATATAAAGAGGAGTATTTAGAAGAAAAAACTATTAATTATCCAATATCATTTAATGGGAAAATGCGCTATAAAATTTCATTAGATGTAGATATTTCCAAAGAAGAGATTGAAAAGCAAGTTATGGAGCATGAAAAAACCGCACATTATCTATCAGGAAAATTACCTAAAAAAGTCATTATTGTACCTAAAAAGATTGTCAATATTGTATTTTAATTTTGATTAAGTATTTAAAAAAACATCTTCTTTTTTATATAAATACTAACTTTTTTGTTGCACTAGCAGTTTTATGTTTACACCTTAGCTCCGAAATTTTACTAAATAATAGTAATTGCAGAATATCAGTTTTTATATTTTTCGCCACAATTTTAACATACAATTTTCAAAGGATAGTTATAATTCAAAAAGGTATCGATAATAAAAAAAGTTTATGGATAAAGAAAAATAAAAAAACAATTTATTTTACAGCTATATTTTCTCTTGCAATTACTTTTATCCTATTTTTAAATTTCAAGCTCCTAACTCAAATAGCTATTATAGTTTGTGGTATTATTTCTTTCTTATACCCGCTATATCTTAGATCGATTCCTTACTTAAAAATTTTTATTATTTCCATTGTTTGGACATTTGTATCCACAACTCTTTTAGTGATTGAAAATGATGTGAATATTGATCTAAATATATATTATTTGCATATTTCAAGATTTTGTTTTGTTTTTGCGATAACTATCCCTTTTGACATAAGAGATATTGTAATAGATTTTAAAAATATAAAAACAATACCAATCAGATTTGGCGAAAAAATCTCTAGATATATTGGTGTAATTTTTATAGTTATTAATCAATTCATTATGTTGAAACTGTATTTACTAGATTTTATTTCTTATCAGATATTTTATGCAACTATAGTCTTATCTTTTTTTACCATTATACTTATTTTGCAATCAAGCTCAAAAAGAAAGGATATATATTTTTCATTTGGTGTAGAGTCAGCTAGTATTTTGATGTATATAATTTTGTTCTTTTCATTTTGTATTGTATAAATCATATTCTTACCTTTACTGCAATTAATTAAATTATAATATGTCGGAGAAAAACACTTCCTTGCATTATCAAAATTACCTCCAGCTAGATAAGATTTTAGATGCTCAGATGCTTGAAAGCAAATCTCATGGAAATGAGGCCCATGAAGAAATGTTATTTATTATTATTCACCAAGCTTATGAACTTTGGTTTAAGCAAATATTACATGAGCTTGAATCTGTTATGTTATATTTTAGTAAAGATAAAATTGATGAGGAAAATATAGGCTTAATTGTTTCTAGAATTGAGCGGTCAAACAAAATAATGGATATTTTAGTTGATCAAATAGATGTTTTAGAAACCATGTCATCGCTAGATTTTCTAGACTTTCGCCATCATTTATCTCCTGCATCTGGATTTCAGTCACATCAGTTTCGAAGAATAGAGGTGTTGTTGGGATTAAAAATTAATAAACGACATCAGTTTGGTGGTTGCCCATACCATGATCAGTTTAAAGGGGAGAAAAAGGATGAGATTCTGGATTTAGAAAATAATGAATCATTATTTTCTTTGATTGAAAAGTGGCTTGAAAGGATTCCTTTTTTAAACATGAAAGAATTTGATTTTATTAAAAAGTATGAAGAAGCAATCAATGGAATATCAAATGAAGAAATTTCATCTATCTCTGAGTCTAATATTCTAAATGAAAATGATAAAAAATTAAGAATTCGCATGATTGAGGAGAACATGAAATATTTTCATCGTGTTTTAGATGAAAAAGAGCATTTAAAAGCTATTAAAGAACAAGAAATCTCATTGTCTTATAAAGCTACAATGTCTGCACTGTTGATAAATTTATATAGGGATGAGCCAATACTACATTTACCTTACCGACTACTCAAAAGCATAGTTGTATTGGATCATAAAATTGCTGAATGGCGTTTTAGACACGTTCAAATGGTAGAGAAAATGTTAGGACAAAAAATTGGAACAGGTGGAAGCTCCGGTCAAGGCTATCTAAAGGAAACCGTTGATAAACATAAGGTTTTTACTGATTTTGCAAATATCGCAACGTTAATGATCTCCAGATCATATTTGCCAAAATTACCTGCTAGTGTAAAGAAAAATTTAGGTTATGTATATAGTAAATAGTTAAATAATGGATAT